>JACCDG011281365.1_pt1 | contig 11852 bp, 4 predicted proteins | sample 7442471 | NCBI WGS metagenome assembly JACCDG01 (sample SAMN15323444, study PRJNA562643) | freshwater metagenome | isolation source: river surface water | place: USA:Blue River Watershed | collected 2017-08-17
CGCTGCGATCGCCGCAGCGAAAAAGTCGGGCAAGCCGACCCTGATCTGCTGCAAGACCGTAATCGGCAAGGGCGCGCCGAGCATGCAGGGCACCGACAAGGTGCACGGTGCCGCGCTGGGCGATACCGAGATCGCCGCCACCCGTGCCGCCATCGGCTGGGACGCCGCACCGTTCGAGATTCCTGCCGATGTGTACTCGGCCTGGGATGCGAAGGCCAAGGGCGCCGAGCAGCAATCGGCCTGGCAAAAGAAATTTGATGCTTACCGCGCCGCGTTCCCGGCCGAGGCCGCCGAATTCGAGCGCCGCATGAAGGGCGAGCTGCCGGCCGGCTTCGACGCTGCCGTCGAAAAGATGATCGCCGCCTGCATCGACAAGAAAGAGACGATCGCCACCCGCAAGGCCAGCCAGAACGCGATCCAGGCACTGGCCCCGGTGCTGCCGGAATTCCTCGGCGGCTCGGCCGACCTGACCGGTTCCAACCTGACCAACTGGAAGGAATGCGTGGCCGTCCGTTCGGGCCAGCCGGGCAACCATATCAATTACGGCGTGCGCGAATTCGGCATGAGCGCGATCATGAACGGCATTGCGCTGCATGGCGGCTTCATTCCGTTCGGTGCCACCTTCCTGACCTTCTCCGATTACAGCCGCAATGCCTTGCGCATGGCGGCGCTGATGAAACAGCGCACGCTGTTCGTGTTCACCCATGATTCGATCGGTCTGGGCGAAGACGGCCCGACCCACCAGTCGGTCGAGCACATCTCCAGCATGCGCCTGATCCCCAACCTCGATAACTGGCGCCCGTGCGACACCGTCGAGTCGGCCGTGGCCTGGGCCGAGGCCGTCCGTCGCCATGATGGTCCGAGCACGCTGATCTTCTCGCGCCAGAACCTGCCGTTCGTCGAGCGCAGCGCCGCCCAGGTGGCCGACATCCGTCGCGGCGGCTATGTGGTGAAAGACGCCGCCGATGCCAAGGCCGTGATCATTGCCACCGGTTCCGAAGTCGAGCTGGCCCTGAAGGCCGCCGATTCACTGGCCGCCGACGGCGTCGCCGTGCGCGTGGTGTCGATGCCCAGCACCGATGTGTTCGACCGCCAGGACAAGGCCTATCAGGCAGCCGTGCTCGGCAAGGGCTTGCCGCGCGTCGCGGTCGAGGCGGGTGTGTCGGGCTTCTGGTTCAAGTACGTGGGCCTCGAGGGCGCCGTCATCGGCATCGACAGCTTCGGCGAGTCGGCACCGGCCGGTGTCCTGTTCAAGCATTTCGGCTTCACGACTGACAAGGTCGTGGCGGCCGTCAAGTCAGTGCTGAACTGACCTGCTCCGATACCCCATTTTTCGATTCACGATAGCCATTCATTCAGGAGAACTCTCATGACCATCAAAGTTGCCATCAATGGCTACGGCCGCATCGGCCGCAACATCCTGCGCGCGCATTACGAAGGCGGCAAGAAACACGACATCCAGATCGTTGCCATCAACGACTTGGGCGATCCCGCATCGAATGCCCACCTGACCCAATACGACACCGCGCATGGCAAGTTCCCCGGCACCGTGTCGGTCGAGGGCGACTTCATGATCGTCAACGGCGACAAGATCCGCGTGTTCGCCCAGCGTGACCCGGCCCAGATCCCGTGGGGCGAGCTGGGGGTGGACGTCGTGCTCGAGTGCACCGGCTTCTTCACGACGAAAGAAAAGGCCTCGGCCCACCTGAAGGGTGGCGCCAAGAAAGTCATCATCTCGGCTCCGGGCGGCAAGGATGTGGACGCAACCGTCGTCTTCGGCGTCAACCAGTCGGTGCTCAAGGGATCCGACACCGTGATCTCGAACGCTTCCTGCACCACCAACTGCCTGGCCCCGCTGGTCAAGCCGCTCAACGACAAGATCGGCGTGCTGAACGGCCTGATGACCACCGTTCACGCCTACACCAATGACCAGGTGCTGACCGACGTCATGCACGAAGACCTGCGTCGCGCCCGTTCGGCCACGATGTCGATGATCCCGACCAAGACCGGTGCTGCCGCCGCCGTCGGCCTGGTGCTGCCTGAGCTGAACGGCAAACTCGACGGCTACGCGATCCGCGTCCCGACCATCAACGTCTCCGTGGTTGACCTGTCCTTCATCGCTGCGCGCGATACCACCACCGAAGAAGTCAATGCGATCATGAAAGAAGCCGCCGACGGCGCGCTCAAAGGCATCCTGACCTACAACACCGCACCGCTGGTGTCGATCGACTACAACCACAACCCGGCATCGTCGAACTTCGACGCAACGCTAACCAAGGTCTCGGGCCGCCTCGTCAAAGTCTCTTCGTGGTACGACAACGAATGGGGCTTCAGCAATCGCATGCTGGATACGACGACGGCATTGATGTCGGCAAAGTAAGCAGCACCACGGCCCCATTCGTTGCGGCGCAGGCTCACCCGCAGGGTGGGCCGTAGCCACAATGAGGGGGCGCCGCGCAGCGGCGAAAAAAAGAGACTGCTTTGACAGTCTCTTTTTGCTTCAGCAATCGCATGCTGGATACGACGACGGCATTGATGTCGGCAAAGTAAGCAGCACCACGCCGAAAAAAAGAGACTGCTTTGGCAGTCTCTTTTTGCTTCAGCAAACGCATGCTGGATACGACGACCGCATTGATGCGGCGGCAGCCTCGCTGGTCTAGTTGCCGGGATCAAAAATCCTTGTCCACAGGTCAAGGACGGCATCCCGAATTTGTTGAACTTCAGAAACTTCGACCCGCGCCCGGTCATCACCGCGCAAGCGGATCCGGTGTTGCATGCGCCGGAGTTCGCGGTAGCCGTTCGCGACATGAGCGGCCAGCTCGGCATCCAGCAAGCCGATCTCACCAGCAAGCTTCAACAAGGCAATATTGCCGATGTCCCCGGTCAGCGCCGCGAAGTCGCAGGCATGGGCCAGGACCAGGTATTGCACGATGAACTCGATATCGATCATGCCGCCCGGGTCGTGCTTGAGGTCGAATTTTCCTGAGCGGTTGGGGTGGGCCTCATGCATGCGCTTGCGCATGGTCAGCACCTCGGACTGCAGATGGGCCTTGTCGCGCGGCTGGCGCAGCAAATCGATGCGCAAGCTCTCGAAACGGCGGCCGATATCCTGGTCGCCGGCACAGAAGCGCGCGCGCGTCAGCGCCTGGTGTTCCCATACCCAGGCCGAGCTGCGCTGGTATTTTTCGAACGAGGCGAACGAAGACACCAGCAGCCCGCTGGCGCCATCCGGCCGCAACGCGACATCGATGTCGAACAGGATGCCGGCCGGCGTGTGGCTGGTCATCCAGGTGATGAAGCGCTGCGCCAGCTTCGCATACAGTGCCGGCGCTTCCTGATCCTCATCGTCGTAGAGGAAGATCACGTCGAGGTCGGACGCATAGCCGAGTTCCTTGCCGCCCAGCTTGCCGTAGGCGATCACGGCAAAGGCCGGCAGGTCGCGATGGCGGTTCGGCAGCGTCTGCCAGACCGCATTGAGCGTGGCGCCGACCAGCACGTCGGCCAGCGCCGACAGGTGGTCGGCCAGCCGCTCCACCGTCACCAGGCCGCCCAGGTCCTGCGCCAACAGGCGGAACAACTGCGCATGGTGCAGCTCGCGCAGCACGTCCATCTGGCGTTCGGTGTCGCCGGCAAAGGAAGCCAGCCGCTGCTGGCATTCGAGGGCAAAGGCTTTCCAGTCCGGGTCGGCATTCAGGCTGCTGTCATCCAGCAATTCATCCATCAGCACCGGGTGTCGGGTCAGGTAGCGCGCGGCCCAGTCGCTGGCGGCCATCATGCGGATCACGCGCGCCAGCGCCTGCGGGTATTCGGTCAGCAGCGACAGGTAGGCCGAGCGGCGCGCGATCGCCTCAAAGAAATCGACCACCCGGTTCAGCGTCTGCGCGCAGCTGCCGCCCTGGGTCGCGATCGCCGGCAGCGCATTGCGCACCAGCGTGTGCAGCTGCATGCGGCGCTCGACCGGCATCGCCTGGATGCGGCTGGAGCGCCAGCTGGCCAGCAGGCGCGCCGCCGAGGCGGCCGGGTCGTCAAAGGCGAGCGAGCCCAGGTACTGGGTCAGCGTCGCCTCGTCGACTTCTTCCAGCACCGGGACGGCGGCGTTGCCTTCGGCGTCACCGTTGGCGGCGCTCTTGTCTTCAAAGATCGCATCGAATTGCGAGGCCACCCAGGCACAGCATTCAGTCAGTGCCAGCTTCAGCGCATCGGCATCGGCCAGGCCGGCCATGGTGGCGATGCGTGCCTGGTCATCGTCGGACGCGGGCAGCACATGCGTCTGCGCATCATCGAGGTACTGGACCCGGTGCTCGATGTTGCGCAGGAAGGCATAGGCCTCACGCAGGCGATCGACGGTGTCCTCGGGCAGCAGCTTCTTGGCGGCGATGGTTTTCAGCGTCACGCGGGTCGACCGGTCGCGCAGTGCCGGGTCGCGCCCGCCACGGATCAGCTGGAACACCTGCGCCAGGAATTCGACTTCGCGGATACCGCCGCGCCCCAGCTTGACGTTCCAGATGCGTTGCGGATGGCGCGCCTCCTGGCGCGCCACCTCGGCGCGGATTTGCGCATGCATGCTGCGCAGCGCATTGATGGCGCCGTAATCAAGATAGCGGCGATAGACAAAGGGCTGCACCAGCGTATCGAGCGTCGCGATGTCATCGGCGTCGCCCGTGAGCGCGCGCGCCTTCACCCACGCGTAGCGTTCCCATTCACGTCCCTGCACCAGCAGGTATTCCTCGAGCATGGCAAAGCTGGCCGCCAGCGGGCCGGAGCCGCCGTTCGGGCGCAAGGCCATGTCGACGCGGAAGCAATAGCCTTCCTCGGTGATCTCGGCCAGTTGCGCAATCAGGCGCTTGCCCAGCCGCACGAAAAATTCATGATTGGACAGCGGCCGCTGGTCGTCGCGCACCGCCTGCGTGTCGCCGTCTTCCGGATACAGGAAGATCAGGTCGATATCGGACGAGACGTTGAGCTCATGCCCGCCGAGCTTGCCCATGCCGACCACGATCATCTGCTGCGGACGGCCGGATTCTTCGCCGACCGGCGTGCCATGCAGTTCGCACAGGGCCGCATGCTGGTCAGCCAGTGCCTTTTGCACTGCAAAATCGGCAAAGCGCGAGATCGCCGTCAAAACTTCATCCAGATCGGCCCTTCCGCTGAGGTCGCGCTCGACGATGGCCGCGAACAGCAGGCTGCGCATCCGGCGCAAGGCACCACCGGTGCTGACACCGCTTGCCAGCTCTTTGCTTAGCAACTGGTCAAGATCGACGTTGGCAAGCGATAATCCGGAAACACCGGCCAGCGCGTCAGCGCGCAGCGGGTCGGCCGCCAGCCAGCGGTTGACGAACCGCGACTGCGGCGCGCCGGTCAAAACAAGGTTTGTGCTCATGTAAACGACGTCCATGTCCGGAGCAGCTGCCCGGGCTTGCGGCTATGATAACGATATTGCGGGGACCGGAATCTGCTCAGCAGCCCGATGCGAGGGGTCGCTGCACAGCTTCGTACAAATTGCCGACTGATGTCGACCCATCCTAACCCATCTGCTCAAGCTGTCAGGGCCGGCCTCATGCGCGCGTGGCGTGCATTGCTGACGGCCTATGAGACCGCCAATCGCGTCACCCACCATGCGCTTGGCTGGCTGATGGTCGCGCTCGTCATCGTCTATTTCGCCTTCTGCGGCGCCTTCCTCGCGCTGCGCTATCTGGTGCTGCCCAATATTGACGGCTACAAGCCGGCCGTCGAGCAGCTGGCCAGTCATTTCATCCAGCGGCCTGTCACCATCAAGGCGATCGAAGCCAGCTGGAACGGCCTCAATCCGCGGCTCAAGCTGGACAATCTGGTCATCCATGACCAGGAAGGCGCGCGCGCGCTGGTGCTGCCCCAGGTCAATGCGACGATCTCGTGGCTGTCCGTGCTCGGCGAATTGCGGCTGCAATCGCTGGAGGTGATGAAGCCCGACCTCGAGATCGAGCGCGACGAGGCCGGTCGCCTTTTCGTTGCCGGCCTGTTGATCGATACCAGCAAGCAGGCCGAAGGGCGCGGCCTGGACTGGCTGCTGGCGCAGCGCGAGATCGTGGTGCGCGAGGGCTGGGTGCGCTGGCGCGACCTGCAGCGCAATGCGCCCGACCTGGTGCTGACCGACATCAGCTTCGTGCTCAAGAACCAGTGGCGCACGCATCGCGCGGCCTTCCGTGCGACGCCGCCGGCCGCGCTGGCCGCGCCGCTGGATGTGCGCGCCGAATTCACCCATCCGGCCTTCGCCAGCCGCAGCTCCGATTTCCGGCAATGGTCGGGCGAGGTCTATCTCGACTGGCGCAGCGCCAGCGTCGATGCATGGAAGCCGTACATCGAGCTGCCCTGGGAACTGGCCGGCGGCACCGGCGCCGTGCGCGCATGGCTGAGCTTCAATCGCATGGCCGTCGCCAACTTCACCGCCGACCTGTCGCTGGCCAACCTGTCGGCACGGCTGGCACAGGGACTCGAGCCGCTGCGGCTGCGGGAAGTCAGCGGCCGCATTTCCGCCGGCGAGCCCCTGAACAACCTGAAGGAGCGCCTCTTTTCCTTCGGCGCGCATGGCCATGTGCTGACGCTCACGGATTTCTCCTTGCGCACCGAGCAGGGGCTGGCCTTGCCGCGCACCACCGCCAGCCACCGTTTTACGGCCGAGGCGGTCGGCCGCCCGGAGCAGCATGAGCTGACGATCGGCGACCTCGACCTCGAACCGCTGGCGGCGCTGGCGGCCCACTTGCCCTTGTCCGTGGTCGAGCGGCGGTGGCTGGACGAATTCGCGCCGCGCGGCCAGCTGCATGATTTTTCGGCCAGCTGGCAGGGGGCGATGCCGGGCGATGGCCAATACCAGTTCAGCGGCCGCTTCGCGCAGCTGTCGATCAAGCCGCAACCGGCACACGGTGCCAGCGACAGGCAGCCCGCGCGCGGTGCCGTGCCGGGCTTTGACGGCCTGTCGGGCGATGTTGATGCCAGCCAGGAGGGCGGCCGCGTGCGCATCCGGGGCGAGCGCGCGACCCTGTATGTGCCCGATTACCTGGTCAGCCCGACCCTGTTCTTCGATGAGCTTGCGCTCGATGGCAGCTGGTCCTTGCGCAACCGCCAGCAACTGGCCGTCAAGATCGGCAGCCTCGATTTCCTGCAAGCCGGACTGCGCGGTCGGGTCGAGGGCTCGCACGTGATCCCGCTGCCGTTCTCGAAAGGCAAACCGGGCGAGATCGACCTGAAGGCGCAATTCCCCACGCTCGAGCTGACCCGGGTGGCGGGCTTCCTGCCGCCATCGGCCGGGCCCGATGTGCGCGACTGGCTGGCCAATGGCTTGCTCGAAGGCCGCGCAAACGACGTCGCCATCGTGGTCAAGGGCGACCTCGACAAATTCCCCTTCGCCGCGCGTCGCGGTGAAAAGCAGGATGGTGTCTTCCGCATGACCGGCAAGCTCACGCAGGCACGCCTGCTGCCGGCCCCGGGCCTGTTGGCCGCCGACCATCGCACGCCGCTCTGGCCTCGCATCGATGACATCGAAGGCCAGGTGACGCTCGATCGCAGCCGTCTGCTGGTCCATGCCGACAGCGCGCGCACGGCCGGCGTGCCGCTGTCGGCCGTCGATGTCGTGATCCCCGATTACATGGCGGCGCATCCGGTACTGGAAGTCAACGGCAATGCGACCGGTTCGCTGCAGGGCATGCTGTCTTATGTGAATGCCTCGCCCGTGGCCGAGTGGATCGACGGCCTGAGCGAGGAAACCCGCACGCTGGGCAATGCGCGCCTGGCGCTGAAGATGCAAATTCCGCTGGGCGAAGGCGGCCAGTCGATGGTGCAGGGCAGCCTGCGCTTCACCGGCAATGAGGTGCAGCTCTGGCGCGCGCTGCCGGCGGTGCAGCACCTGAACGGCGAGCTGATTTTTTCCGACAAGGGCTTCCAGCTCAATAACGTGCAGGGCAACCTGCTGGGCGGCCCGCTGGTGCTGGCCGGTGGCACCCAGCGCGACGGCAGCATCCAGGTCAAGCTGGACGGTGCCGTCACCGCCGACGGCATTGCGCGCTATTTGCCCACGGCCGGCGCCAAGCGGCTCATGCGCAAGCTCACCGGCACGACGCGCTACGCGGGCCTGGTTCGGGTGCGCAACCAGCGGCCCGAGATCACGGTCGAGTCCTCGCTGGCCGGCCTGGCCATCGACCTGCCGGCGCCGTTGCAGAAGTCGGCGACCGAGCCCTTGCCGCTGAAGGTGTCATTGTTGCCGGTTGCACTGAATGACGCGACCAGCCAGAGCGAAGAACTGCGCATCAACCTGGGACGCGCCGTCAGTGCGCGCTACCTGCGCCAGCGCCCGGCGGCCAGTCGCAATGCGCCATGGAAGCTGGTGCGCGGCGGCATCGGCGTCAATGCACCGCCCCCGATGCTGGACAGCGGGGTGGCGCTTGCCATCAGCATGGCCTCGCTGAACGTGGATGCATGGCGCACGCTGGCCAATAGCCTGGGCAGCGACGGCAGCGCCGGCGGCGCCGGCACCGACGGTGCGTCGGGCAGTGATTTCGGCGGCTACCTGTCGCCTGATTTCGTCAACGTGCGCGCCACCCAGCTCAATTTCGCCGACCGCCTGATCGAGAACGCGCTGGTCGGCGCCAGCCGCACCCGGGCCGGGTGGCAATTCAATGTGCAGTCGGATGAAGTGATCGGCCATGCCACCTGGGAAGACCCGCTGTCCGAGCGCGGCGCCGGCAAGCTGACCGCCCGACTGGCGCTGCTGCGCATCGAGCAGAACGCTGCATCGCAGGTGGCCGACATCCTGGCGGGCAAAAAAGCCTTCGCCGATCTGCCGGGTCTGGATGTCACTACCGACAATTTCGAATTGCGCGGCATGAAGCTCGGCCGGCTGGAACTGGCGGCGACCAATGCCGGCCTGGCCACCGGCCCGGGCCGCGAATGGCGGATCAGCAAACTGGTGATATCGAATCCCGATGCAACGATGCGCGCCAGCGGGCGCTGGATGGCCGGCATCGTCGAAGGCCAGACCTTGCTCAACTACGATATCGACATCGCCGATGCCGGCAAGCTGCTCGATCGTTTCGGCTACGAGCGCACCCTCAAGGGCGGCAAGGGGCGGATGGAAGGCGACATCAGCTGGCGCGGTGCGCCCTCGTCCTTCGACTTCCCGACGATGTCCGGCAACCTGAGCCTGAAGCTGGCCTCGGGCCAGTTCCTGAAGGCCGATCCGGGCGTGGCCAAGCTGCTGGGCGTGATGAGCCTGCAGTCACTGCCGCGCCGCCTGACGCTGGACTTCCGCGACATTTTCTCCGAAGGCTTCCAGTTCGATTCCATCGCCAGCACGGCGACCATTGCGCGCGGCACGCTCAAGACCGACAGCTTCAAGATGCGCGGCGTGAACGCCGTGGTGCTTATGGACGGCACCGTCGATCTCGACGATGAGACGCAGAACCTGAACGTGGTCGTGATCCCGGAGCTCAATGCCGGCGGTGCCTCCGTGGTCTACGGGCTGGCCGTCAACCCGGTGATCGGGCTTGGCTCCTTCCTCGCGCAATTTTTCCTGAAGAACCCGCTGTCGCAGGCACTGACGCAGGAATACCAGGTCACCGGCCCGTGGAAAGACCCGGTCATCAAGAAAGTCACCACCCGCCGCAAGGTGCAGGCCGAGGCCGACAAAGAGGGCAAGGCGGAGAATCCCTGATGAACAGACCAAACGAGCAGCCGAGACCAGCCGCCGGGATGAGCGGTCCTGATGCCGCCAGCCCGGCGCGCGCGCCCTGGCGCGTTGCGGCAGTACAGACTGTCTCCACCCCGGACCCGGCAGAGAACAGGCGGGTCGTCGCCCGGCTGGTGCGCGAGGCCGCCCAGGCCGGCGCGCAAGTCGTGCTCTTGCCCGAGTACTGGGCGCTCCTGGGCCAGCGCGACACCGACAAGCTGGCACATGCCGAAACGCCCGGGCACGGCCCGCTGCAAGAGTTCATGGCCGGCCTCGCCCGCGAGCATCGCGTGTGGCTGCTGGGCGGCACCATACCGCTGGCCTCCGGCATCGAGGGCAAGGTACTCAACACCCTGCTGGCCTATGCGCCCGACGGCACCCAGGCCGCGCGCTATGACAAGATCCACCTGTTCGGCTTCGAGCGCGGCGAGGAATCCTTCGATGAGTCGCGCACCATCGTGCCCGGCAGCGAAGTGGGCGTGCTGCAGACGCCCTTCGCGCGCATCGGCCTGTCGATCTGCTATGACCTGCGCTTTCCCGAGCTGTACCGGGCGATGGGCCAGTGCGACCTGATCGTGGTGCCGTCGGCGTTCACCTACACCACCGGCCGTGCGCACTGGGAGGTGCTGCTGCGCGCCCGCGCCATCGAAAACCAGTGCTATGTGCTGGCTGCCGCCCAGGGCGGCAGGCATCCGAATGGGCGTCGGACCTGGGGCCACAGCCTGCTGGTCGATCCCTGGGGCGAGGTGAAGGCGCTGCAGGAAGAAGGCGAGGGCATCATTCTCGGCGATATCGACGGCGAGCTGACCGATGGCGTGCGACGCAGCCTGCCGGCCCTGAAACACCGCAGGCTGTAGGGGCGGGCGCCGCCTTTCCGGGGCGGCCGGCGCGGGCAGCACGGATGGGGGCGATCCAGTAAAATCGGCAGACGTGTCCCGTTCCGGAAAACACCACCGCCCGAAAGACCCCTCATGAAGCTGATCGAACCCAATATCGCCATCCAGACCGCCGCCAGCAACATCCTGCTGACCCCGCACGGCCTGGACGAGAGCCACCTGCTGAAGGCGCTGGGCTCGATCTTCACCCACAAGGTCGATTACGCCGATCTGTACTTCCAGTTCACCAAGAGCGAAAGCTGGAGCCTGGAAGAAGGCATCGTGAAAACGGGCAGCTTCTCGATCGACCAGGGCGTGGGCGTGCGGGCCGTGTCCGGCGACAAGACGGCCTTCTCCTATTCCGACGACATCTCCGAGCGCGCGCTGCTGGAAGCCGCCGAGGCCACGCGCACCATCGCGCGCCAGGGCGCCGGCCGCGTGAAGGTGGCGCACGGCGTCCAGCGCGGCAGCGCGCGCACGCTGTATCGTCCGCATGATCCGCTGCAATCGCTGGATGCGACCGCCAAGGTCAAGCTGCTGGAAAAAATCGAGCGCATCGCGCGCGCCAAAGACCCGCGCATCGTGCAGGTCATGGCCGGCCTGTCGGGCGAGCATGACGTGGTGCTGGTGGTGCGCAGCGATGGCGTGATCGCCGCCGACATCCGTCCGCTGGTGCGCCTGTCGCTGACCGTGATCGCCGAGCAGAATGGCCGGCGCGAAACCGGCTCCGCCGGTGGCGGCGGCCGCTATGAATTCGGCTATTTCACCGAAGAGCTGCTGGAAAAATATGCGAGCGAGGCCGTCAACGCCGCGCTGGTGAACCTGGAAGCACGACCGGCACCGGCGGGCCCGATGACCGTCGTCCTCGGCCCGGGCTGGCCGGGCGTGCTGCTGCATGAGGCCATCGGCCATGGCCTGGAGGGCGACTTCAACCGCAAGGGCTCGAGCGCATTCTCCGGCCGCATCGGCGAGCGCGTCGCGGCCAAGGGCGTGACCGTGGTCGACGATGGCACGCTGGCCGATCGCCGCGGCTCGCTGAATGTCGATGACGAGGGCAACCCGACCCAGTGCACCACGCTGATCGAGGACGGCATCCTGAAGGGCTATATCCAGGACACGCTGAATGCGCGCCTGATGAAGATGCCGCCGACCGGCAATGGTCGCCGCGAGTCTTATGCGCACCTGCCGATGCCGCGCATGACCAATACCTACATGCTGGCCGGCGACAAGGACCCGGACGAGATCATCCGCTCGGTGAAGAACGGCCTGTACGCAGTGAA
>JACCDG010339041.1_pt1 | contig 11851 bp, 13 predicted proteins | sample 7442471 | NCBI WGS metagenome assembly JACCDG01 (sample SAMN15323444, study PRJNA562643) | freshwater metagenome | isolation source: river surface water | place: USA:Blue River Watershed | collected 2017-08-17
GTCCTTTGCCGTACTCGAACTGCTTGCCATCAAGCGCCCGGCATATCGCGCTGGTCCTGGTGTCGAGTGTGGCTACGTAGCGGTATTTGCTGGTGATGTCTGGGTTGGCCTCGTACACCTGTTGGCTGGCGGTGTTGGCCACCTGGTTGATGCTCGTGCGAACAAGCGCGGTGATCTGGTTGTCGGTAGCTGCCGTAAGTTCACCGCCAGCAGCAATGATCTTTTTGAGTGGTTTGCTGATCCTCTCTGGCGCTTGTCCAAACCTCAACCGGTCGTCACTGCGTTCAAGACTGCCGATCAGCCGTTTGGCAATGGCAGGCGTTGGCTCACCGGTCAGCAGCCCCTGCCGGACCACCTGCGAGAACCGCTCGGCCTGATCCACCGCAATGCCCCTGAACGCCTTTTCGATGGTGCGGCCATTGGGCAGCGTGATCGTTGCACCCTTGGCAGCAGTGAGGCTGAACGTGCCAGTGCCAGCTTGCTGCGCTAGGGCATCTGCGCCATAGACCGACTTGAACAGGTCATCTGACAGCGCAACCACATTGAGCTGTGTCGGATCGGTCGTGACCACGCTTTGTGCAAACTGCGGGCTGATCTCAACCGTGCGCACCGCATCCCGAGCACCAGCAGGCAGCGCACGCCGCAACTGGTCGGTGACGAACTCAGACTGCAACTGCGCGATGCCTTGCAGCTCGGTTGCCGTTAGCTCGGTCGCATCACCTGCCCATGTGCCGAGGCTGTCCTTCAGTTGGGCCAGGATCGCCCGCAACCGTGCCGCCTTGACCGGTGCTGCCAACTCATCAATGGTGCGCAGTTGGTTGACAGTGTCGATGATGATGTCGTTGTAAGCATTGATGATGCGCCGCGCAACGCTGTTGCTGTAGCGGTTCAGGTCAATTGCGTTGCGGTATAGCGCTTCTGGTGTGCTCATGAAATGATGCCAAGATGCTCGGGTCTGTACTGCGACCTGATGCTGACATTAGCGCCGCGGTTTAATGCACCCTGCACCGCTGCAGCGAAGGCATCGTAACCGTTCTGGCCGTCTTCCATGATGCGCAGCTCGTCTACCTCATCAGCCTTGCCATCCTTGTACCAGGTCAGACGGACGACAGCCAGGATCTCATCAGGAAGGTTGCATATCGTATAGTCCAGTTCCTGTTTCCTCGGCTTCTTCGGCTCCATCCATATCATCAGATCCACTAGCCAGTCTGTCAGTCGGTCCAGCAGACTGTAGATCAAGGCCCGCATTAGAGGTCGCCTCCAGCTCTTCATCCACATCAAAGTTATCGCCCAGCACGTCGCCTTCGGCTAGCTCACGCAGCAAGGTCTCTTGGCTGATGACGCCTGCCACATACAGATCCCGGAGGCTGTTGATGTCTGCAGGCTCAAGGCGTGCGCCGAGGAAGTCGCGGTTGACGTAGCTGCTGCCTGCGGCTGTGGCATTGCCCAGGTAGGTGGCGTGCCACTGCAGGCAATTGTCGATCATGTCCTGCATGTTCTGGGCGATCACCATCATGGTGCTGTCGCCTTGGCTGCGGTCGATGCGCTTTGCCTCGGCGGTCTCGGCGCTCAGCTTCTGACCTAGCACTGCTGACAGGCCCAACTCGTTGATCTGCATCGCAAGCTGCTCAAGCCTGCGGAACTGAGATTCAAAGCTCTTGCCTGCTGGTTCGATGTACTCGGCGCGGCCTTCAGCCGGGAACGCGATCGCCTCGCCAGGTCCTGCTGATACCTCCTCAGCGCTGGACGGGAACCCGTAAAACGCCAGCATCGGCACCGCCGAGATGTGAAGCTGGTTGTCTAGGTCAGACTGCACCTGATAGGTTTTCAGGTTCAGCTCGGCGATGTCCTCAAGCGGCGGCCGCGACTCCATGAACCCATGGCGCTGGGCATAGGCGATCGTGAACGGGATCTCGCTCAGGCTGGTGCGACCCTCATCGACGACAGTGAAGTCGCCGTTGTCCTGTTTGCGGTGGATGCGGTACTCGCCAGGCGTCAGCACCCGGATCTGCTCGACAGCCTTCTCGCCGAACTCACCATCGGGCACGGTGACCATTTCGGCCAGCCGTAGCTGAGTCAACACCTGCTTGCCTTCTTGCGTCTCGGTGCGCCAGCCAAGGATCTGCCGAGGCGTGTAGGTCACCCAGTAGGGTCTACCCCCAGTAGCAGGTGCATCCACCAATGTACCAATGTGGCCATAACGGACCATCTTTCTGGCTGCTTCATAGGTCCAGACGTTGAGATCATTGCCTTGGAGATCGACGTCGAATAGTTGCTCACGGATCACATCGGCAGTGTCATCCAACCGCACGGGCTTACGGGTCAACATGCCAGCCAGCATCCGCTCTAGCCGGATGTAGTACGGCGGGCAGACGCTACGGGCTAGGCGGTTGTCGTAACTTTCATCCTGCTCCCTTGGCTCTTGCGGCAGGTAGCGGCGATGCTTCTTGCGCATCCCGTAGGTGCCCTGCAGCAGATCCTCGATCAGGATCCAGTGCGGCTCTTGCGCAAACCAGGTCGTGTTCGGGTCGTTGACCTTGGTGACGGTGCGCTGCGCTAGCGGCCGGTCGTATGCGTTGAAGCCTGTGTACACGACCGCTAGCTAGTGACAATGGTGTCAGTTTACGGCTTCAGTCCCTGATGGCAGGCGGGGTGGTTGTGATGGGCTTGTACGACCTGATCACGGCCCATGGTGACGCCAATGGCGTAGATCATGAACAGCAGGGTCAGAAATGCGATGCGGTTGATCATGGTGTTGGTGGTCATGGTTGGGATGGTAGGTGGGCGGCCGGCTGGCCGTGAGCAAAAGATACCAGCGTTTGCCGCCTTGGTCAACCCTTCTCATGCTTGGCGCCCTTGCGGATGTTGTCCGCAGCCCACAGCGGCTGCAAGTTGCTGTAGTGGAAGCACTGTCGCTGCTGCTCTGGGTCGGCTAAGTCAAAGCTCGCGCACGGGCGGATGTGATCGATATGCCAGCCGTCCCGGCCATAGTTGTCCCAGCTCATGCCATCAGTGAACTGCGCTTGCAAGTGCTGGTGGAGTTCTTCGACGGTGCAGCCGATCAGGTCAGCGCTTGCTTGCGTCTTGCGAGCACCACAGCTTGACAATGCGTAATAAATACGGTTTCTAAGGTTCAGGCTGATAGCTCTGTTTGTTTTCAGGTCTCTCTGTTTCTGGGCATGAAGCCTGTAAGCGGCCTGCTTTTGCTCTCTAAATGCCGCGTCAGTTTGGTAGCGGATGCGAAATGCTTGGCTATAAGCTTTTAACCGATCTGAATTGCGCTCGCGCCATCGCTGGGTTGATTGCCGCTTTGATTCACGATGCTTTGCTGCGGTATGCCTTTCATTTGAGCGCACTCGTTCAGGATCGCGTTTGCGTTCCTCCGCTTTGTGGTTGCGGTCGCATTCAAGGCAATTCCACTTTCGCACGCCACGAATTGAAATGTGGCCGTTGCGGCACGGCTTGCCCGTGAAGTAGTGCGTCAGGCCCTGCGTAAGAGCCTCTGCGCGTGTAATGATGTCCATGTTGCCTGGTGACTCAGGTGGCCGGGGGTGGGAGGTTGCAGCCTCGCCATCCCGATCACTTTAGCTCAGTACAGGCGTATTCCGGTACCCTTGCCTGCGTTCATGTGCAGCGGATTGTATTCGCTCATGATCAGGTAGCCAAGACCATCGGTCCAGTGCTCGATGCCGGCTGACTTGTCGATCACGTAGTCATCTGCGCCTTGCTTGTAGGTCACGTTTTTAAGAGCTTTGATGGTGTTCTTGCAGCGCGGGTGAATAAAAAGTCGGATCTGGCCGCTGGCATTGCGAATCATGCTGTTTGTGGCATTGATCTTGTCTTTCACAGCCCACGGCGCCTTGGGGCTGACGCAGCTAAAGCCGTACTGGCGGATGATTTCATGGTCAGTGCGACCAGCGGATGAAGTCTTGCGGGCGCTGCCAGTCGGATCGGGATAAGCAATTACCTTGCGATCCTTAAAGCGCTCTTGCAGCATGGCGCACACTTCATCGGTGTTGGTCTGCTTGACTGACACCTCATCCCAGATGTGCAGCGTGTCGCCAACGCGGCTGCCGAGCACGCCAGCCAGCACGCTGACGTTGAAGTCTGTACCCCAGAAAATCGGACCGCCGGTGTCGGCTGCATCTTCTGTGATGTTGTCATCGCTGAAGTCTGGATACACGCGGCCAGATAGCGTCTCAAAGCTGGCTAGATACTCCTGCCGAAACGTGCGCTCATCAAGCGTCAGTCGTGCAGCTTCGATTTCTTCGGCTGGCACGTTGCCGCCTTGGATGGTGGTAAAGCTAAACGTGGTCCAATCGTCAAACTCAGTGGACTGCTCCCATAAATCATGAAACCAGTTGCTTGAGCCTGCTGGTGTTGTAATGAACCACGCCGGTCCGCCTTGATCAGACAATGCAGGACGCAACACCATCTCCCATGCTTCTTGCTTGACGTAGGCCGCCTCGTCTATCACAAGGCTTGACAGGCTGACACCACGCAATGCATCGGCGCGGTCAGCACCCTTGAGTTGGATCCTGCTGCCATTGACCAGTTCAACCGATAGCTCGGTTTCATTGGTTTTCAGCATCAGTTCTTGCGGCAACATCGATTTGAGCTGTCGCCATGCGATCTGCTTGGCGCTGATGTACGTCTGCGTGACGTACCAGTTCAGGCTGCCGGGATTTTCAATCGCCCATGCGATCAGCCGGGCAATGCAGAGGTAGGTCTTGCCAAAACGCCGGCCAGAGCACAGCAGCTTAAAGCGTTCGTTTGCGTTCCACACCTGTCGCTGCGGCTCTGTCAGGCTGTCGTACAACTTGGTCGCCAAGGGGGTGTAGTCAGTGTCCTTCGGCTGCAAAAACGACAACAGCGGGACGTCCTCGCAAATGCCTGCCAACAGGCTCATGACATCTCAAATTGCAAGAGCCGAGCCTGCTTCTCAAGCGCGATCAAAGCAGTGTTGAGCTGATCCTTCTCAGATGCCCGGCGCTCGTACTCCATCGCTCGTGCAATTGCACCCTCTAGCCACTGGGGACGAGCTAACTCAGCGTCAAGCGCCAGGAGCTTACGCGCTGCGGCCAAATAATCGCGCACTTGTCTATCACTTACCCCCCACTTTTCGGAACCGTACTGAACGATCTGATGATGATTCCAGGCGCGCAAAAGCAAAGCATAAACCTCATTGACCCGGTTTTGGATCTCGTCTTTGGTGCTTTTGCGCGCCATTGTATTACTCCCGGATTTGAATTGGCATGATGAGGTATGTCTGCTCTGTCATGCTAGTCGGCGTCAACACCACTGGGGTTGTTGCGCTGTTGGCTGACAGTGTAACAGTCTCCGCCGATCGCATGGCCTTCAGTCCATCGAGCAGGTAGTGCACGTTGAACGCCCATGACCCAGCGGCGCTGCCCTCGAAAGTGATCAGCTCTTTGCCGTTGTTGGCATCGGCTTCGGCGGTGATGGCCAAAGCGCCAGCAGCGGCTACCAGTTTGACCACTGAGTTGTGCGCCTCAGCGATCAACGCGACGCGCTCTAGGCATCGGGTAAACCGGTGCCGGTCCATGGTCATGGCGTGCTCGAAGCTGGTGGGGATCAGTGCTGCCACGTTGGGATAGGTGCCATCGAGGATGCGGCTGTACATGACGATGCCATCACCGGCGTCGATGACCGCCTGCCCCTTGGCCGCCGCTACTGTCACCATCCGATCCTGCAGCAGCTTCATGGTCGCTGCCGGCAGCACCAGATCAATGCCATCGGGCAACGCCACAGGCACACGCATGAGCCGATAACCGTCGGTGGACTCCATGAACCCAGCGGCGAGGTGAATGCCCTGCAGGATCTGCTTGCTGCTGTCGGTGCTGACGGCTGCCATGCAAGCACGCACACCAGCGGTGAGGTCCAGCTCAGCGCTAGGAGCCTCCACAGCAGGCAAATCGGGATAATCCGCCGCATCCTGCACAGCAAGGCCGTAGGAGCCGCTGGAGGCCGTCACAGCGCCGTCTGACAGGGTCACGGGCTCACCGTCGTCCATGCGGCTCACAAGGCCAGCCAGCAGCCGGTACGGCAACGCCACGGTGCCGGGTGTGTCTACGGCCGCGGGAACGGTGACCGTGATGCCGAGGTCCAAGTTGAATCCGGTCACGGTCATGGTGCCGCCGCTGGCAGCCACGAGGCAACAGGACAGGATCGGATGGCTGTTGCTGGTGCTGATGGCCGGCGCGATGGTGCGCAGCGCATGGCTGAGATCAGCCTGTGTGGTGATGAGTTTCATGATGCAGCTTCGGTGAGGATTGAAACCAGCCGGTTGTAGTCGGCTTCAAATGACGCGACCAGTTCAGCAGGGATGGGCTGCTGATCGTCTTTGGCATTGTCGCGGATCGCGGCAGCATACGCAAGCGCGCGCTCCATGGCGTCATGGAGCCGGTTGATCACGGGTTGCTGCTTGGCTGCGATGTTGATGAGATCCATGTGAGGGTGAAAGCAACAAGCTGCTCAACCAGTCGCCGTGGGATGTCACCACGGACACTGGCGAGCGCATCTGACACTAAGCGGTGATAACCAGCAACGGTAAGGCCACCTTTGCAATCTGACACAAGCGCCCGACTGCGGATCAACTCCGACCGGCTGACACCTGCCGCCGCTGCGGCCTGGTCGAGCACTGCCAGGTCAGCGGGCTCAAAACGGACTTTGACTTCCTTCATAACGGTCCGAACGGTCGCCTAACGGTGGGCGTTCGGCCGAGATCGCCCGCCACCACTGGGCTGAGGCCCTAACCTAACACTCCTAACGCTAAAAAAGACATATACATACAAGAAGAAGCATCCCACCTACCCACTTACCTACGCCTTCTCTCTTATAGGGGGGCTCTTCCGGAAAACCGTTAGGACCGTTAGGACCGTTAGTTTCCAGTCATACCAACGGTTTTCAGCCGAACGCCTCCGAACGGTCAGGCAGCCTCGAGCGGGATTTTGGTGGCTCGACTGTTACCGCCTGAACCTTTGAACCAAATAACGCCCACCTTCTCCGCACCTGGCAAACGCGCCAGCACGGTGGACCAGCAGTTGCTCCAGGGAGTGTCCGAGAGGATGGCTGCAATGGCGTTGGCGGTGTTGGACACGCAAATGGCGCCCTGCTCCGCCTTGATGCCATTGCGACCAAGGGTGGCAGTTGCGAGGTCTGCTGTGACATCAACATCGTGACCATGATGCAGCGCCAGATCTACAAGTTCACCAATAGTCCTGGTGACAACCTTGCTGCCTTCAACGCGCATTTGATGCTGCAGGATGCGCTGTAGGCAACGCTTTTCATCTGGTATCTCAATCGACTGGGAGTAAGGTTCCCAGTTGTTCTGCTCAATCAATTGCCATGCTTGATCGCGGGTGACAACCTCACTGGACTGCAAAGACCATGCACCTGCTAACAGCGTGCCATATTGATCACCAAGCCGTTGGCTATCAAATGCGTCTGCTGCTGCACGGGTAAAGATACGAACGCTCTCCCTGATCACGGGTATCAACGCAATCGTGCGGGCCTGTAATCGCTGACCAATGACTTGGGATATGTGCTTGTCAAGGTCACGATCGAGCGATTCCCAGTGCGCAATACGTTCAGCTTTTGGCATCTCATTCGGATTGCGCAAGGTGAGCTGAGCAAAGCGTGACTTGTCGGCACCTTGTTTCAGCGCCGTTGCAATACTGCTCATCAGAAACATTGACCGGATCGTGTAACGCTGCGTATCACCTTCAGGGCTGCCCTTGAGTGTGTGCGCATTGGATTCGCTGCTGGCGACACGAGCAAGCCCGAGGATCGCCTGCATCCGCTGCTGATCGGTGCGTTCATTGGACTCGGCTTCATCAAAGACAACCGGCAGCGCATCAGCACGGAGCGCCTGCCGGATGCCGGGTTCGGTGGTGTTGCCACCAACGTTCAGGCCCATGTCACCTAGCAGTGGATGGACATAACGATCAAGGATGGCGGACTTACCAGAGCCTGCGCCTGCGGTCAACCAGGCATGTGGACGCCATTGCAGTGCACCGCAGATGGGCGCAAGGGTTACCCAACCGGCGAGCAGCAGTCCTGACGCTGGGACTTCCCATCGAAACCGCTCGGCAATTTCAGCGATGATGTATGCCTCGGTGTCATCAAGTGGCTTGACGTCACCAGGGCCACGGAGCTTGGCAAGACGCTGGTAGAGGTAAGCACTGCCATCAACGCCAGCGCTGACATCACGGCTGATGCCATTGACGACAAGGCGATCACCTAGGTGCAGCACACTGCTTCGTTGATCCCACCATGCGCCACGGCCACGGATGCGATCAGGGCTGTAGACGCCAACAGCAGCCTGCCGCTCAAACAAGCTGCTTGCCGCTGCAGTCCAGTTGACACCAGTCTTGGACGGGTACAAGGTCTCCCAATAACCAAGAGGCGCGAGTGACACCAGATTGGTTCCGGTGTGGCTGCTGCGTGACAACCGGGTTACCTGGCCAGTGCTGTGCGGCTGGTAATAGAAGCTGTCATTGTCAAAGCCAAGGCAGGTGAAACAACCATCAGCTTGTGGTATGGGATCTGGTTCAGCAACCGGATCAGCGGGCATCGGCTCAGGCAGCTCAACTGGCGCTGAGCGGTTGGACATGAGATGCGCTGCGGCTTGAGCTGCCGACCAATCGGCATCAGCGAGGTCCCATCCTTCAGGCACACCATCTGGCGGGTGAACAATACGGACCTGCGCGGCACCAGCAGCCAGCAACCGCGGTGCGAGTTTGGCCATGGCTTCACGGCCTGGCATGTCGGCATCGGGCCATAGCACGCAACGGCGACCGGCGACCGGCGACCAGTCGGCTTTGTCAATGGCTTTGCAACCTGACGGCCATGTGGCTACGGCGTGACCGGTGAACAGGGCAGCGGCTGCGTCGGCGGTCTTTTCGCCTTCAACGATCAACAGCGGCAGGTTGCTGTCACGCCGCGGCCAGTACAGAGGACGCGGTGCTGGCGGTGCCTTCCATCGCCATGCGTCGCCATCCCACCACAGCGGGCGGATGCGCTTGCCGGGAAACCGGCAGACGTAGAAGGTGTTGGTGTATCGCCAGACGTGATCAGCGCCAGCGGTCGGCGGTTTGGGCACCACTACCAGATGCTGCTCAATCCGCTGCGCAGCTTCTGCGAACGACCAACCCATGCGCCGCATCAGCAGATCCATGCCACTACCTGCGCCGCCTGTGCCGGACTTGCCGCCGCATTTGTTGCAGAACCAGGAGCCGGAGCCGTCTTGGTCATCAAAGCGGTAGCGGTCCTTGCCACCACAAAGCGGGCAGGGCTGGTGCTTATCGGTGAGCTGGTCTGGGGTCAGGCCACCAAGCTGCTGCAGCAGATCAGGCCACCTGCCGCGTGCTGCGTCGAGGATGGTCATCGCTTAGTGGCTGGCAGGATGCCGTCACGGTGCAGACGCATGGCTTCCTCGACCACAAGCCGTAATACTGCCGACCGTGACAGCCCAGCCACACGGCGGGAATCAAGCCAGGCAAGCTGCTCAGCCGTGAACTGGACAGCTAATGGATGCGATAAGGCCACGGTTCCTAGCGGTTGCTTGCGCAGTCTACCGGATGCTGCTAGCGTTGCCATGCCGCAACCGACACGAACAAGTGAATCAACAGCAGCAACCGCTCTGGCTGGCGATGGAACAGGCCGGGATGAACGCATTCAGCACGCACCGCGGCGCCATCGCGGCCGAGATCCTGGCGATCAGGGACTGGCTTGATGAGGTATTTGCCGATGAGATTCCGGAGCAGCTTTACAACCTATTGACAACGCAATCGCTAGAGGCCGAACAGGCGGAGCCGCCTGCGGCAACCGCCAGACCGGCGATGCTGCAGCTCACGGCCGACCAGCAGGCTGCGATCGAGGGGATCCTCGAGGACATCACCAGACCCGGTGCGACCCCTGTGCTTTGCGGCTATGCCGGCACCGGCAAAACGGTCACCACTGCAGCGCTGGTCTCGCGGCTGGCTGATTTGGGCAAGCGGGTAGTGGTCGCCACGCCAACGCATAAGGCCCGTTCCCAAGTCGAACGCGCTCTGGACAACTGCGGCGCCCATGGATTCGAGGCGGTGACAGTGGCTCGCTTACTTGGCTTGAAGCAGGTGCGCGATCGCGACACCGGCAAGGAGACGTTCAAGCCTGATCCTGCCGGCAAGAACATGCTCAATAAGGAGAGCGAATGGGACGGCGACGCAAAGGAGTTTGTCAAGATTCGCCGCATTGATGTTGTCATTGTTGACGAAACATCAATGCTCAACAGTGAGCTGTATGATCTGCTGCTGCAAGAGCTACAAGGTCGTCCCGTGGTGTTCGTCGGCGATGACCGCCAACTGCTGCCGGTGGGCGAGGATCAAGTCTGTAGGGCGTTCACCGAGGGCAGTTCGCTTTATCGGCTGACCGAAGTGTTGCGGCACGATGGCGCGATCCTGAACCTGGCCACTGCCACCAGGCTGATGCCAGTCGGCAGGGCTCGATTTGCTACGGCCGAAGGCGGCGGGTCGCGGGTAGTGGGCTACCGCAGTCGCGAGCAGTGGGGCACTACCTTGCTGGAGATGGCGGCGTCAGAGCAAGCGATGAGCGATCCCGACTTCTGCCGGGCGCTTGCGTACACCAATAAGGCAGTGGATGAGATGAACTTGCGTATCCATCAGCGCCGCTACGGATTGAACGCGCCGCAGTTTGTAGAGGGAATGACGTGTGTGACGGTTGATGCCATTCCTGATCCTATGGGGACTGGTTTATTGCTCAACAGCACGATGGACGTACTAATTGAAGAGGCTGTGCGAGGCCCGCACCGCTTCACCGATTACGGCGACTTGCCGACAGATGAGCCATGGGACACCTGGGAGCTTACGGTCACTGGTGACTTCTGCATGGCGAAGACATTTCGCGTCATAGCCAAAGAGCACGAGCAACGTTGGAAAGAATCATTAAAAGAAATCGCCGACCAAGCCAAAGTTGCCAATGGGAAGGAGCGTTCTGAGTTGTGGAGAATGTATTTTTGTCGCAAGGACTGCGTTGGCAAGCTGCAGCCGGCCAGCGCCCTGACAATTCATAAGTCCCAGGGCAGCACGTTCCGGCATGTGTTTCTGCACTGGAGCATCGACGGCTGGGGATCAGCTCCAACTGCTCAGCAGAACCAATTAGCCTACGTCGGCATCACCAGGGCCGCCGAAAGCCTTCACGTGGTGACAGACCGATGACCTGGACCTTACCGATTCGCAAGTTGCTGCAACTGCGGCAGTTGCATGGTGACCAGAATGTGCTTGACCTGCTTGAGCTGTCGATGGCCGGCCCAGAAGGCATGGTGTCAACACAGGCGTTGATCGAGCGCTGGCAGGTGACACAACCGAACGTTAGTCGGCGTGTGGCAGCACTGCAGACCATTGGTTTGGTTGATGTAACCAGCGGTCACGGTGCCTACAGCGTGCACTGGACGGTGCTGCGATGAAGGACAACACACTGCTAGATCGCTGCACCGTGGCGCTCACCGAAGCGTTAATGCGCGAGACGCCGCCAACCATCGAGCAGCGACAATACGCCCGCCGCGCCGCTGGGGCGGTACTCGATCACTTGAGCTACGAGCTGGTCAGCTTGGCAGAACGCCGCCCTGGGATGACCGTTCACGCATTGGCAATGCTGCTGCGAGAGGAGGCAAAGCTATGAACCTCCGCCCTTACCAGCAAAAGATGGTGGACGAAATCCGCCTTCAATATCAACTAGGCAAAAAGTCTGTCCTTGGTGTGCTTAGCACCGGTGGCGGCAAGACTTGCATATTCAGCTATATCGCCCAGTCAGCCGCCCGCAAGGGCAA
>JACCDG011862554.1_pt1 | contig 11850 bp, 11 predicted proteins | sample 7442471 | NCBI WGS metagenome assembly JACCDG01 (sample SAMN15323444, study PRJNA562643) | freshwater metagenome | isolation source: river surface water | place: USA:Blue River Watershed | collected 2017-08-17
CTGGAATTGAAAAACATATGATTGAATTGACGGCCAAGAAATTAAGCTTGGCGGATTTGAAAAACCTAGCAAATCTTCCCGTGACTATGAAGGGTGAACTTGAGTTGGATGGAAAATCCAATACGGACTTAAGTTTTAATGAAAGTCCGGACATGGATATTCATATGAAAATTGAGAAGTTTGAAATGCCACCTGCAAATATTCCAACGGGCATGGGCCCTATGTCGGTTCCTGATTTAAAATTTAGTCACGTTGAATTGAAGGGGCGACTTTCCAACGGAAAATTAAATATTGAAAGTGGACAACTTGGAAAAGCTCAAGATGAACTTGTGGGCACATTGAAGGGAAGTATGGATTTACAATTTCGAGGAAAGGGGAATCCTGTTCCCCTTCCTGGAGGCTACGACTTTCAATTGCAACTGAAGGTGAAACCTCAGTTTCAACAAAAGTCTGCAGCCCTTCTTTCTCTTTTAGACGGATTTAAATCTCCCAACGAGGATGGAAGTGCTCAGTACAACTTTAAAGTCTCTGCACCTAACACTTATGAAAATCCGCAGTTTTTACCATTGAAGCAATAATGCCTTCTAGGAATTAAAAAGGAAGATCTTCGGAAGCATCAAAACTTGGTTCTGGACCAAAATCATGACTTGCGGATGAAGATGAAGATTCTCGGCTTTCATAGGAATTCTGAGCGCGATCCCCACCACCTAAGAACTGAATCGAGTTTCCAATGATTTCTGTCGTGTAACGCTTTTGTCCTTGAGCATCTTCCCACTGACGAGTTTGCAATTTTCCTTCGATATAAACCTGACGACCTTTGGAAAGATACTTTCCACAAAGTTCGGCCTGTTTGCCCCAGAATACCACTCGATGCCATTCTGTACGTTCTTGACGTTGACCATTCTTATCCATCCAGTTTTCGCTGGTTGCGATATTGAACTGAGCTACCTGTTGACCCGATCCAATTGTTTTCACTTCAGGATTAGATCCAAGATGACCTACTAGGATCACTTTATTGATTCCTGCCATAATTCCTCCTACGACAATGTCTATTTTGTTTTTTGTTAGAATCTAAAAGATGTCAACGCCCAACACAAACTCCATCATGGATATCTTATGTTGCACTGCCGATTTTCTTTGAGAGACTCACTTTTTGTAAAAATGATGGACTGCAAAATGCAGAAAGACTCTTGCTTCAATAAGTCATTTATGAAGTTCGCAAGCACGCCCTGGGGTCGCAAGTCGGAAGAAACTTGCCGCTGAAACAAAGCCATGTCACCCTAAAACTACCTAGGAGACCAATATGAAATCCTTCTTTTCTCTTCTTTCCATCTGTTCATGGGGCTTTTTCTTCTTGGGTTGTTCCGCCTACACATCGGCAGGACGAAAGGACTTTGAAAAAGCCTACAGCAATGCCGGCGGTCAGATCCTTACAAGTTCTAAAGTTCAGGCAACGTCTTGCCATATCCAGCTAGCACCCTCGGAAATCGACTCTCAATCCCTGCATCCTGAAAAAACCTATCAGGTCCGCCATCTTTCATCGACAGAAATTGAAATCTGCGAACTGATCCCCGTGGATGAGGAAAATCCAAACTCTCCAAAAGAATAATTTTTTTCAAAGAGCTTACGTCAAGGGAAATCGAGAACTTTCTATACATGGAAACTGGATACAGACCTCAGTGAATGAGTTCTGTGCACTGTCTTTTGCGACTTCAGAATGGATAGAAACCTGGGCATGAAATCGATCCAAATAGGATTTAGCAATGGGCATCCCAAAGCCTGTGCCAACTTCCCCATTCAATCCTTTTCGCGATGTGGAGTGATCATAGGAAAAAATATTCTTCAAAATATTTTCAGGTATCCCAATGCCCTGATCTCGAATTTTCAGCACAACATGATCTGCATTTTTTGAAAGACGAAATATAACTTTCCCATTTTGAGGAGTGAATTTCAAAGCATTGGAAAAAAAGTTAGCTAGCACTTGATAAAGGAAAGAACTTCGATCCGCCATAATTTCGTATTTTTCATTCGTATCGACTTGCCATTCCAGTTGAATTTTTTTTTGTGAAAGAGTCTCGGTAAAAACAAGCTGCAATTCTTTCAGAGCCTCCATCACATCCACTTTTTCTAAGAAAAGTTGTTTTTTCCCAGAACTGACAGCTTCTGCCTCTTTCACATGATTCAAAATTTTTGACATCGCTTCCACTGATTTTTTCATGCGGCTGATGTATTCATTTTTTTTATCTTCAGCCACTTCTGGAAATCGCCCCAAAAGACCGATCAGAACCTGCACTGGAGTCGATAGGTCATGAGATAATACTTTCACAAGATTTGCTTTTTCTTCTCTTTGATTTTGGATAATTTGCAAAAATATTCGAATTCGTCGAGAAAAAAACCACATCACAGCTGTCATCAAAACGAACAAACTCAGATAATTCATAAACCGAGCTGTATTCAGAAATTCCAGATTATTCGACAGAGGAAGATTCAAACCAAGAACTCCTGCCGCAGGTCCTAAAACAATCACGATCAACAAATAAGCCACACACCAAAAAACGGCCCACCTGGTCCCCAGCATAATAAAAACAATCAGGGGAATCATCAAATTCATCATTAAGTTCGGAGAAGCGACTCCACCCATTTGATAGGCTCGAAAAAAACTACTGACCCATCCAAGAATCAAAGTGTAGTTTGCTGCCCAAACTAAATTTTGAGTTTTTTTATAAATCAACAGCGCCGATCCCATGACAAGAACCGTCCCCATTTGCATAAGACCAGCATTCCAAGCGCCGCCAAAAAATGAGACCATCGACAGCACAAAAGAAATGAACATACTGCTTGTGATGATAAAAAAGAACAGGATAAAGCCTTGCCCCCGCAACAATTCCACGCTCAGGGTGTTCTTTTCTTGCTCTTGCAAGATCTGACGAATTTGTCTGAAAAACTTTTTCAACACAAAGAAACCTATTCCTACATCATTACATATTTTCGTGAAGAATTCCTGACCATCGTGCCATCCAATATGCATGCAAATAATCTACACCTGAATAGGCCACATCCTGACTGACATGGGTACGAAAGCGAAAGGATGCACTTTTCCAAATATAATTGTCGTTAAAAACCGCCATTTGAAATAATGGCATGCTTTGAATTCCTTGATATCCAAAGGAAGCTGGTAGATCTTTCTTCACAAAGTATTTCCAAAATAATCTTGGAAAGGGAGAAATGGTCCAATGGGGATTGAGAGAATGATCAATTTCTCCCTGAAACTGAGGTTTTTCGATGGGGTATTCTCGCAAGCCCCAGATACCATTTTGAAGATCCCCAAGACGCGCGGAATATTGTTCATCATTCCATTCGGATCTTGCAAATCCCCATGTTGCCATTGTCATTAAATATTGATCCGTAGATCGCAATTTTTCCCAATAATCAGAAAGAACAGCCTGCTGTTGCTTTTCGATTTCAATATCATGATTCAATCTTGCAATCAAAATATCCGTCACCAGTCCGACTGTCCCTAGGTGGTTACCACTCCAATCAGAAATACCTGCCGTGTATTTGGGACCTAAAATTGTATGGGCACCATTTTTATATTTAAATCGATAGGTCTGTCGATTGTCTTCTGTCGGCTCCATAGCTGCAATCAAACCGATGAGTTTGGAAGAGTTTGTAAAATCTGCGCTGATGATGGGTTTTCGCAGCAGTTTTTTTGTTGCCACCAAAATTTGTTTGCGCAGATTTTTTTCATTTTCAGGCAAGGCCATTAAAGATGCCGCAAAACCATAGGCAAAGCCCTTGAACATATCGTTATTTCCACCCGTCTTCCATGCCAAGCCTTGATAGATTCCACTTCCAGCTTTCCAATCTTCAGGCAAAACATCCGAAGCATTTATTTTTTTCAAAGATCTTGCAAAATCATCGGTACCATCTGCAATTTCGATCATTGTTATGAGGGCATTCAATGATTTTTTCATCGCAATCAAAGCTTCTGGATCGGCTGTGGCCATCCAACGATAGGCTTCTGTTGCCACGTAACTACCTGTCCACAGAGCTGTATCATTATCCTCCTCAAACTGGCCATCAAGACGATAGGGCAAGATCACTCCTCCGGGAGCTATATGTTTCTGTGCGACTTTCTGGTCCCAAGCTTTCGCTTTATTTTCTAAGGAAAAAGCAAAAGCATTTCTTCGTACTTTTTCTTCTTCCATGGAAATCACATCCACAGATTTATTCCATAATAAAAGATGATGGGGATGGGACTGATAAAAAGAATAACCCCGACGATCACGAATAAAAAAGTGAACTCCATCCTTGTACTGATCTCGATCCGCGTAGGATCGAACAAATTCATCTTGGTGGTACTTTTTAAGAAAATAATCCATCAATTTTCTCATCACTCGAGGAATTTTTTGGTGAGAGGCTCTTTCCACATAGTCATCATCCACAGTGAACTTCTGATCATCACTGATCCATCGCAGATCTTCTGTGCTGAACCTTCTTCGAAGAACAGCATTGACACCCTGGCCTTGCAGGATAAATTTTTCTATTTCAACTTTTGGTTCGTCGGCAGATCTTTGGTAGGTTTTCCCCTGCACTTGAATATTTTTGATAAAATGAACTTTGCGAATTTCAGCAGAGCAATTTCCGCTCTTATCACAAATCCCTTGCCAGACTTGAACCAAGGAAAAATCTTGATAGTTTTGGTCAAGCAAAGTGACGCTTCTTTCGAACTGATCTTTCTCTTGATCCAAAGGGCGCAAGACAAATCGTCCTTCAATCCCACCGTACTGAGGATCAATGGATCTGACAGTGTAGGTTCCATATCCAGCAGCCTTCATTTCCAAAGCAAAAGACAGAAGACAATGGCACAGAAAAAAAATACCCATCCTTGGCATGCAGAACCTCCTGAGTAAGCTCAATGACCAGGATCAGGTTCTCTTTTTTCGACCATCAGAGGCAGGCCAGGATAGCCTTTCGAGTATTTTTTAGACTTTGGACCGGAAGGACCAAACCTTCATCCAAAAAAGGAGGATAAAATAGAAAATTGGAGCAAAAACTAAACGCATCAAGGCTGGAGTCGGCGCCATCAACCATAAATAAAGTAAAACATGAGCGAAGATTAACTTCTGGAACTTTCTGCTGACAAACATGCGAATCAAATCTTGACGAAGGTCCATGGATTTCATCAGTAAAGAAAGAAAAAACAAGGAAGCCCCTAGAAGACTTAAATCCAATATTTGCTGAAGATTTTTTCCAAGACCTAAGGCAAGGGACGCTTGAAAAAGGATAAATAGAATGCCTACTTTTCTAAGAAAAGGATGCTTTTTATTTACTAAAAACCATGTCATCCAGTAACGAATCCCCGCAAGCACAAAAAGCTGAAGGGCCAGTGACTTCAAAATTTGACTGGTCAGCAAAACTTCTTCAAATTGAAAGTGACCATGTTGAAAAAGAATTCTCACCAAATCCTGGGACATCATCCACAGTCCTAAAGTCGAAGGACCTAACCAAATTAGAATAGAAAATAGTCCGTGGATAAAAATTTCTCTTTGTTGATTTCCTTGGGATTGAATCAATGGCTTTGTCATTGCAACACAAGGACTGACCACAAACAAAGAAAACGGAAGTTCCAGCAAACGATCACACAGATAAAAATAAGAAGGCAGACCCTGTTGTTGAAGTTTTGCAACGGCAATCATTTGCAAAAGAGTCACCCATTGAAGAAGAGACAAGGGTAGTAGCACCAAAGGTAGCTGCAGAAACCATAAAATATGCTGGCGACCAGGTCGCGAGAAGGACGTGATTTTCCAAAAACTCAAAGATGGATGTTTTTTGTGAACCCATGTCCATGGCCTGGCGGAGTAAATCAAAACACTGATGCCTCCAGCCGCAACCCCCCAAGAAAGATAGATTGGCTTTTGAATCCACCAAGCTAAAGCTGTGAAAATAATCATTGATAGATTCAAAAAGACAGGTGCCACAGCCGGAGTTCGAAAGTCTTCCTGTTTTTGCAAAAGAGCTGTTTGAAAAGAAAAATAAAACCAGCAACCCATCATCAAGATCATGGGATGAAAAAAATATTCCACTCCCATGGAGCTCATCGAAACAGAGCTAGGTTTTGCACCCTCAATGAAATCCGCAAAAACCCCCGTCAAGCCCGCAATCAGAAGCATCCAGCAAAGACTTCCCAAAACAAAAAGGGATCTTAACGCCGAAATATCGGAATCCGTGGCATGCTTCCATCGGCTTTGAAATTCCTGGGAAACAGCCCCCTCGCCAAGATAGCGTCGAAAAAAATGAGGCCCCCGAAAGGCCAAAACCCAGGCATCTGTAATTCCACGATGAAAAAGTGCGGTCATCGTGGCATCACGTAAAAATCCAGCAATACGACTGACCGCTGTTCCTAAACTTTGATCCGTCGCATTTTTTTCAAAATTTTTCTGCCATTCCGTCTTGGAATCCTGAAGCTTTGTCATTCCCAGTATTTGTCACCCTTCGATTCAAAAATCACCCTTAAAAATTTTATCTTGCTAGGTCCCCAGGCCTGTGCTATCAAAACACATTCTGCAATTCAGCTTTAATTTGGGAGGTTATCCTTGGCAAATCATAAATCTTCAGAGAAAAGAGCACGCCAGTCTTTGAAAAAGGCCGCTCGCAACAAGAGCGTTAAAAATCAGGTAAAAACTCAAGAGAAAAGCCTTCTTGCTGCTCTTGAAAAAAAGGCAAAATCTGCCCCTGAGTTGCTTTCTGCTTACACAAGCAAAATCATGAAAGCTGCCCGTAAAGGTGTGATCAGCGCAAAAACGGCATCTCGTAAAGTGAGCCGCTTGAGCAAACGTACTTCAGCAACTGCGAAATAGTTTTTATTTCCCATTTGTATGAAAAAAAGCGTACTGCAACCCAGTGCGCTTTTTTTGTTTGTACTTCTCTTTTCCTATTTACTTGGCTGTCGAGACAAAGTGTCGGATTTCTCGCCGATGAGAAAACTTTAAATTCTCGAAAGAAATTCCATAAGCATAGGGGTTGCTTTCGTCTTCGCGTTTTGTAGAATTTCGAATAGCTCCTCGAACGCAGACAAAATCTCCTCCTGGAATTTGAAAATTCACGACAAGATTTTCTCCAATTTCAATTGGAACGTCCAAATTCAAGAGCAAACCGCCCTCTCCAACTTGAACTCCTTCAGCAAAATGATAGGCACCTCGATACAATAAACCCACAGTATGCTTAAACTCTCTGCGTGGATATTTCCGGCGAAAATCATCTTTTACTTTTTTAGATTTTTCTGAAGTCATGCCTGAGTATCGGCACAAAACAGACTTCTCATGAGCCAGCAAGCCCACAAATTTTTAAGACTAAAGTCTCCAAATAAAAATGAGAAGGAAGAACTGGTGCTTTTAAATTTCGATCAGCATCAGCAATTAAAACAAGGGATTTTTCAAGAGACCGAACAGACCAAAGTTTGGCCTGCTGAAGATAGTTGGAAATAAAATAAGGTGAAACTTGGGCATACTGCGCAAGCTTCACGCCCTGAAGCCCTTCCGCCTGCCCCTGCTTTAATAAGATGAGCAATCTTAAATGTCGAGCAACCATGGATAAAATTCCCAACTCATTCTGCCCCTGTTGCAATAAAGAATTTAAATGAGAAATGGATTGAGTTTTTTTCGCCTCGCCAAGAGCCTTTGTAAAATCAAAAATATTTTCTTCGCGACGACGTGAAACACAAGCTTCGACATCTTCGATCTCAACATCCTTACGGTCCCCCAAATACATTTCTAACTTACGAATTTCCGCATCAATTTCCACCAATACGGACCCTACAAGTTGATGCAACTTATGAGAGGCCTCTTCCGTCAATATCAAACCTCGAGATTGGGCAATATGACGAATCCAAGATGGAACTTGATTATCGAAAGGTTTTTTAAACTCACAATGAAAAGACGATTCTGTCAGCCACTTGAAATATTTTTTACGCTTATCAGGAACCCTTGTTGTCAATAAAAGGACTGTCATAGGAGTTGGCTCTTTAATTAAGGGCTCCAAAATTTCCCATTCTCTTTCTTTTAATTCATGAACTTCTTTCACCCAGATCACTCTTTGAGAACACAGCATGGGTAAAGTTTGAAGCTCATCACGCAGTTCTCCAATATCGACTTCTGGGGCATAATAGGATCGATAATTAAACTCATCCACGCCTTCCATTAAAATCCCCTGCTTGACGTACAAAGAGGCATGCTGAAGCAGATAATCTTCTTCTCCATACAAAAAAACGACCCCAGGCAAGTCCTTCTTTTTCAAACGATCTGCCATGATAGTATAAAAATTTTGAGCATCCACAGACGTTTTTGTCGATGTCTGATTTGATTTCGAAGGAGCAGCCATATCTTCTTTCTAAAACTTTTCTGTCAATCGATCCCGAGCCTCTGCCATAATATCAGCAGCAATGACACGGATGTTCTGCCGTCGGGCTGATAAATTGTAAAGAGGATTTACCGAGTTGATACCCGCCGTCGCCACCTGAGGAGCCGTGTAAGTCCGTTCACCAGAAAAATTTTGAGACCAGATCACTTGGTTCTTGGCTTTGTTTCTTAGCTGCAGATGGACATCGGCTGTGATCCTATAAATTGTTGCCAACACCGTTCCCGAGGGCAAATGAGGTAGCTGGTCCGAGGTTGCTGCCGCATTATACTTAATAGAAACAATGTTCCCCTCTAGGACAAACTCTGAACTTTCAGAAGGAATCACTTCCACCATTCGAGATTTTGCAATTTCTTGAATCAAAGCATTGGTAAAATCCAATTCAATTCCAACTTCAGGAGACTGATTTTGAAACATGGGAATACCTACCTGACGAGTATCTCCAGGCAAATATCGATCTTTCTTGCCCACAACATAAGCACATCCGGAAGCATGAAGAAGTATCAAAGAAAAAATTAAAAAAATATTTCCACATTGGAACCATGCGCGCAAATACCTATGTAAATTTTGTATAAACTTTTGAACGCATTGACGAACTTTTGGGTATTTCATTTACAAGGCCTTCCTTCTCACATAAAGTGAGCCCCTATGGAAAAAAACTATAGTGTGTTGGCACCTGGTCCTGTCAATCTCCATCCTGCAGTTCGCGAAGCATTGTCGCAACCGATGATTCACCACCGCACACCCGAATTTGACCAAATTCTTCAAAAAGCTCTTTCTGGATTAAAAAAAGTATTTCAAACCGAACAACATGTTTTCATTTTGAGCAGCACAGGATCTGGCGGAATGGAAGCCTTGATGGTGAATACTTTGCAACCTGGTGACGAAATTATCATTGTCGATTCTGGAAAATTTGGGGAACGCTGGGTGGAAATGGCGCAGACCTTTGGATATATCGTTCACCGTCTAAAAATTCCCTGGGGAAAATCTGTCGAACCCGAACAAATCACAACTATGCTGGATCGCTACCCTCAAACTCAGGCCGTGTTTTGCCAGGCCTGCGAAACCAGCACAGGGGCTCTTCATCCTTTGCAAAAAATTTCAAAATCCCTGAAAGCCTATCCCCAAGTTTTATTTTTCGTGGATGGAATCACTGCTGTTGGAGCCATGAATGTTCCAATGGATAACTGGGGCATTGATGGCATTGTTGCAGGTTCTCAAAAAGCATTTATGCTTCCCACAGGATTAAGTTTTGTTTCTCTTTCTGCGAAGGCATGGAAACGCTGTGAAAGCATTTCAACACCAAGGTTTTATTTCGATCTTCGCAAAGAAAAAAAAGCCAATGACAAAGGAGAAACTTTTTTCAGCTCCAACGTCGCTTATATTCGTGCTCTGACAGTGGTATTAGATGACATTTTCATAAATGGACTTAATTCTTTGTTCCACACCATTCACCAAAGAGCCGAACGCACGCGTAGTTTTGTGCGATTTATGGGTTTAAATTCTTACTGCGAACACCCTTCGGATTCTGTCACCGCTTTTCTAGTTCCTTCAGGTATGGATAGCCAAAAGTTACGTGAACAATTAGAAAAAGAAAAAGGCATCACCATCATGGGAGGCCAAGATGAAGCGAAGGGAAAAATTCTTCGCATTGGCCACATGGGGTACATTTTAGATTCAGATATGGATCAACTTTTTAGTGCATTATTTGACCTCTTGAAGGATTCAGTTGGTCGTTCAAAAACGGATTTTGAAAATTGGAAAACCAGTTTCACTGTTTAGAAAAAGGAAGGACGGAGGTCCCATATGTCAGGTATTGTTGTTGTCGGAGCCCAATGGGGTGATGAGGGAAAAGGAAAAGTTGTCGATGTTTTTTCAGCCCATGCTGACTTTGTCGTTCGCTATCAAGGCGGATCCAATGCTGGACATACTCTGGTTGTGAATGGAAAAAAAACAGTCTTACACTTGATTCCTTCTGGAATTTTACACCCTCAAACAACTTGCGTGATTGGCGCTGGAGTTGTTGTCGACATTGAAGGTCTTGTGAAAGAAATCCAAGGTTTGCAAGAAGGTGGCCATTTGCAGAACACTTCTCAGTTGATGATTTCTGATAACTGCACCGTGATTCTTCCCTTTCACAAAGTTTTAGATGCAGCCAGAGAATCCAGCTTAAGTGATGCAAAAATTGGAACCACAGGAAAAGGTATCGGCCCCGCTTATGAAGACCGCGCTTCTCGTCGTGGAATTTTATTGGCGGATCTGTTTGATGAATCTACTTTGACTCAAAAAATAGAATTGAATTTGAAAGAAAAAAATATCCTCTTGAAAAGCCTGTATGGACTGAAGGAAATTACGGTGGCCGAAGTGCTTGCCAGCATTCAAGCTGTACGTGAAATCCTTCGACCTTACCGACAAAAAGATGTTGGTTTTATAATCAATAAGGCCATGAAAGCTGGAAAGCAGGTTCTTTTTGAGGGCGCCCAAGGAACTTTATTGGATATTTATCACGGGACTTATCCTTTTGTGACAAGCTCTTCCACTTTGGCGGGAAGTGCTTGTATCGGTACAGGAATTGGCCCAACGATGATTTCAAAAGTGATTGGAATTACAAAAGCCTATACAACGCGTGTGGGTTCAGGCCCTTTCCCAACAGAGCTTTTGAATGATGTAGGAATGAAAATTCAAAAAGATGGTCACGAATTTGGATCCACAACAGGACGCGCTCGACGCTGTGGTTGGCTGGATCTTGTGGCTTTGAAATATGCCATCCGCTTGAATGGCATTACAAACTTGGCTTTGATGAAGTTGGATGTTTTATCTGGCCACGATCAAATTGGAATCTGCACGGCCTACAAGTTAAATGGCGAAACTTTGACAGAATTTCCAACCTCTGCCGCGGATTTGGAACGGGTTGAGCCTGTGATTGAATACCTTCCTGGCTGGAGCCAGGATATTACAAAGGTGACTCAATTGAAGGATTTACCTCGTCCAACGACAACTTATATTGATTTTATCGGTTCACAAATTGGAACTCCGATTGATGTGATTTCGGTCGGCCCTGGTCGCGAGCAAACCCTTTGGGTGAAACCTTTATTTCAAGGTAGAAACCACTAATTGTGCTGATGAATAACTAAGCGCACACTGGAAAATAATTTTTTTATTTTCCAGTTTGACATCTTACGTATTTTTTTGAATATTGGCGTCTCTAACGATCATGTGATTCGCTAGCTCAGCTGGTAGAGCACTTCACTTTTAATGAAGGGGTCGATGGTTCGAATCCATCGCGGATCACCATTTTTTTCTTTCCTAAGGTCCCCATCGTCTAGAGGCCTAGGACACCTCCCTTTCACGGAGGATGCAGGGGTTCGAATCCCCTTGGGGACGCCAATTTACTCGTAGGCTTAAATGCCGTTAAAACGTATCTAACTGAAATCA
>JACCDG011348106.1_pt1 | contig 11847 bp, 13 predicted proteins | sample 7442471 | NCBI WGS metagenome assembly JACCDG01 (sample SAMN15323444, study PRJNA562643) | freshwater metagenome | isolation source: river surface water | place: USA:Blue River Watershed | collected 2017-08-17
TGAAGTTCGGTTATTTTGCAATGCTCACCTTCACAGTTCTCGGTTCATTCTGGCTGGAGATTTTTCTTAAGGTTGGAGTATTGCGGAGAATTAAGCGAGCGATGTTAGCAATTCTTCCTACTGCAGCTATTTTCTTGACTTGGGATTATTACGCAGTCACCTCTAGGCATTGGTTCTTTGATAGAGAGCAGGTTGTTGGAATCTTTGGACCTGCTGGGATTCCGCTTGAAGAGTTCCTTTTCTTCATCGTAGTTCCTCTAGCTGCTTTAATGACAATAGAAGCAGTGAGACGGGTAAAGCCTCATTGGAAATATGGTGATGAGCGATGAGTTACACCCAACTAGCCATTCTTTCAGTTCCACTCGTTATTTTATTTGATTTTTATATAACAAAATCTAGAGTTTTATCAAGAAAAAGTTTCTGGAACGCCTACGCAATCATGCTTTTTTTTCAAATCATTACAAATTGGTGGTTAACTTCTAGAGGCATCATTACTTATGACCCTGATGTAATAGTTGGGGTGCGAATTGCCTCTGCTCCAGTTGAAGATCTATTCTTTGGATTTTCTATGATTGTTATGGTTATCTCGCAGTGGATTTTTTGGGGAAGAAGGGGAATACAAAGAAACTAGCGAGAAGCGAGCGCTGAAAAATAAGCAGGAAGCGCCGTTTTAACTCGCCGAAAATTAGAAGTCTTAGCTCGCTTGGTAAAAATTTGATAATCAATTTTCTCAACCTCATCGACAATTCCGCAGTAGAGCTCACTTGCTGCTCTAATGCACGCCCTTGCATCCGGGCTTAGCAGCTCAATTCCAGCATCTGCCTCGCTCTGTAGTTGGCGCACCCTTGCAATCTGAAACTTGAGCGCTTGGATAATTTCAGGGCGAACTTGCCTTGCCTCTAGCATCTCGCGATCTACGCCAAATGAGGCCAGCTCTGCCTTTGGTAGATATATTCGTCCACGTTCTAGATCCTCGCCTACATCTCTGATGAAGTTGGCTAATTGAAAGGCTATTCCTAACTTCTCAGCCGGAGCGAGCGCCTCAGATTTTTTTCCCTCAACTGTTCCCAGAACATGAACCATCTGGAGCCCAATTACTGCAGCAGATCCATAGACATACTCCATCAAGTCTTCATATCTTTCGTACTGGGTTACAGATAAATCCATTGCCATGGAGTGAAGAAATGCTTCAAAGTAAGAAATTGGAATGTTAAAACGCTGCACTGTATCAACCAGAGCTCGTCCGACATGATCGCTACTTCGCCCCATAGAAATGTCGGATAAGAGTTGATCACTCCACCTGCCAAGTTCATCTACTTTTTCTTGGTGAGTAAGAGTTGATGCCAGATCATCGACAATCTCATCGGCATACCTAGCAAATCCGTATAGCGCATGAACATGTGGGCGCTTAGCTTTTGGAAGAAGGAGAGTAGCTAGGTAGTAAGTTTTTCCATGAAGGGAGTTGAGCCTTTTGCACTCCAAATAAGATTTGCGTAGCTCAGGATCATGGATTCCAGCAGCGCTTAACTCATCCATATTTACTTTACTGGTCCAACAATTCTCTCTGCTGCAAGTCTTCCTGAGATTAGAACCATGGGAACTCCGACTCCAGGTTGGGTACCACTTCCAGTAAAGACCACATTCTCATATCCCTTTGCCATATTACTTGGCCTAAAAGGTCCGGTTTGTAGGAAAGTATGCGCGCTTGCAAATGGCGCACCTCTTTCCATACCCATCTCTTGCCAATCGAGGGGAGTTGTTACATGTTCTACCTCAACTGAGTCTGCAAAATCTTTATAGCCCCGCTCTTGCATTGTGGCATACATTTTATCTTTATAAACGTTTTTCATCTTCTTCCAATCAATATCAGCATCAAGATTTGGCGTAGGAAAGAGAATGTAATAACTATGTTTTCCACTTGGGGCAAGGCTTGGATCATCTTTTGAAGGTAGAGTCACCAAGAGGCTTGGGTCGCTCATCAATTGCTTTTTAGTAATTAGCTCATCAAAGACTCCATCCCAGGAGTGGCCAAAGTGAATATTGTGGTGAGCTAAATGGTCATAACTCTTGGAAGAGCCAGCCAAGATGGTTACACAAGAAGGTGAGTAGTTGAGTCGTTTAACCGATAGCGGAGTTTTTCCTAGCAAATCTCGCCACGCCACAGGCAAATCAGGATTTAGCACCACAACATCACATTCAATTCTCTGGCCATCACTAGTTATTACAGCACTTGCCCTAGATCCACTCTTTTCTACCTTTGTCACTGTGGTGTTATATTTAAAAGTCACGCCATGTTTCTCGGCAGCTCCTGCTAGCGCTCTTGGAACCGCATGCATTCCACCTTTAGGAAAGAAAACTCCATTAACTGAATCCATATAGGCAATAACTGCATAAATAGCAAGTGCTTGCTGGGGCGAAACCCCGGCATACATCGCTTGAAAAGAATAGACGCGTTGAGTTCTAGGATCTTTTAGGAATTGAGAGACTTTAGGAGCAAGCTTTCTAAAGCCACCAAGAGCAATTAATCGAGCAAGATTAGGAGTTAGCAGGTTTAGGGGAGAGTCAATATTTCTATCAATAAAGTCATTCATCTCATACTTATATAACTTGGTAACAAATTCAACATATCGTCGATAGCCAGCAGCTTCATCTGCACTAATATTTTTTGCAATCTCTGCTTCCATTTGTTCTGTATTTGCATGAACATCTAATTGAGAACCATCGGCATAAAAGGCTCGATATAGTGGCTTAAGTGGCATCAGCTCGAGCCAATCTTCTATTTTCTCTCCAACGCATGCCAGAGCATCGGCAATCAGATCAGGCATAGTTAAAACACTTGGTCCAGTATCAAATGAATATCCATCTTTTTTCATTAATCCATTTCGACCACCAGGAACCGCTTCACGCTCAATCACAATTACTTCTCGCCCAGCTCCGGCAAGCCTTAGCGCGCAACTAAGGCCAGCAAGTCCAGCACCGACAACTACTATTCGGTCTGTTTTTCCCTTAACTTTTCGCATTTAAAGACTCCGTTGCGTTGCAATAGTTGCCATCTCTTCTAATACAGAGAGAATACTTGTCTCAACTTGGCTATCTCGCAACGCAGAAATGGCTCTATCCCGAAGCTCTGTGATGAGCTTCTCAACTTGAGCGACCGCTCCAGAGCTAGAAATAATCTCTTGAAGCTTAAGAATCTGTGTTTTATCAAGTTCTTCATCTCCAAGTGAGGCAGTTAGAAGCTCTCGCTCTTGTTTGCCTACTGCCTGCATGGTGAGGGCAATTAGCACCGTTCGCTTTCCCTCTCTTAAATCATCACCTGCTGGTTTTCCCGTGATCTCTGGATCTCCAAATACGCCAAGTAGATCATCACGTAATTGAAAGGCTTCCCCGAGAGGAAGTCCAAATGATGAGTAGACGCTCATTAGTTCCTTTTTCCCAGAGAGCGCTGCGCCAAAGTGAAGTGGGCGTTCAATTGAGTATTTACCTGACTTATATCGAGCAACTTTTAGAGATCTATCAATACTAGTTGTGGCAAGTGCGCCCTCTAAAACATCTAAGTACTGGCCAGCCATCAATTCATCTCTCATATCTGCAAATACTGATTGCACTTGAAGAAATTCATCGCCGCTAATTCCAGATTCCACCAATAAGCGATCGGCCCAGACCAGAGCCAAATCACCCATAAGAATTGCGGAGGAACTTCCAAATCTTTCTGAGCTGCCTTTGTAAGAAGAATCTTGGTGATATTGCTGAAACGCTTTATGTATTGCTGGCTTATTTCTTCTAGTATCAGAGCCATCCATCACATCATCGTGGATAAGTGCGCAGACGTGAACTAACTCTAAGGATGTGCAGGCACGCAGTATCTCCTCGCGCGCTTCAGCTCCGCTTCCTAAATAACCCAAATAGGCAAAGATTGGCCGAAATCTCTTTCCACCTTGGGTAATAAAATCTGACATTGCCTTTGCTACTGGCACTAGTTCTGGGCCAATATCAACAAGCGCAGCGCTTCTTGCAACGGTAAATGAGGCCAAGGTCTTATCTATCTCGGCGCGAAGCTGGGATAGGTCAGGAGATTTCACGGCGCAACGGTACCCTCCCGCTATATGAATAGTGCGCCTACCTTCTCCGTTGAGTTCTTTCCGCCTAAAGATCAGGCCGGAGAGGAGCGTCTCTGGAGCGCTCTAAAGGCTCTTGAAGTCTATAAACCTGATTTTGTTTCAGTTACTTATGGCGCAGGTGGTTCAACGAGAGATCGCACAGTAAGAATTACCTCAGAGATCACAGCAAGAAGTGGAATTTCAACAATTGCACACCTAACCTGTGTTGGATCTAGTAAAGATGAATTAATTGAGATTCTCAATCAATACAAAGCCTCTGGAATTAAGTCAATCCTTGCACTTCGCGGCGATCCCAAGGGTGGTCCTGGCGTGAAATGGGAGAGTACAGCTGGAGGCTTTGATCACGCAGACCAGTTAGTAACTCTTGCATCAAGTATGGGCTTTGAAGTTGGAGTTGCAGCATTTCCTGATGGCCATCCAGCATCAATGGGAAATTTTGAACAAGATATAAAAGTACTTCTTGAGAAGGAAAGATGCGGAGCAAGTTTTGCTACAACTCAATTCTTCTTTGATGTTAAGGGCTATATCAACTTAGTAGATGAGATAAGAGCTAGAGGTTCAAAGCTTGATATCTATCCTGGAATTCTTCCTATAACTAATTTTGCTCAATTGAAGAAAATGAGCGAACTTGCAGGTTCGCCAATCCCAAGTGAAGTTCAAAGAAGAGTTGAGGCAGCAGGAGATACCCCAGTTGATGTGGTTAAAGTCGGTATAGATATTGCAAGTGAGCTATCTAAAAAGCTTCTAGATTATGGAGTGCCAGGTCTACATTTTTATACTATGAATAGCGCAGCTCCAACGATTGAAATTATTAAGAGAATTGGACTTAGATGAAGAAGATAGAATTCTTTAATTCCTGGTCCAGCCTTCATGGCGGAGCAGAGATAAAAGGAATTGTTAGAGCATGGTTAGAAATTTCATTCCTGCTCTGTAAACCTCTAGCAGTTTTAAGAGTTACCCCTAATTCTCTATCTATCTTTGGTTTTCTGCTAGGTGTCACCTTGGTAGTAAATATTGAAAGTAATTGGGCTATAGCGCTTCTAGTCTTCTCCTTGATTGCAGATGGCATTGATGGATCCTTAGCAATACTTACTGGAAAGGTCAGTAGGTGGGGAGCGCTACTTGATGGCTTTATCGATCGAATTGTTGAAGCGCTCTGGGCCTATAGCCTCTATCTACTTGGAGCTCCCTATCAACTGGTCTTAATCGCTTGGCTTGCAGCATTTCTTCAAGAATATATGCGCTCAAGGGCGGCATCACTTGGCGTTACTCAATTAGGGGTTGTGACAATTGGTGAGCGTCCCATTAGAGCCAGCATTTTATTTATTGCTCTCGTTGCAAGAGCTGTTGATATGGATCTAGCAACGCTGCTCTCTCAGATCTGGGCTGTGCTTCAGGTAATCTCTCTATTTACTGTTCTAAATTTTCTTCGACCGCTTCTGCAACAATCTCAGCGCTAATTCCAACTAAAGGTAGACCTCCACCAGGATGAGTTGAACCGCCAACTAAGAACAAGTTTTTAATTTTGGAGCGATTACGCGCTCGCCAAAATGCCGATCTTGCTCCATTGCTAGATGTGCCATAAATAGAACCCCCAGGGGCGTTAACGTTTCTTTCTAAATCTGCTGGAGATCTATATTCCAAAACTTCAACTCGGGAGCGAACATCTAATCCCTTTGCCTCCATTAGATTAATAATGTGCTGGCTATATTGCTTTGAGCTTTTCTCATCCCAATTAAAGCCATCTCTTGGTTGATGACGAGGGGCATTAATTAGCACCGACCAACTCTCATCCACTCCAGCTCGCTTCATCCTGGAGTCATTTGGATTGCAGATATAGATAGCTGGATCTTCTACTGGCCTTCTCTTTTCGAAGATAGAATCAAATTCAGCATCATAATCTTTAGGGAAAAATACAGTGTGGTGGCCAAGCTCTGATGAACCACGAAGCCCAAGGAGAAGTGAGAATCCAGAGAGTGATGCAGTGGCTTTGTTAAGTGAGTTACGGGCGCTTCTAGTTCTGGAACTCTTTTCAAGGAGCTGGTTATAAACTAAATCTGCATCAGCGTTGGCAATTACTAAATCGCTATTATGAACTTGGCCATTAGCCAATCTAACTCCAATTGCAACGCCAGATTTAGTGATGATTCGATCAACTTTTGTGTTGAGATGCAGCTCAACTCCTAAATCACTTAGGCGAGACTCAAGGGATTTAGCAAGCGTGCCAACTCCACCGCTAACATGCAAAGCACCGAAAGCCTCCTCGACAAAGGCAATGGTTAAAAGAACTGCGGGGACTTTTCTAGGATCGGAGCCGGTATAGGTGGCATAGCGGTCAATTATCTTTCCAATGTAGACATTATCGGTATAACTTCTAACTAAGTCTCGAAGAGAAGTAAATGGAGCGATTGTCTTTAAATCACGGAGAAGTGATGGACTCTTTAGCATCTGAAGAGGGGAGCGGAGCTCACTTTCAACAAAAGCTTGTCTTGATGCGCCCCACATCTTCTCAGCCCTAGTCAGTAATTGATGCCAAGCATCTCCTGCCTGCGTTCCGAAACTTTCAGTAATAGCTAAGACTGTGCCGCTATGTGAGAGATTTGGAAAAGTTACTCTCTTGCCATCATCAAAGATATATGTAAAAGAGGGATCAACTGGGTTTAGTTGGACGAGATTTTCTAAACGCTTTCCTGTTTTAACAAAAAGATCTCTGTAGACAGCTGGAAGGGTAAGTAGCGAAGGGCCAGTATCAAATGAAAATCCTGAGATATCTTCAGTTCTACACTTTCCCCCAGCAAAAGAAGCTGATTCAAAGACTTTAACTTTATGCCCACGCTTTGCAAGGCGGGCAGCAGCTGCCATACCACCCATTCCGGCACCAATTACAATGACGGATTTTGATACTTTGCTAGTTCTGTGATGGCTCATAGTTTCCTACCGCGCCAAGAAAGTTCGCCTCGATACTTCTTTATCCAAGAAATCGATATTAAGTAGATCCAGATAAGCGCACTCAAGGGATGAAGAAGAGAAGTACTGGGAATCGTTCTTGTCTTTATCCCGCTTAATACTCTTGTCATAACAATTGCAAAGTAGAGATACCAACCCGAGAGCTCTCCTGCTAGGCCAGCTATAAAGGGAAATATAGATGTGAGAGTTAGCAAAGCAATTGCAATAAGGGCCCCTAATGGATTTACGAAAGCGCTCCACTGTGACTTGGTATAGCCTTCAATTAGCTGATTCGCACTTGAATACATTCGACAGTATGAAACTCTTGATCCATCTGCAACGCCGCCTTTTGCGCCAGCTCTCACTAAATTCCTAGCAAGAAACAGGTCATCTAGGACTTCTGCTTTAACACCTCTATGGCCATCGCAATCAAAGTAAGCCTTACGCTTTATCACCATAAATTGACCATTTGCGACAACAGTTGATGGTCTTGGCCACTTTTGAGTGATTCGAAGTGGCAGAGTTGTAAACCAGGACCATTGAAGTAGAGGTTGAGTTAACCGTTCTAAAAATGTTAGGGCAATCTGTCGAGGATAGGCAGAGATGAAATCCCAATTCCAAGCTCTCATTGATTCAATGGTGCTTGCTATAGCCCTTGGATCTAGCCTCACATCAGCATCTAGAAAAACTAAATAATCACCCGTTGCAGCTGTGGCTAATTGATAGCAGGCATAGTTCTTTCCTAGCCAGCCCTCTTCCAGCCCTCTTCCCGCAATTACTTTTAAGTTGTTTTGGGACATTCCAAGTAATAGCTCTTTAGTGTTATCACTTGAGGAGTCATCTAGGGCAATTATTTCAAAATTACTTAAGTTAGCCTGCTCTTTTAGAAGAGTGATTAACTCAATGACATTTTCAGCTTCATTTCGCATCGGAATCAATATCGAGACTGATTGATCAATAGAGGCGTTATTTTTACTAGAAACCACTCTCAGTGTAAAGAAATTAAAGACCGCTAAAAGAAGCATAATTGCAATCAGAAAAGCCGAGACATCCAATAGAAAAGTCATTTTTCCTTAATCTCGGCGGCCGTATTTAACTGAGATGAAATACCAGATAACTAGCGCTCCTAACGCTGATCCTCCAAGGAATGCCACACCGGGACGATCGAAATGGAAAATGTTAATCACCATGCCGCCAATCCAACTCCAAGCAAGAAAGAATTCAGGAACTGCTCTACTTGAACCAAGGGAGCGCCGCTCTTTAGGTAGGAAGATATTGAGAAGGGCCATCAACCCCATTCCAGTTAATAGCCAGCCGAAGGTATTAGAGAGTGGAATTTCTGGTTGAAATGGAACGCTTCTGCCACTTACCTCCCAACTCCATCTTCCAGCTGAAACCATCTGAGGATCAAGAAATAGATCCCAGGCCATAAGGCCATACCCACCGACAATGAAGACTAAGTTTGGAGCAACTCTTCTCGCTGCGATAAATACTGAGTGAGCCATCATGATCCAAGCAAATGGAACGACTAATGGAACACCAAATATCTGGTAACCAAGGGATGGGGAATACTCATAACTTCCAAATGGCCAGGTAGTTCGCATGCCAATTTGTTCAACCAATAGGGAATAAGTGAAAGTGATTAGTAAAAATCTGATTGCATAAGTAAGGCCATAAGCAAAGAGAGCGTGGAGCAACATCGCTCCTGCTGCCCAATAAACAGTTGCGATAGTTACAAGTCGAAGACGCTCTCCTTCAATTAATGGATAGGAGAGTTGAAGAGCTAGAGCAACAGTTAATACTGCAACCAGCGTAAAATTTCGCCAAGGTGTTATCGTGCGCCTGGAATCAGGCTTTGGGCGATAATTACGAATCGACATGGCTTAATTGTGCCTTATAGCGAGCCATTAGATTTAATAAGGGCAAAGCGTGCAAACATCTCCTCGGCATACCAAGCATGGCGATGCGTAGCCTTTATTGCCTCTCTATGAGCAGCGCCTGAATAAGCAAAATTCTTAACCGCTTCGCCAGATTCCCAGATAGAGAAAGTGCCTTGTAATCCAATTGGAGCTTCACCGATTCCAATAGCAGAAATTAATCCTGGTGAGCTATGAAGGCTTGTTGTAACTGGGGGAACTGAGCTCCAGAAAATAAAATTCTTACGCCATTTAATCCTAGCTCTTGTGATTGCAACTATTTTTCCGCTCCAATCACTACTAGCTTTAGGAATCTGATCAAATGGACTCTTCTTTGACCAAGCGCCATTAATTGATATCGGAGATAGCTGGCCGCTAAATTGCGAATGAGATTTCTTGTTCCAACGTTTAATGATTTTTGAATTGGCAATCTCTGAGTCTTGATCAACTACAACTAGCAATCCCCAGCGAAGAACATCGGCATCCCTTGGGGTGAAGGTCTCACCCTTTCCAGCTCCTAATAGCTTCCAGAATTTAACATCACTTCTTCTAGCTAGGGCTAAACGATCTAGTCCCATATGCAGAATTGCCCAGGGGATGTAGCGAGCTTTAATCTTCCAAAAGAAAACCAGAATCACTTTGCTGCTCCAGCCGCTTTTTTAATTTCATCGATTACATCTAGGGGGCTATCCCACATCGGAGCATGGCCGGTATCAGAGAATATGATCCATCTAGCATGCTTTGGTGCAAGCGATCTCTCCTGGCAGCTAGTCTCAGGAAGAGTCCTATCTGAATCACCAAAAATAATTGTCACTGGAATTGAATCAGATATCTGACGATCAAAACGCTTTAGTAACATGCCATCCCAAGCCGGGTAATAACCTTCTGCGCTTGCCATGGCAATTGCTGCATCAAGACATAATTCATAAGAGAACTCTTGCCACCGCGGGCTAACATCAGCAAAACCTAATCTGCGAGCAATTTCGAAGTGAAGCGCTGTTGGAGCAAGCTTAATTGTGTATCTGGCTAGAAATCGAGCTAGCGCTGTGCCTGGATATCTAGCGTTATAGGGGTTGAGCCAAAGTCCAGCAGGTGCGATGCCTACTATAGATCTAACTCTTTTTGGAGCTATTGCAGCCATCTCCATTGCAATCCAGCCACCGAGTGAATTACCTGCAAGATGAAATTTATCAATAGATGTAGCGCTTAACTGCTCCAAAACTTTAAGTGCCAAGGAGTGAGGATCCATCAATTCGCCTCTTTGATAAGGACTCTTACCATGACCTGGAAGATCAAGGGTGACTACTAAGAAGTCTTTATCTAAAGTTGAGCGAATCGGTTTGAAAGCATTGCTGGCAGAGCCCATGCCATGAATTAGAACTAGGGGATCTCCCGCACCACTTTTTTCAATATATAGAGGAGAGCTCACAGCGCAATTCTCACTCTAATTACCAACTCTTGCAGCCTTAGCACCTGATGCCTGTAGTAATTCTTGATAAGTAGTTGGAAATACTGCGTGTGGATGACCTGCGGCGGCCCAGATAACTTGATAATCATTTAAAGCTTCATCAATTAAGGTGATGCTGGGCTCATTAATCCAACCAAGTGGAGCAACTCCGCCAACAGAGTATCCAGAAATCTCCTTAACATAATCTGCATCTGCTCGATCAAGGGCTGGAACTTGCAGTAATTCAGCCACCATCTGCGTATCAACTCGATGGCGACCTGAGGTAATTACTAGAAGTGATCTATCATCTGGCAACTTAAACACTAGCGATGAGGCAATCTGTCCAACTTCAATACCTAATCCTGCTGCCGCCTCAGCTGCTGTTCTTGCGCTATCGCTAAGAATTTTTATCTTTCCAGAAATTCCATGTTTATCAAAGGCAGCTTGAGCGCGCTTAACTGCAGCCTTTTCCAATATTGAATCCATAGTTGGATTCTAGAGAGTGCTTATCAATTCCTTAACTAGCGACTTAATCTGATCGCGAATTGGGCGGATTGCATCGATGCCTTGCCCGGCAGGATCATCTAATTTCCAATCTAGATAGCGCTTGCCTGGATAGATTGGACAGACATCCCCGCATCCCATAGTGATAACAACATCTGAGGCCACAACGGCTTCATCGGTAAGAATCTTTGGTCTCTGGGCGCTTAGATCGATACCTTCCTCTTTCATTGCAAGAACCACAGCTGGATTTATTGAATCTGCCGGAGCAGAACCTGCGCTTCTTACCTCAACCCAATCACCAGCAAGATGCTGGAGAAACCCTGCAGCCATCTGGGAGCGCCCTGCGTTATGAACGCAGACAAAGAGAACTGAAGTTCTTTTCACTTACGAAATGAACCAAGTTTCAATAAGAGTAAAGAGAGCGATAGCAAAAACAAATATCGCAAAGGCTCGCTTCAAAGTTATCGGAGAAATCTTGGAACTATGGTGAGACGCCCAACGTGATACAAATAGTGCCATTAGCGCCATAATGATTGGGATTGACCAATTGATCTCATCCCAATGGCGAAAATGAGCAATGAAACCTGTGAGAGTATTGATGGTTATTATGAAGAGTGAAGTTCCTGCAGCTTTGGCTGGAGCGATGTTATAAAAGAGAATTAAAATTGGAATAGCTAGGAAACCTCCACCAATTCCAAATAGGCCTGTTAATGCCCCAATAATTAGTGAGATGGCAATCAAAGCAAGAGGTGAAATCTTTCGTTCACTTGATTGTTTAGCTCCAGGCAAAAGCATGGAAAATCCGGCAACTACCAATACCAAGGCAAAGCCTGTGAGAATTGCACTTTCTGGAATCTGTGGCAGGAAATAAGCACCGGTGAAGTTGGTGGTCAATCCAATTGCCCAGATAACA
>JACCDG011657218.1_pt1 | contig 11846 bp, 13 predicted proteins | sample 7442471 | NCBI WGS metagenome assembly JACCDG01 (sample SAMN15323444, study PRJNA562643) | freshwater metagenome | isolation source: river surface water | place: USA:Blue River Watershed | collected 2017-08-17
CGCTCGCGCCTGCGCGTCTCCGAAGCCTGTCCGCTGATCCTGCCTTACCACGTGGCGCTCGACGTCGCGCGCGAAGCGGCCAAGGAAAAGTCCGGCACCGAAAAAATTGGCACCACTGGCCGTGGCATCGGCCCGACCTACGAAGACAAGGTCGCGCGCCGCGCGCTGCGCGTGCAGGACCTCAAATACCCCGAGCGCTTTGCCAACAAGCTGCGCGAGAACCTGGCGCTGCACAACGATGTGCTGGTCAACCACCTGCACGCCGCGCCCGTGGACTTCGACACCGTGTTCAACGAGGCCATGGCCTACGCCAAGGAACTCGCGCCCATGGTCGCTGACGTCTCGCGTGAACTCAACGAAGCCCACAAGGCCGGCGCCAACCTGCTGTTCGAAGGCGCGCAGGGCACGCTGCTCGACGTGGACCACGGCACCTACCCCTTTGTGACGTCCAGCAACTGCGTGGCCGGCAACGCCGCCGCCGGCTCGGGCGTGGGCCCGGGCATGCTGCACTATGTGCTGGGCATCACCAAGGCCTATTGCACGCGCGTGGGCGGCGGCCCCTTCCCGACCGAACTCGAATGGGAAAAAGAGGGCACGCCCGGCTGGCACATGGCCACCGTGGGCGCCGAGAAGGGCACGACCACGGGCCGCGCCCGCCGCTGCGGCTGGTTCGATGCCGCGCTTTTGAAGCGCAGCGCCCAGGTCAACGGCCTCACAGGCCTGTGCATCACCAAGCTCGATGTGCTGGATGGCCTCAAAGAGCTGCTGCTGTGCACCGGCTACGAGCTGGACGGTGAGACCATCGACATCCTGCCCATGGGCGCCGACGAGATTGCCCGCTGCAAGCCCATCTACGAAACCCTGGAAGGCTGGAGCGACAGCACCGTGGGCGTGACCCAGTACGACAAGCTGCCCGTAGCCGCGCGCCTGTACCTGCAGCGCATCGAACAGGTGACCGGCGTGCCCATCCACATGGTGTCCACGAGCCCGGACCGGGACCACACCATCCTCATGCACCACCCTTTCCTGGCCTGATTTTTCCCATCCGAACTGTTTACTGGAGTCCCCCACATGTTGACCGAAGACGGCAAGCACCTGTACGTGAGCTACGACGAGTACCACAACCTCATCGAAAAGCTCGCACTCAAGATCCACCAGTCGGGCTGGCAGTTCGACACCATCCTGTGTCTGGCCCGTGGCGGCATGCGCCCCGGTGACATCCTCTCGCGCATCTTCGACAAGCCGCTGGCCATCATGTCCACCAGCTCCTACCGCGCCGAAGCCGGCACGGTGCAGGGCCACCTCGACATCGCGCGCTACATCACCACGCCCAAGGGCGAGATCGCCGGCAAGGTGCTGCTGGTCGATGACCTGGCCGACACCGGCCACACGCTCAAGGCCGTGGTCGACCAGCTCAAGAACAACTACAAGCCGATCACCGAGCTGCGCTCGGCCGTGATCTGGACCAAGGGCGTCTCGGCCTTCCAGCCCGACTACTCGGTCGACTTTTTGCCGACCAACCCCTGGATCCACCAGCCCTTCGAGCCCTACGACAACATGCGCCCCGAAAAGCTCATGGAGAAGTGGAAGATCTGATCTTTGGCCACTCGTGCGAAGTGCCCGGCCTGTGTGCCGGGCGTTTTTTTGCCCGGATTCGGCGCTAGCATCGCCCCATGCCGCACGACCGCCCCGACACCACCCACCTGATCCACCACCCCTACACGCCGCCGGCCGATTTCGAAGCGCCGCAGCCCGGGGTCTTCAAGGCCTCGACGGTGTATTTTCCGAACGTGGCCGCCATGCGCTCGCGCCAGTGGAAGGACAAGAGCGGCTACACCTACGGCCTGCACGGCACGCCCACCACCTACACGCTCGAAGAGCGGCTGTGTGCGCTCGAGGGCGGGCGCCAGTGCCTGCTGGTGCCCAGCGGCCTGGCGGCGATCGCGACCACCGCCATGGCCTTGCTCAAGAGCGGCGACGAGGTGCTGATTCCCGACAACGCCTACGGGCCGAACAAGGCACTGGCCGAAGGCGAGCTTGCGCACTGGGGCATCAGCCACCGCTGCTACGACCCGATGCAGCCGGCCGCGCTCGAGGCGATGATCGGCGAGCGCACGCGCCTGGTCTGGCTGGAAGCGCCCGGTTCGGTGACGATGGAGTTCCCCGACCTGCCGGCGCTGGTGCGCCTTTGCCAGGCCAGGGGCGTGGTGTGTGCGCTCGACAACACCTGGGGCGCTGGCCTGGCCTTCGCCCCTTTCGACTTGTTTGGCGATGGCACGCTGGGCGTGGACATCAGCGTGCACGCGCTGACCAAATACCCGAGCGGCGGCGGCGATGTGCTCATGGGCAGCCTCGTCACACGCGATCCGGCCCTGCACCTGAAGCTCAAGCTCTGCCACATGCGCCTGGGTCTGGGCGTGGGCGCCAACGACGTCGAGGCGGTGCTCCGTGCGCTGCCAAGCATCGGGCTGCGCTATGCCGCGCAGGACCAGAGCGCGCGTGCGCTGGCACGCTGGTGGCAGGCACAGCCGCAGTGCGTGCAGGTCTTGCATCCGGCCCTGGCCGGCGCCCCCGGGCATGCGCACTGGCGCTCGCTGTGCGCACCGCGCGGCGGTGAAGGTCTGGCCGCCGGCTTGTTCAGCGTGGTGATTTCGCCGCGCTATGGCCAGGCGCAGGTCGATGCCTTTTGCGACAGCCTGCAGCGCTTTCGCATCGGCTACAGCTGGGGTGGCCCGGTCAGCCTGGTGGTGCCCTATGCGCTGGCGGGCATGCGTGCGTTGCCCACGCCGCAGTTGCAGGCGGGCCATCTGCTGCGTTTTTCCATGGGCCTCGAAGCGGCGCAGGCCTTGCAGGACGACCTGGCGCAGGCGCTGCAACGCCATCTGCCGATATGAGGCCTTTTGTGGGTGTTTTCCGCAGTGGCCAAGCCGGGCAGGGCGGATTAGCCTGAACATGTTCCTCTTGCAGTTCTGAAAACCATGCATCCACCCCCGAGCGAAGACACCGCGCACCTGCCGGTCATGGAAAAACCCTATGTGCCCCCCGAACCCGAGGGGCCGAAAGCGCGCCTGCGGGTGTTGTCGCTGTCGGCGCCGCTGGTCTGGCTGCTGCGCGGCTTCGCCGATTTGCGCCGCCACCCGGGCATCGGCCTGTTTTACGGGGCGGCCTTCTGGCTCATGGCGCTGGTGCTGGCCACGGTGTTTCGCCACAAGCCCGAATACACGCTGTCCATGGTCTCGGGCTGCCTGCTGGTCGGCCCCTTTCTGGCGATGGGCCTGTACGAGGTCAGCCGCCGGCGCGAGCTCGGTCTGGTGCCGGACCTGGGCTCCTCGCTGACCTGCTGGGACGGGCACATGAAGAGCATGTCGATGCTGGTGCTGGTGTTGCTGGTGCTCGAGCTGTTGTGGGGGCGGGCCTCGCTGGTGGTGTTTGCGGTGTTCTTCAACACGGGCATGCCTTCGACCACGGGCGTCATCGAGGCGGTCTTCAACCCCGAGAATTTCGACTTTGTCGCCGTCTACATGCTGGTCGGGGGTGTGTTCGCCACCCTGGTGTTCGCGATCTCGGCGGTCTCGATCCCCATGATCCTCGACCGCGACACCGACGCGATCAGCGCGGGCCTCATGAGCCTGCGCGTGTTTTTCGGCGAGATCGCGGTCATGTTGCTGTGGGGCCTGCTGCTCAGTGTGCTGGTGGTGTTGTCCTTCATGCTGCCCTGGGCGCTGGGCCTGCTCGTGGTCGGGCCCTGGCTGGGGCATGCGAGTTGGCATGCCTACCGCGGCACGGTCGAGTGGCCCGAGCCCGAAGCCGCAGCGGCGACGGCCTGAGGTCTGGCTACACGCCGCTTCTCTTCAGCGGTCGAGCGGGCTGGCCAGCCATTGCCTGGCGGCCAGGCCCATGCTCGCATGGTCGGGCCCGGGCAGCGGCAAGGCCTGGGCCTGGGCGTAGTGCACGAAATTGCGCGCGGTCGAACTCTCGTAACCCGGGTCGTAGTGCTGCTCCAGCAGCGCGGCCACCACGGCCTCGGTCTGGCCCGAACGCACCTGCGCCTGCCAGCCGTCCACGGTGGCACGGCCCTTGAGGTCCACCAGACGCTCCAGCCGTTCGCAAAAGTAATCGGCGTCGCTGGCGAAGTGGTCGTAGTCTTCCATCAGCAATTGCACGCGGTGCGCCAGCGACAGCTCCAGCCGCACGCAGGGGCTGGCGCGCATGGCGCTCATCAGGCTGTCGGGGATGCTGAGGTTGCCGACTTTTTTGCTCTCGGCCTCGACAAACACCGGGCGTGCCGGATCGAAGCGGCGCAGCCTGTCCCACAGCCGGGTTTCAAAGGCTTTTTGGCTGGGCTGGGGCTGGCCCGGGATCACGCCCAGCACCGAAGCGCGGTGGCTGGCCAGGGCTTCGAGGTCGAGCACCTGCTGGCCTTGCTCGGCCAGCACCTGCAAAAACCGCGTCTTGCCCGAACCCGTGGGGCCGCACAGCACGCGGTAGTGCAGCGCCGCCACACGGCGCGGCGTGTCTTCGAGCACCGCCTTGCGAAAGGCCTTGTAGCCGCCTTCGATCAGGTGCGCCTTGAAGCCGATCTGGCCCAGGATCAGCGCGAGCGAGTTGCTGCGCTTGCCGCCGCGCCAGCAGTAAATCAGCGGTTGCCAGGACTTGGGCTTGTCCAGCACATGGGCCAGGATGTGGCGCGAGATGTTGGCCGCCACCAGCGCCGCGCCGATTTTCTGCGCCTCGAAGGGGCTGACCTGCTTGTAGAGCGTGCCCACACGGATGCGTTCTTCGTTGTTCAGCGAGGGCCAGTTGAGCGCGCTAGGCAGGTGGTCTTCGGCGTGTTCGCCTTCGGAGCGGGCGTCGATGACCGCGTCGAACTGCTCATAACGCGCCATGGCCTCGTCGGCCGTGATGATGTGGACACTCATGCCAGCAGTTTCTTGAGTTCGGGCCAGACATTGGCCAGCAGCCGCGGCTGGGCGGCTTCATTGGGGTGGATGCGGTCGGCCTGGAACCAGCGCAGCGGATCGGGGTCGTCGCCCACGCCCTTGAGGAAAAAGGGCACCAGCGCCGCGCCTTCCTGTTTGGCCAGCTTGGGGTAGAGGGCGGCGAAGCGGCGCGTGAGTTCGGCGCCGTAGTTGGGTGGCATCTGCATGCCCAGCAAGAGGGTGCGCGCGCCGGCCTCGCGGCTGGCGCGCAGCAAAAAGGCGAGGTTGTCCTGCGTCATCTCGATGGGCAGGCCGCGCAGCGCGTCGTTGCCGCCCAGCTCGACGATCACGTGGCTGGGTTGATGCTGGCGCAGCAGCGCGGGCAGGCGCGAGCGGCCGCCCGAGGTGGTTTCGCCGCTGATGCTGGCGTTGACCACCAGGGTGCCGGGGTGGGTCTTGTCCAGCTGTTGCTGCAGCAAGGCCACCCAGCCACTGCCGCGCGGCAGGCCGTATTCGGCGCTCAACGAGTCGCCCAGCACCAGCACGGTGCGGGGCTTGGGCGCCGCCGCAAGCGCAAAGCCTGAGGCGATCAGGGTCAGCAGTGACGCGGTAAAGTGACGGCGATTGAACAACAGGAAACGCATGCCAGATCCGATTTTGAACGTCAGCGGCCTCGGCAAAACGGTGCCGCAGGCCGATGGCGAACTCGTCATTTTGCGCGATATCGCTTTTGCCCTCTGGCCTGGGCAAACCGTGGCCATCGTCGGCGCCTCGGGTTCGGGCAAAAGCACCTTGCTGGGCCTCCTGGCCGGGCTCGATGTGCCCACGCAGGGGCAGGTCAACCTGTGCGGGCAATCGCTGTTTGCACTCGACGAGGACGGTCGCGCCGCCTTGCGCGCCAAGCACATGGGCTTTGTGTTCCAGAACTTCCAGCTCATGCCACACCTGACTGCGCTCGAAAACGTGATGCTGCCGCTCGAACTGGCAGGCAGCCCCGACGCGCGCGCCCAGGCCTCGGCCATGCTGCAGCGCGTGGGCCTGGGCGATCGCCTCAAGCACCTGCCCAAGCTGCTCTCGGGTGGCGAGCAGCAGCGCGTGGCGCTGGCGCGGGCTTTTGTGGTGCATCCGGCCTTGCTGCTGGCCGATGAGCCCACCGGCAGCCTGGACGCGGCCACCGGCCGGGCCATCATGGACCTGATGTTCGCGCTCAACCGCGAGCAGGGCACGACGCTGGTGCTGGTCACGCACGACCCTGTGCTGGCCTCGCGCTGCGAGCGTCGCCTGGAGATCGTGGCGGGCCGGCTGCATGAGGCCAGCACCACCGAGCAGGGATAATCGGGGGCATGTCTGCTCCCAAAGTGCTGTTCGGCTTCCATGCCGTGGGCGTGCGCCTCAAAGTCGCGCCCGAATCCGTCATCGAGGTCTATTTCGAAGCCAGCCGGCGCGATGCGCGCATGCGCCAGTTCATCGAGCGCGCCAAGGAAGCGGGCGTGCGCCTGATCGAGGCCGATGGCCTGCGCCTGGCCAAACTCGCCGGCAGCCACGGCCACCAGGGCGTGGCCGCCATCGTCAAGCCGCTCGAGCAAGCGCGTTCGCTCGACGATCTGCTGGACCAACTGACCGTTCCGCCGCTTTTGCTGGTGCTCGATGGCGTGACCGACCCGCACAACCTGGGCGCCTGCCTGCGCGTGGCCGATGGCGCTGGCGCGCATGCGGTGATCGCGCCCAAAGACCATGCGGCGGGCCTGAACGCCACGGTGTCCAAGGTGGCCAGCGGCGCGGCCGAGACGGTGCCCTACTTCATGGTCACCAACCTCGCGCGCACCTTGAACGAGCTCAAGGAACGCAGCATCTGGGTCATCGGCACCGCCGGTGAATCCGATAAATCGATTTACCAGGTGGACCTGAAAGGGCCGACGGCCCTGGTGCTGGGCGCCGAGGGCCCCGGCATGCGCCAGCTCACGCGCAAGACCTGCGACGAGCTCGTGCACATCCCCATGCACGGCGCGGTCGACAGCCTCAACGTCTCGGTGGCCAGCGGCGTGTGCCTGTACGAGGCGGTGCGCCAGCGCGGCTGACGGCCAGCTCTGGGCTCAGACCCAGCCCAGCGCGCCCAGCAGGGCGCCGGCGCCGATCAGCCAGAGCATGTGCACCCGGGTGCGCCAGACCAGCAGCGTGGTCACCAGCGTGAGCGCATACAGCGGCCAGTCGCGTGCAGGCTGGTCGTGCGCCAGCGTCAGCAGCCAGGCCGTGGACAGCAGCAAGGCGATCACGATGGGCGCCATGCCCGACTTGAAGGCGCGGATCGGCAGCTTGTCGCGGTGCTGGTGCGCCCAGCGCGTGGCGCTGTAGGTCAGGATGGAGGAGGGCAGCATGATGCCCAGCATCGCCACCAACACCCCCAGCGGGGCCAGTAGGGCTTGCATCGACAGGCCACCGCCGGCGCCGCTGGCGGCGTTCATGCCGACGTTCCAGCCCATGAGGGCCACAAACAGGATGTTGGGCCCTGGCGCCGCCTGGGCCAGCGCAATCGACGAAGTGAACTGGGTTTCACCCAGCCAATGCATCTCATCGACCAAATAACGGTGCATGTCGGGCGCGGTGGTGATGGCGCCGCCCACCGCCAGCAGCGACAGCGAGGCGAAATGCTGGAACATGCCCAGCCAGTCGCTTGCGGACAGGTGCAGCACCGGGTTCATGCCTGCCCCTTCGCGGCCTGCTTGGCCAGTTGCACATAGGCCCAGCTGCAGCCCAGCAGGCCCGAGCCCAGCAGCACCCAGGCCAGCGGCCAGCGCATCAGGCCCACACCGATGAAACTCAAAATCGCCAGGCCGATGCACACCGGCATGCCCATGGGGTTGCTCTTGAGGGCGCCAATCAGTTTGAGGCCCACCGCCGCGATCAGGCCGGCCGACACCGCGCCCATGCCGCGCAAGGCGCCTTGCGCCCAGGCGCTGTCCGACACGCCACCAAAGGCGATGGCCAGCAAGAGCACCACGACCAGCGGCGCCGTGAGCATGCCGGCCACACCGGCCAGCGCGCCGGCCAGGCCGAAATAGCGACCACCGATCATCAGCGAGAGGTTGACCACATTGGGGCCGGGCATGATTTGGGCCACGGCCCAGTCTTCGATGAATTGCTCGCGCGTGAGCCAGCGTTTTTTCTCGACGAGTTCGCGCTGCACCACGGCCAGCACGCCACCAAAGCCTTGCAATGCCAAGAGGGTGAAAGAGAAGAAAAGGTCCGTTTTGGACCGCGGTTGGTTCAAGGCTTCGTGCTCGGGCATCGGGCGATTATCCCTGCGACAAAAGGTCCACCCAGGACAGCTGGCCTTGCCCCCTGTCGCCCAGGCGCTGCACGAGTGCCGGTGCGTCGGGCTCGGGCAGGGCAAAACGCAGGGTGACCACGCGCGTGTGCGCGACCTCCAGCAAAACCGCGTGGGCCCGTTCGAGTTCGCGCCGCACCAGGCCTTCGAGCGCGTAGGGCACGTTGCAGGCCAGTTGCGCCTGTTTCACCAAGGGGATCTTGTCGACCCCCAGCAGCGCTTGGGCCACCGCGTCGGTGTAGGCCCGCACCAGGCCGCCCGCGCCCAGCTTGATGCCGCCAAAGTAGCGCACCACCGTGGCCAGCACGCCCTGCAGGTCCTGGTGGCGCAGCACCTCGAGCATGGGGCGGCCGGCGGTGCCGCCGGGCTCGCCATCGTCGTTGGCGGCCGATTGGCCGCCGGCCAGGAGCGCCCAGCAGACATGCCGCGCCTCGGGGTGTTCGGCTTTGAGCTGGGCCACACGCGCGAGCGCCTGCTCGCGGCCCGCCACCGGCTCGACGCAGGCGATGAAGCGGCTTTTCTTGACGACAAGTTCGTGGTGGGCAGGGGCGGCCAGCGAGAAAGGCATGGTTTGAGAATAACCGAGCGCGCTGCTGCGGCCGCTACCATGCGCGCATGTCCAAGCCATTGCCCATCGCGTCGGCCCCCAGCCGCTTTTGGGTGTGCCCCAAGCCAGGCGCCTCCCGCCTGAACCTGCCCTTGGTGAGCGTCAGTGCCCTGCTCGAAAAACTGGGCTTGTCCGACCGCCACACCGTGGCCGAGGAGGTGCTGCGCCTGCTCAGCCCCCTGGTGCCGCTGGCGCAATGCACGATTTTTTCTTTCGAGGGCACGGGCCGCCCGCGCACCGTGGCCGTGGGCGACCGCGCGCGCACACGCGAGCTGCCCGACATTTCGCAAGCCTATGTGCAGCGTTTTTACCGCCTCGACGGCGCCCAGCAGGCCATGCAGGCGCACGAGGCCGCCGCGCGCAAGGCGCCGCCCCAGCGCCCGCACATCGTGCTGCACCGCCAATCGGTCAACGAGGTGCAGCACCCCGAGTACCGGCAGACCTGCTACACCTTGCCGCAGGTGGCCGAACGGCTGGCCATCCTCTCGCTGCACGAGGGCCGACGCTGGCTGTCGGTCAATCTTTATCGCGGGCTCGAGCATGGCCCGTTCAGCGAGGCCGATGTGGCCACCGTGGAGGCCCTGGCCCCGCTGATCGTGCAAGCGGTGCGCCTGCACCACACGGGCCAGGTGCTGAGCACCGACCTCATGGCCCTGATGCTCGACCGCCTCGCGCTGCGCGGCCCGGCCCTCACGCCGCGCGAGGAAGACGTGGCACGCGGCCTGCTGCAAGGCCTGTCCACCACCGAACTGGCCGAACGCCTGGGCCTCACGGCGGCGAGCGCGCAAACCTATGCCAAGCGCCTGTACCGCAAACTGGGCGTGTCGGGTCACAAGGAATTGGTGGCCTGGCTGCTGGCCGCGCAGAATTGAGCATGTCCCCAATGGGGGACGTCTGATGCCATGCTTGGCCCTACACTCGCGCCCAGGCCACAGCGCCAGGAGACTTGCATGCACCAGCCCGCGAACGAGCCGCGCCGCTCGATCTATTACGACTACCAGGTTCACCCGCCCTGGCTGGCCTCGAAGCACGGCCCACAGCCGCGCCACAAAGTGGTGATCGCGGGCGGAGGCCCAGTGGGCCTGACCGCCGCGCTGGAGCTGGCCCGGCATGGCGTGCCTTGTGTCTTGCTGGAGTCGGAACTGCAGGTCAGCGAGGGCAGCCGCGCCATCGTGTTCACGCGCCGCTCGATGGAAATCCTGCAGCAGGTCGGCGTGGCCGAGCGCGTCACGCAGCACGGCTTGCCCTGGCGCTTTGGCAACTCCTTTTACCGTGGCCAGCGCGTGTTCCGCATGGAAGCGCCGCAGGACGACAACGACCGTTTCTGGCCCATGATCAACCTGCAGCAGCAGTTCCTCGAAGAATTCCTGGTGGACGCCTGCGAAGCGAACCCGCTGATCGAGCTGCGCTGGGGCAACCGCGTCACCGGCCTGGTGCAGCACGCAGACCGCGCAGTGGTCGAAGTCGACACGCCCGAAGGCCCCTACACGCTCGAGACCGAATGGCTGGTGGCGGCCGACGGCGCGCGCTCCAACATCCGCACGCTGCTGGACCTCAAGCTCGAGGGCGCCTCCTACGAAGGCCGCTTCGTGATCGCCGACATCCGCATCGACCTGCCGCTGCCGACCGAGCGCCTGGCCTTTTTCGACCCCGAGTGGAACCCGCGCAACACGGTGCTGATGCACCGCGAGCCTTTGAGCATTTGGCGCGTGGACTACCAGCTGCCCGAAGGCGAAACGCCCGAGCAGGCGCTGGAGCCCGCGTCGCTGGAAAAACGCATCAACGCCCAGCTCGACCTCATCGGCCACGGCGGCCAGCCTTGGGAAATGGACTGGTGCTCGGTTTACTCGGCGCGCACGCTCACGCTGCCCGACTACCGCGCGGGCCGCACGCTCTTCATCGGCGACGCCGCGCACCTGCTGCCGATCTTCGGTGTGCGCGGCGCCAACACCGGTTTTCAGGACGCGCAAGCCCTGGGCTGGCGCCTGGGCCTGATTTGCAGCGGCCAAGCGCCCGAAAGCCTGCTGGCCAGCTACAGCGCCGAGCGCGTGGGCGCCGCCTGGGAAATCATCGACGAAGCCGGCAAGAGCACCCGCTTCATGACGCCGCCGAGCCGAGGCTTTCGCCTGCTGCGCGACGCCGTGCTCTCGCTCTCGCTCACCGAAGCCTTTGTGCGCCCGCTCTACCACTGGCGCACCTCGCGCCCGCACGAGTACACGGGATCAAAGCTCAACAGCGCGGGCGACGACAACGCGCTGTTCCAGGCCGGTCCCGCGCATGGCGCGCCGCCCGCCAATGTGCGCCTCGGGGCCGACAACTTCCTGCTCGACCACCTGGGCGGCGGCTTTGACCTGCTGGTCTTTGGCGACCACGTGCCCGCCGACGTGCAGGCCACCGTCAAAGCCTGGCAGGCCAAAGGCCTGAAGCTGCGCGTGCTGCGGATCGGGCCAAACGTCCCCGTTCGTGCTGAGCCTGTCGAAGCACAAGGCTCGGATGTCTGCCTGCCCGACCCCGAAGGCCGTGCCCGCAGCCGCTACGGCGTGCGCACCGACGGCGCCGCCTACCTGCTGCGCCCCGACCAGCACGTCTGCGCGCGCTGGATGACGCTGGACGCGCACCGCCTGAACGCCGCCCTCAAACAAGCCACCACCGGAGTTGCCGCATGAACACCCCAGGATTGACCATTGGCGGCTTGGAGACCGTCTACGACCAGCTCGCCACCGCGATTGACGCGGTGGGGCAGGACAAGAGCGAGCTGTTTCTGGTTAAGCTGGCTTTGCTCGCCGCGCAGCAGATTGGCGATGAACAGGTCGTCGGCGACCTGATCGAGCGCGCCCAAAATGACCTCTAAAAGCATTTGAGGCACAGCAGCCGGCTGGGCAGGGGATGCGCCGGCTGACGATTTCTGCGTACCCGCAGCATGAGGAAGCCGGCGCCTGCCCCAGCCAGACCGGCCAGCGCAAGAAACCCAAGGCCAATACCCGGGCAAAAGCCA
>JACCDG011658816.1_pt1 | contig 11844 bp, 9 predicted proteins | sample 7442471 | NCBI WGS metagenome assembly JACCDG01 (sample SAMN15323444, study PRJNA562643) | freshwater metagenome | isolation source: river surface water | place: USA:Blue River Watershed | collected 2017-08-17
TCAAAATGAAAAGATGTTACAGAAGCAAGTGAACATTGACGTTTCCTCGGATCATGCAACATCGGCCGGCCTTCAATTGAAGAACGGAGAATCCAAATTGGTAATTGATGTGAAACTACTAAAGCATCTTTTCCACCAGCAGCAATACGAGCAGCTTCAATTGCTGCCTGCATTCTGGCAATCTGTTCTTTATATGGCTCACCCCATGATGGTCGCCATGGATTCCATAAATGGCGCCAAGCACTTGGTTTTCTTAATACGCCGTCACCAACGCCAAAAGGTTTTCCTTCAAAGATATTTGCAGCTTCAATTAATCGATCATCACTCTTAATTTCTAATTTATGTTTCGCTGCAATTGGCGCTGCGGTTTGTTGAGCGCGTTCTAGAGGTGAGGCATGAATTGCGCCAAGCGAAAGATTCTTCGACCAATCAGCAACAGCTTCGGCCATCACGATGCCACGCTCTGATAATCGCCAACCGGGCTGACGTCCATAAAGGATGCTTTCTGGATTATGTACTTCACCATGGCGCAGAACATGAACAGTTGATGAAATTGCGCTCATACGGGAAAGCATAAACGAGAATGCTTAGAACCATTTCGCTACTGTTCCTACATGCCACGGATCGCTTTCTTTGATGTAGATAACACTCTTACGCGTGGCTCAACTCTCTATTTCCTTGGCAAAGGAATGTACAACCGTGGCTTCTTTACAAAACGAGATATCGGCGCTTGGGTCTTAGCAAATATTAGATTTCGTATGACCGGTACCGAAAAGCGTGAGGTTATAGAACGATTTCAAAAATCAGCAACGGATTTTATTGGTGGTCATAAAGTTGATGAGATTCGCGTAATTGGTGAAGATATTTACAACGAGTTCGTCTCGCCATCTTTATGGAGTGGCACTATGGCAATTGCAAAGCGCCATTTAGATATGGGTGATGAGGTCTGGCTGGTTACGGCATCGCCAAAAGATTTTGCAGATCTAATCGCAGAAAAATTAGGTTTTACCGGCGCCTTAGGAACAGTGGCAGAAACCAAAGATGGAAAGTACACCGGCAATTTAATTGGTCCGCTTCTTCATGGCGCCGAAAAAGCAAAAGCGGTTCTGAAGCTAGTAACCGACCGAAAGATTGATATTAAAGAATGCTATGCATATTCAGATTCACATAATGATTTGCCATTGTTAAATTCAGTCGGCCATCCAAATGCAATTAACCCAGATGCCAAACTGCGAATTATCTCATTCTCTTCGGGTTGGCCGGTACATGATTTTCGAAGATTACGTTGGCTAAATAGATTTATCGGTCCAACTGTCAGCCGCTTTGCTGGCTTCTGGACTTATTTAACAGCTCGCAACAAATAGCGGTAACGTTAGCCAGTTATGTCACTTTCAGTTGCTTCCGCGATGCCTACATTTGCAGAAGAGCTACGCGCCAGAAGTGATGAAGAGTTAATTCAATTATTTAATCTCCGCCCAGATTTAATTACACCGATTCCAGCTGATATGGGCGCACTTGCTACTCGCGCTACCTCTGCACCGAGTTTGATCCGTGCCATTGAATCGTTAAATCGCTGGCAGCTACAGGTTCTTGAGACCACCACACTCTTTGAAGATTCTTACTCAATAACTGAAGTAACTGAGCTAACCGATAACGCTGCGAAAACTACATTGGAAGAACTCCTTGCTTTAGCGCTTATCTATAGGGATGGAAAGAAGTTCCGGACTCCGCGTGCCGTTAGAGATATCTTGGGTGAAAATATTGCTGGCCTCGGCCCAACTATTGCTACGACTATTGATTTCAAATTACTTGATAAGGCACCTGCTGGGGCAAAGGCTCTGCTCGATCAACTTACCTGGGGTCCACCAAAGGGACAAGTAGAAGATATCCATAAGAAAGGTAGCCCGATTGAGTGGCTCCTTAAGAATCATTTTCTAATTCCAGTTGATAGTAAGACTGTTCTCTTACCACGCGAAGTCGCATTGCATCTTCGCGGAAATAAAATCTATAAGGATCTCTCGCCAACTCAACCAAAAGTTCTCGGCAATAAAGTTTCTTCAATCGAATCAGATCGTGCTGCAGTTGCCGCAATCACTACTTTGCTCCGCCTTATAAGTGAGCTTCTTAATTTCTGGTCAGAAGAAACTCCAACTTCCATTCAATCTGGTGGTCTTGGGGTTCGCGAAGTAAAGAAATCATCCGAACATCTAGGGGTTGAAGAACCTTTTGCAATCTTTATTGCAGAGCTTGCCTATGCACTTGGTTTAATCAGTACCGAACCAGATGGTCGCATCCTTCCTAATGCCAGCTTTGATCTCTTCCAGACAAAGAGCTATGAAGAGCAATGGCGCGATCTTGTAGATACTTGGCGAACCACAACCCGAGTTCCTGGATTAATTGGCAGATCTGATTCGAGAAATATCTCAGCCGTCGGCCCAGAAGTTGATCGACCAAATGCACCGCGAATTAGAAAATCTATTCTGGAAATTATTGAAAGTTGTGATGGCATTGCCCCAGATCTTGATCAATTAACCAATGCCGTTACTTGGCGCTATCCGCATCGCAAAACTCTTGCGGTAACAAAAGATTTCATCGCTTGGACAATTCGAGAAGCTGAATGGCTAGGTATTACCGGGGCAAATTCCATTTCTTCCTTTGGTAAGAAATTCTTAAGTGGCGAGGAGAAACTTGGCCTTGCTAAGGCCCTTCCGGCGCCTGTCGATCACATCTTGATTCAAGGTGATAACTCTGCAATTGCACCTGGTCCGCTAACCATTGAAATCTCGCGCCATCTTTCAACATTTGCCGATATTGAAAGTCGTGGTGGCGCAACTGTCTACCGTTTCTCTGAGGGCTCCATTCGTCGAGGGCTAGATCATGGCCACTCAGGAGAGGAGATCCGCAATTTCTTAAAAGAAGTTTCAAAAACTCCGCTGCCACAACCTCTCGATTACTTAATTACTGATGTCTCACGTAAACATGGTCGACTCCGAGTTGGTTTTGCTAGCGCCTATATCCGCTGTGCAGATGAGAGCGTTATAACCGCAATCTTGAAAGATAAGAAGTTAGAACATTTAGAGATTCGCCAGATTGCGCCACAAGTTCTAATCGCAGATTCTGAAGAGATTATGGATGAACTTCGCGATGCCGGATATTTCCCGGCTGCAGAAAATGGCCAAGGCGCTGTTTTACAACGCCCAGTTTCATTGCGCGCTAAATCACGAGCAAAGTTACCGAAATCTGTTGGCGATATTCCAAAGCCATCAAATGAAATTATGAAGATGGCAATTAAGACTCTGCGCACTGGTGAACAGAGTTCAAAACGTAGACCAACCGGAGAAATTCCACGGACAACTGCAGATGAAACTTTAGATTTACTAAATCAATATCTTGGAAAAGGTATCCCGCTACAAATTGGTTATGCCGATACCAATGGTTCAGTAACGCTGCGGGTAATCGACCCAATCTCACTCTCACTTGGCACCTTGGTCGCCCGCGACCATCTCACCAATGGCGTAACTCCCTTTAAGGTCGCCCGAATAACTGGAGTCGCGCTCGCATGAACCTACGGCAGACTTACCCTGTGGCAATGCTCGATGATCTAAAGGCTCTTGTTGAGTGTGAAAGTCCTACTGAAGATCTTGCTGCCTGCCGAAAAGTTATTGCACTTGCTAATGAAATAGGTGCACGGATTACTGGCAAAAGCGCTGAAATCTTTGATGAGAATGGCAGACCAATCTTCTGGCTCGGTGCAAAATCTCCAAAAGTAGTTCTTCTCTGTCATCTAGATACCGTCTGGCCAATTGGTTCATTTACACCGCTCTGGGAAGTAAAAGGCGATATTGCTCGCGGCCCTGGTTCTTACGATATGAAAGCCGGTTTTATTCAAGCGCTTTATGCGATGGCAGAACTTGATCACTCACAGGTCGCGCTAATCGCAACCACAGATGAAGAAACAGGTTCAGCTACCTCTCGCAATTTAATTGAAAAGGTAAGCATCACTGCATCTGCAGTATTGGTTCTTGAATCTGCAATTGACGAGAAGGTAAAAGTCGGCCGCAAAGGCACCGCTATGTACACGATCACTGTTCATGGTCGCGCAGCACATGCTGGTCTCGAACCAGAGAAAGGCATCAACGCAACCGTTGAGATTGCAAAGATAGTTGATGCACTTACCAAACTTGCACGCCCCGAACTTGGCACAACCGTCGTCCCAACGCTAATGAAATCTGGCACAACCACAAACACTGTTCCAGCTCTCGCCACTCTTGAGATCGATGCCCGATCTTTTGCTATCTCTGAAATGGAGCGCGTCGAACGCGAAATTAAATCTTTAAAACCATCGCATCCTGAAGCAAGAATCGAAATCGCTGGTGGAATCAATCGTCCACCACTTGAAGAGAGTGCAACTAAAGAGCTCTATGAAATCTGCACCAAAGCAGCAGCGAAACTTGGAATAAAACCAATCGGTTCTGCTGTTGTCGGAGGAGCAAGTGATGGCAACTTTGCCGGCATTCATACCCGAGTCCTTGATGGTCTTGGTGCGGTCGGCAGCGGTGCACATGCACTTACTGAAAATGTATCGATTCCACATATGGAAGAACGAAGCAAGTTATTAGTAGAAATGGTTAACGAGATTCTCAAATGAGCGATGGCCCATTAATCGTCCAGAGCGATAAGACGTTACTTCTTGATATCGATCATCCGCTATCAACAGAATGTCGCCGCGCAATCGCGCCCTTTGCTGAACTGGAAAAATCACCAGAACATATCCATACATACCGCTTAACTTCACTTGGACTCTGGAATGCCCGTGCCGCTGGCCATGATGCAGAACAAGTAATTGACACTCTTCTTAAATATTCAAGATATGCCGTTCCAAATGCGCTGCTACTTGATGTTGCAGAAACGATGGGGCGTTATGGTCGTCTCCGACTTGAATCCCATCCAGTTCACGGACTCATTCTGATTTCAAATGATGTTGCTGTCTTACAAGAAGTAATCCGTGCCAAGAAAGTTGCACCGCTGCTTGGCGCAAGAATTGATGATGAAACCATCACCGTTCACCCAAGCCAACGTGGTCATCTAAAGCAAGCGCTACTTCGCCTTGGTTGGCCAGCAGAAGATTTCGCGGGTTACGTCGATGGTCAATCACATCCCATCACTCTTGCCGAAGATGGTTGGAAACTTCGCGATTATCAAAAACTTGCTGCAGAAGGTTTCTGGCATGGCGGTTCTGGTGTTGTAGTTCTTCCTTGTGGCGCCGGAAAAACTTTAGTTGGCGCTGCTGCAATGGCACATGCCCAAGCCACAACTTTGATTCTCGTTACTAACACCGTTGCCGCACGCCAATGGCGCGATGAATTACTCCGTCGTACCTCTCTTAATGAAGATGAGATTGGCGAATACTCCGGATCCAAAAAAGAAATCCGACCTGTAACGATTGCCACTTATCAAGTGATGACTACCCGTAAACAAGGCACTTACGCCCATCTAGATCTATTTGATTCCCATGATTGGGGATTAATCATTTATGACGAGGTACACCTGCTTCCTGCGCCAATCTTCCGCTTTACCGCAGATATTCAATCCCGCCGTCGCCTTGGACTTACCGCAACATTAGTTCGTGAAGATGGCATGGAAGGTGAAGTCTTTTCACTTATTGGTCCAAAGCGTTTCGACGTCCCATGGAAAGAGATTGAAGCGCAGGGCTATATCGCACCAGCAGACTGTGTTGAAGTCCGTGTAACTCTGACCGATCACGAGCGCCTCACTTATGCCACAGCCGAACAAGAAGATAAATATCGCTCTTGTTCCACAACTGCCACAAAGAAAAATGTGGTTCTAGCGCTCGCTAAAAAACATGCAGAAGATCAGACTTTGATAATCGGCCAATACATCAATCAGATTGATGAAATTTCTGCTGAATTAAATGTGCCAATCGTAAAAGGCGATACTCCAATTAAAGAACGCGAAGAGCTCTTTGCAAAGTTCCGAACCGGCGATCTTAAATGTCTCGTTGTTTCAAAAGTTGCTAACTTCTCTATTGATTTACCAGAAGCATCAATCGCCATCCAGGTCTCTGGAACCTTCGGCTCTCGCCAAGAAGAGGCCCAGCGCCTTGGACGCATTTTGCGTCCTAAAGCAGATGGTCGCACCGCACGTTTCTATTCTGTTGTTGCGCGCGACACCATCGATCAAGATTTTGCACAGAACCGCCAGCGATTCTTGGCTGAACAAGGTTATTCCTACCGAATTATCGATGCTGACGAAGTTTTAAGAGCTTAAAAGATATTAATTGCTCTGCAAGTTTGCATAAATTGTCTTTGCCAAAATTGGTACTGCGATATTCCATTCGAATTGAAATAGATTGTTAAAGGATTGATCGAAAGATAAACCTTTGCCCATCTCTGCATACATATCCAGCATGATCTCCGGACCCTTTAAAGCAACTAAGGCCTCAATAACCCAACTTCCTAGACTGTAATTGAGCCATCTCTCAAATTTCTCTTTAACCAGTTCGCCATTGGAAGTAAATAGAAATTCGGCAATATCTTCTTCAGTTAACTTCAAACAAGAATACTGGCAATCAAGACGTAAATAATCTTTATAGGTTTCAAAATTCTTGTAATTAATTGCAGCGTTTTGAATCCATTCAGCACTTCCTTCTCGGAACCAAGCGTGGGGCCAAACATTTGATTTCCCCATAATCGGGATTCTCTGTAATGCATGAAAATATTCGTGAGCTTCTAACATGCCTGAGTAAAAACGCATCTTCCCAGTTGCATCATTAGGTGCGTCGGTATTTCTAACGCCTTGCAAAATTAAGCTAATTTTGTTGGAGAAAACAGTTTGCTGTTTTGCACCTTCACAGTCTTTTCTTTGTGCGTTGCAATTACTTGAAACCAGTTTGCCGCCTTCGTTTCTGTCGAGATCTTGATAATCCTGAACTGACAGTTTGTCACGGACAATGGTTTCGGCCCATTCAAGATCAACAAAGTTGTACCTAATTATTAGAGTCTTAGCTGGTTCTGCATGATTCGGAAAGGTTCGTGATATCAAACTCGTGGCTAATGGATAATCATCAAAGAATGGTTTTGTATTAGGGCCGGTATGAATTTCCAAATCACCAACCTTTGGCTTGCTAGATTGGATTGTTGCAGCAACTTTTTCCCAAGCACTCTTTGATATTCCCTTCCGGTTTTCATATAGGTTTTCAAAGCTGGTTGGAGATTCAATCAACTCAACTTTAGGATTTTTTACTTTAACCCATTTCGTTTTTCCATTTTTCTGAATACATTTAAAGGTTTTGCCACTCGAAAGATAAGTTTTGCCAATTTTTTTGCATGAGGAGCCTGCAATTGGAGCTGAATCGCTAACTTGGGCACTCGGAAAAATGAGAATAGTAAATACAAGGAATAAGAGTGCTTTTTGAGATCCTATGCGTTTTGAAATACCCATTTCGTTAATTACTCAGTTCGATTGATCTGTCGCGCGCTGCTTTCATAGCCTCATAAACAATCTCATCTAATTCCGAATTCTCAAATACAGCGAGAGCAGCGGCAGTCGTTCCCTTAGGACTTGTTACATTCTCACGTAATGTTTTTGCATCTTTACCTGATTGCTCCAACATTAAAGCGGCTCCGAGAAAAGTCTGTTCGACTAATAACTTTGCATCACTTTTGTCCAGCCCTAATCGTTCTGCTGCCATCATCATCGCTTCCACAAAACCAAATAGATAGGCCGGCCCTGATCCACTAGTTGCTGTTACCGCATCCATCGCATCTTCGGCGACCACAATCGCTTTGCCTGAACTTTCTAGCAATCTCTTTACCCAGGAAATATCAGCCTCAGTGGCTCGCGCTGTTGGCGCAATCGCAGACATACCGTTGCTTATTAGCAACGGCGTGTTCGGCATTACCCGCACCACTCGAACTGAGCTATCGACAAGTGACTCAATCTTTGCCGCCTTCACACCTGCCAAAAGCGAAACCAGAAGCGCTCCTTGGGCGAATTCACTTCTTAGGTGAGTTAATGTGTTCTCAACATCCTGTGGCTTTATCGCAAGCAGCAGAACATCACATTCTTCAATCGATCCGGCACTCACACCATATTTATCTACTAATTCTTTCAATCGTTCGGGGCGTTTCTCTCGAATTGTTATTACAGATGGCTCAAATCCGATTCTCAGTAACGAACTGATAATCGCCTCACCCATTACTCCGGCGCCGATAACAGCTGGTCGTAAATACGCCATATGACAAGGCTACCTCTCTATCCGTATCCTCTCCCTCTTATGGCTGAGTACAAAGATGACTTCCCGCGCGATTGGTTTGAATTTTCCAATCCAGAAAATCCATCTGAGATCTTTAAATGCGACCTTACTTGGCTAACTTCTTATTGGAATTGCACCTTCGGTCGGGGCTGTCAAGGAATTGATAAGAAACTTCCTGATCATGGTTGCTGCTCTGATGGCGCTTATTACTACAGCGAAGATGATGAGAAGCGAGTAACAAAAGCTGCAAAACGCTTAACTAAATACATGTGGCAAAACTACGACCTAGCTCGTAAAGGTAAGAGCTTTACTATTACCGAACTTGGTCTTGATAAAGATCGTAAAACCAAGAAAGTAAATAACACTTGTATCTTCTTTAATGAGAGATCTTTTAGTAATGAATATTTTGGCTGCGCACTTCACCATCTTGCTGAAAAGGAAAATATTCATTACATCGATACTAAGCCTGATATATGTTGGCAATTACCGCTACGCAGATCCTGGGAAAAGCGTGAAGTTGGCGATGAAAAATTTGATGTAGTTGTTATCGGTGAATACACAAGAAAAGCTTGGGGCGAAGGTGGAGCAGACCTAGATTGGTATTGCACATCCAATACCGATGCGCATAATTCACCAACTCCGGTTTATCTATCTCAGAAGCCAGAACTAGTTGCGCTCATGAATCAAAGAGCCTATGAAATTCTGAAAGAGAAGTGCGATCTAGTTATGAAATCTCGTCGGAAATCACTTCCGCTTTTTGTTCTTCATCCCGCTTCCCGGTAACACACGATCCATCAACTCTTCGACAACCAAGGTGATATCGCCCTTAGCTCGCGCTAAATTCGCTTCAAAACCTTTAAGTGCTTCAGTTATTGCCGGTTCACTCATTACTCCAACAAGTGGTCCATACCTATCTTTAAATAAATTATTTGCAACCCTACTTAAAGCCTGAGCTAACTCAGTTCGAGCCTCATCAATTGTTGGCTCCGGGCGTTTCCCTTCGAAAACACCAACTGCGGGCTCTTCTCTCGCCGCCCGTAGATAGCTTTCCTTTAAGTTTCCTGAGTTCATGATGCGCTATCTTCTCAGAGCACTAGCATGAGTGCCATGCGAAAAAGATTGATTGGTTCATTCCTCACCGCAACCCTCTTTTTCTCACTGCTAACCCCAACTTCTGCACCAGCGCTTTCCTTTAATTCAACCCCTGGAAAATGGGGACAGATACTTGCAACCAACAAGCAAGCGTCGTTGCTAAAAAGCAACCCTCGCCCTGCCAAACTCGAAGGCGCAGTTAAATCAGAATGGAAAGTCACATACAAAAACTTTCCCGCTAACGCCCAAGCCGCCGCACAATATGCAATTGATATCTGGTCGCGAAGTTTCACCTCAACTGTTCCAATAAGTATCGAAGCAACATGGGAACCGAATAAAAACGATCAGATTCTGGGCTCTGCCAGAGCCGGTTATTACTTCAATGCCTTCCCTGGCGCACCCGACGAAGATCTTTGGTATCCATCCGCACTTGCAAACACCCTTGCTGGAAAAGATCTTGATCCAAAACAAAGCGAAATACTTTTGAATATTAATTCAACTGCTGATTGGTATTTAGGAGTTGATGGGAAGCCAACTTTTGGAAGTTACGACCTTGCATCAGTAGTGCTCCACGAAATTGCACATGGACTCGGCTTCATGTCCAACGCTCAATACGACCGCTTCGCCAGCGTCGGATACATCTCACAACCCACACCTTTTGATGCCTACGTTCAACTTCCAGATGGTCGAACATTTACCAATTTCTGCTCTCGTTCATCCGATCTTGGTCGCGCCATGGTCAATCCACTGTTTTGGTCTGGCGAATTAGCAATCTCGGCTAATAAAGGCACAAAGCCAAAACTTTATACACCTTCTCCTTTTGAAGAAGGATCTTCTATCGCACATCTTGATGAAACAACTTACGATAAAAGATTTGCTGATGCCGTCATGACTCCAAATATGGATCAAGGAGAAGTTTTTCCAGCTCCTGGACCAATCGCGCTCGCCATGATTGAAGATATGTTGCGCAAACCGCCAGCTGGTATTGCGACCGGAATCCCATCAAAACCGCTAAATGTCAGCGCCGTTGTTGGCGACAAGTACGCGCTCCTTACTTTTGATTCTCCAGAATGTAGTCGCGTAGATAAAGTTAAAAACTACAAAGTTACTATTAACCCAACTGGTGAAACTCGCTCCTTCCGGAATACTCCATTCCGAATTACTGGTTTGAAGAATGGAACTACCTATACCTTCTCGCTCGTTGCCGAAAATGAACTAGGCGCATCAGAGCCTGTAATTAGCAATTCAATAAAACCTCAATCAACTCCAAATCCAATTCGAATTGATACAACAGCAGATGTAGAACATCTGGAGGCCACTTCTTATCAGGGCAAACCAACAATTATCTACGGTGATCTCTCTACTCAAACTTTAAAAATGGCAGTCCGCTCTAACAATAAGTGGAAAATTTCAACTATTCGTAAAGCGCTACAAGTCGGAGCAATTTCCATCTGTAAAAAAGGCACCGGAACTAAGGAAGAGCTTCATGTTTTCTATGGCGAAGTTCAACGTCAAGATCTCTTACATTCAACTTTCGTGAAGGGACGTTGGAACCATGAAACTGTGGATGGAAATGGCGTTGATATTCAAGATTACAAAGAGACTGAGCGACGCAGAACTGCCTCTGATGTAAGTGTTTCTAATGCATGTTCAATCACCAACGATGGAATACAAGTGTTTTATCGTGATGAGACTCAAGGAATTCTTCTCGGAGCCGCAAAAGACGGTGAAGATTGGCGCTACGAGATTGTCGATGGTGATAGAGATACCGATAGTCGAACAACAGGTGATGTTGCATTTGATTTAGCTGCTTCGACAGTCGGAAATACGACTTACTTAATTTATGACTCTGTCTTAACTATTGACACCAATAGAACCGTCACATCAGGTGCAGTCCGACTGGCAGTCCGCCAATCGGCTGAATTTGATGATTGGGAATATGAAACTCTCGATGGCCCTCAATCAGGTAGCGCAGTTGCTGGATTTGCAGTCGGAATTAATGTAGAAAAAGATTCGGTAACCGCCGCCTGGTTGGTTGCAAAAGGAAATTATGTCTCGCGACCTAGCCAAGTTAGTTATGTTGATGTAACAAATGAGGGTGCAGTTTTTTCAATTACTCCAACAAACTTTGGCGTTCTAGGCTCACCGCTGACTCTGAATCAAGGCGTAGCCTCATTCGCATGTGACAAACGACTATGTGCCGCAGATCAAGATTTTTCAAGAGTTAAATTGCTTTCAAAAGAATTTCCTGCTCTCGATACCGGAAAGGTAATTTCTTTTAACAAGAAACGTTATTTAGTTACAAGTATCAATAAAGAATTGCTTTTGATAAGAATTTAAATTATTTCAAGCGAGCCGCCCGCGGGAATCGAACCCGCGGCCTTCGCTTTACGAGAGCGACGCTCTACCGACTGAGCTAGGGCGGCGAAATTAGTCGAGAACTACTTCTCCATTTGGGCCAGATATTACGACAGAGA
>JACCDG011625878.1_pt1 | contig 11843 bp, 9 predicted proteins | sample 7442471 | NCBI WGS metagenome assembly JACCDG01 (sample SAMN15323444, study PRJNA562643) | freshwater metagenome | isolation source: river surface water | place: USA:Blue River Watershed | collected 2017-08-17
CCAGATCCCGCAACTCGCTGAGACGACCATACCAACGGGCGTTGGACAGCAGCAGCATGGCGCAGGCCTTTTGGTCTGGCTCGACGCCCTCCAGATTGCTCCAGGCATCCGGATTGAAACGGCCGTGCTGGGCGACGCAGAAATTCAAAAGCTGTTGCTCGGTATGGCGGTTCATAAGCCGATGAAACGGTGAACGAAGATGCGTGTTCAACGCAGCGCATCATCATTCGGATGACAACAGCCCCAAAAATAATCAGCAACGGCCCGAACGGCGGCTGCGCGGCTGCAACTTATCCAGCTCGGCAATCTGTTGTTTGAGCAAAATCAGCAGGGTGCGGGCGTCATCCACCTCCAAGGACAAACAACTGGTGACGGATTGATCATCCTTGCCCGAACGTGGTTGCAACAAGATGTCCACACCCAGCTCAATCAAACCATGGGCGTGTCTGGCTGATTTCAGCTTCTGGATCTCAATGTCGTAGGTTTTCAAGCGGGTTCTCCGGCGAATTAGCAATGCCTGAATTGTCGGGGCAGATGACGCACGATGCGCGAGACAGCCCCCAACATCTGATTCGCAGCGTTGTCTCCACTGCCGCGCGGCTACTCAGTAGGTTATAACCGGACATCCCCCCAAGCCAAATTGCCCCATGAAGTTGGAAACCGACGTCTCCAGGGTGCTTGCAGTGGATCCGTGGTTCTCCAAGCTACCGCCCAACCTGCAACACAAACTCCTGTCCATGGGCGTGCAAAAGCACCTGCCCGCCGGGCAAGCCATTGTTCGCCGAGGCCAGCCCAACAGCGGCTTGTTCTGCTTGCTGGAGGGCGTGGTGCTGGCCATGAACGAACTGGAGCCTGGCAATGAGGGCGTGATGGCCCATTTCGCACCACCGGCTTGGTTCGGCGAAATTGGCCTGGTCGATGGTGGCACCCATACGCACACCATGAAAACCGAATCGCCCTGTACGGTGATGCATCTACCCCGATCGAACCTGCTGACTTTGCTGAACGAGGAGCCGCAGCTTTGGTATCACCTATCCCTGCTGTTGACGGCCAAGCTGCGCATTGCTTTTTTCGTCTTGGACGAAATGATCAAGGTGTCACCTGAACAGCGGGTCGCACGCCGCCTGCTGATGCAGGCTGCCGGACTCGGTTTGAGGCAGACCTACCAGCCACACATCGACATCCACCAGGAGCAACTGGCCCAAACCTTGGGCATGGCCCGCAGTACGCTGAACCCCATCTTGCGCAAATGGAGCGCCGCCAAATGGATTCAGCTCACGTATGGTCGCATCACCATCTTGAATCTCGAAGAACTCAAGATTCTGGCCGGGTATGAGTCATGGCCCGAGAGCTACAAAGACGCCCTCAATACGGCGCCAACTGAATTGGCCTGACACCCTTTACCCCCAGACAATCACCATCATCACTTACCCCATCTTTGTCCATGTCTGGACAGATAGATGACTGATTCCATTGCACGATCAATGTCTAACTCAATTAGGAGAGACATTGATGACATTGCGTTCCACCACCAAGCGCTGGCTGCTGACCGTCATTGGCGCCGCAACGACAGCACTGATCACGCCCAGCGTATCGAGCGCCGCCAGCTCTCCGGCGGACGATCCGTTCTATCAGTACACAGGCAGCACCCCCTTGGCCAATATCGCGCCAGGCACCGTGCTCAACACACGCACGATCGACTACAAGATCCTGGGCATCGCCATTGGTTTGAAAGCGACGCAATTGCTGTACCGCTCCACCGATGCGCAGCTTCGCCCTACAGTGAACGTCACCACCGTGGTCAAGCCCAAGTGCGTGATCTGCCCCAACAAGAACAAAGTGATCTCGTACCAGTCGTTCTACGACTCATTGAACCCTGCTGACCAACCCTCGTGGGCCCTGTCAGGCGGCAAGAGCTTCACCGATTTGATCCCTGGCATTGAAACGGCTCTGTTCGTTCCCTTCTTGCTCAAGGGCTACACCATCGTCATCCCTGACACCCAAGGGCAAAAGGCCAACTTCGTCGCTGGCCCTGAGTACGGCTACAACACGCTGGACTCGATTCGCGCCACGCTGAACTCGCCCGCCATTGGCCTGTCCAGCACGGCCAAGTTCGCGATGATGGGCTATTCGGGCGGCGCCATTGCTTCGGAATGGGCGGCAGAGCTGGCCCCCACCTACGCGCCAGACATCAACAAGAACATCATTGGCGCAGCCATTGGCGGCGTGCTGGTACACCCCGACCACAACCTGGGCTATGTGGAAGGCACACCGATCTGGGGCGGCATTGCACCGATGGCCTTGATTGGCGCGGGCCGTTCGTATGATTTGGACCTGCCCCAGTACCTGTCCGACAAGGGCATGACCATCTATAACAAGATGCAAAAGGCGTCGATCATCAACGTGCTGGGTCAATATCCCAACACCTACTGGAAAGACATCGTCAAGCCTGAGTATGCCGACCGCACCAAGTTGCAAGCCTACGTTGTCAGCGTCAACAAGCTGATCATGGGCACAGGTGGCACCCCCACCATCCCGATGTTCATCGGTCAAGGCACCGGCGGTGAACTGGAAGGCACCCCAGCGTCAGCCACCTGGGGCAAGGGCGATGGCGTGATGATCGCAGGCGACGTTCGCACACTGGCCCGCCAATATTGCGCCAAGGGCGTGAAGATTCAGTACAAGGAATATGCACTGAGCCACTTCACATCGATGGTGTCCTGGCTGCCACAAGCCACACTGTGGGTTAACGACCGATTCGGTGGATTGTTTGGCCCAGTCGCTGCGCCCAACAACTGCTCCAGCATCCAGCCAGGCAATGCGCTTGAGCCAGTCGTTTACAAGCCTTAAGCCAGCTTAGTCCGCCAACAATTGGGGGCTGATCGGCCGCGAAAGCGGTTGGTCAGCCCCCAATGTCGTTATGAGCAACCCGCCACTGGCGTAAATGCCGTATTTGCTATATGCCAAGCGCAATCAGTTTCAGAAAAAAGCCTGAAATACTACGAAAAACCGATACAAGTGGCGAAACACTTCCAATTATTTAATAGCAAATACAGCACATGAACAGTCCCCCAGAACTGGGCCTGGAAGTAGCGCGCTTACGTCGCGAGCGCAGCATGACCCAGCAAGAACTGGCTACGCTGAGTGGCTTAGGGCAATCCACGCTCGCCCGATTCGAGACGGGTGGATGCCGCACTCAGGCGCGCACTGGAGCAAAACGACAAGTTCTTCCAGCAAGAGCGGGAAAAGCTGGATGCCTGGGCTCACGACCGTGTTTTTGCAGCTGAGCAGGCCCTGCAAGACACCAAGATCAAGCTCAAGGGCCTCAAGCTGCTAGCACGCCTGGCTCTGAGCATGGATGAGGCCAAACGACTCCAAGACGAAACCCGCAAGGTCGAAAGCGAACAGCGCCGCCAGAGGCAGGAGATCTTTGCGGTGGAAGACGAGATCGAAGCGCGCCGTGACGCGCTTTGATCGAGACGTTGGAGAAGCGCCTGCACCGTGCCAGCCACACCAGGCACCTGTTCACCATCCGGTGGGACGTGGCCTAACGCGTCGCAGAAATGCAAATTTAACGACACATTGATGCGTCGTGTCGCCGCCGACGACATGACGTGATAACGTGTCGCCAATTCTTAAAAATATCGACATGGTCGAACGTCATGTCGCTGCCAGCAACGCGAGACCGTCTGGACCATGAGCGACCCATTGCCCCCTTGGCGCGCTGAAACGCCCTACAACCAGTTGCCCCCGTTGCCACCCCGGCACGACCTTGAAAGCAAGGCCGTGCTGAAGGCGTGCATCACCGCGCGCGCAGCGCTGGCCGAGCTGAAACAGGCGGCAGAGCTGATCCCCAACCAGACCATGCTGATCAACACGATCCCGCTGCTGGAAGCAAAGGACAGCTCCGAGATCGAAAACATTGTCACCACCACCGACCAACTGTTTCAGCACGTCCAGGGCGATGGCACGGCGGACCATGCCACCAAAGAGGCACTGCGATACCGATCGGCCTTGCAGCGAGGCTTTCTGTCTCTGAAAGACCGCCCCCTGTGCACCGCCACCGCCGTGGAAATTTGCCGCACCCTCAAAGGTGCAGACATGGACATCCGCCGCACACCCGGCACCCAACTGGCCAATGACCGAACCGGCGAAGTGATATACACCCCACCCGAGGGCGAGGCACACCTGCGAGACCTGTTGGCCAACTGGGAGCGGTTTGTGCACAACCAGACCGAGTTGGACCCCTTGATCCGGATGGCTGTAGGCCACTATCAGTTCGAAGCCATCCACCCCTTCGTCGACGGCAACGGCCGCACCGGCCGGGTGGTGAACATCCTGTACCTGATCCAGGAAGGGTTACTCAGCCTGCCCATCCTTTACCTGAGCCGCCACATCATCGCCCACAAGGCCGACTACTACCGCCTGCTGCTGGAGGTGACACAGAAGGAGGCCTGGGAGCCCTGGGTACTGTTCATGCTTCGGGCTGTTGAAGAAACCTCACGTTGGACCACGGCCAAGATTGCCGCCATCCGAAGCCTGGCTGACCACACCACCGAGCATGTGCGCGCGCGCCTACCCAAGATCTACAGTCGGGAGCTGGTCGATGTGATCTTTGAGCAGCCCTACTGCCGCATCGCCAACCTGGTCGAGAAAGACATCGCTCAGCGGCAGGCGGCCTCTCGATACCTGAAAGACCTGGTCGAGCTGGGCGTACTGCGAGAAATGCAGTACGGCAAAGAGAAGCTCTTCATCCACCCCAAATTGATGCAACTGCTGACCCGCGACAGCAATGCCTTCGTGCCTTACGCCTGAGAAAGCTGCCACGAGCAACGCCAGCAGCTGGTCGACAAGCTGAAAGAGATGTTCCAGATGGACCAGGCCGATCTGGACTTTGGCATCCACCGCATCATGAACGCCAAGCGCGATGAGAACCGAGCGACTTGCTGCAGGCATTGCACCAAACAGCGTCAACCGCGAACATGCCTACTTGCGATCGGTGTTCAACGAGCTGCGCCGACTGGGGCAATGGAAGAACCGCCATGCGGCCATGATCGCCAAGGTTTGCCTAGCCTCTGGTGCCCGTTGGAGCGAAGCTCAACCCGCTTGGAGTATGTAGGTGAGACCCGAAAAGTCAGAGGCGCGACTACATCGAGCACTCATCACAAACAGGCACTCGATTGCACTACCCACCTCAATAGACCTATTTGAAATAGGCCAAAAGGTGTACTTCACGTCCAAAGACGGACGTGTTGTCATATCAGCAAAACCGAAGCTAAACGCCAAGGGGCGATACGTATCCAGGCAAGTAAAACGAGCAATCCGAAGTCTGCACTTGTATGGACCTCGAAGCGACCACCATGAACGTCGCCATACCGCAATCAAGCGCCGTTGACAGTTCGTTGACACTTGACGGACTACTTAACACCCAAATCAGCGCTAAGTTATTGAATTTATTGGTAGGCCGTGTTGGACTTGAACCAACGACCAAAGGATTATGAGTTGGCGGGCAACAGTGTGTACCTAGCAAAGTGTACCGGAAGCAACCGTAGCTTGAAAGAGCTGAAAGTACTTTGCTGACAGTAACTTAGCGAAGTTTGCCGGAATCGGTCAAAGCTGATGACTGTACCGCTGGTGTACCGAAAAAGGCACTGTACCGAGCTGTACTGATCGTTCACTGGCCGCCATTCGCTCACTTGCCCTTTGGCTTGGGCAGGGCCTTCGCAGCATCCTCCAGGGCGCGCATGCTGAACTCTTCCCCCTCCGCCTCCAACAATGCTCTGCGACGGGCGGCGAACTCTTCGTATTGGGCTTCGGCGTGGGCATCGGCCTGCTTCTTGGAAAGCTTGCCTGCACCCTCCAGTACATCGCGTTCGTTGAACGTGAGGAAGGCATCAAGCCGCTCGGCCCAGTCTTTCAAGAAGACCTCTTTGCGGCGGCGTGCCTGGTCTTCTGCATAGTCCAGCCACATCGCCACAATGCGGTTGAGCTCGCTCACCTCTTGTTCGTTCAGGTAGTTCTTGGCCACCTTCACGTCAGCCTTCTGGACGCTGCCTGCCTTCCACGTGGTCAACCCCATGTTGGGCAAACCGCTGTTGGCACGTTGGGCAATCAGCTCGGCAGCGGTCTTCCCAGTCACGGTGAAGTGCAGCTTGTTCTGGATGACCTGGAAGAACTGAGTGGTCTCGGGCAACGAGGGCGAGTAGTCCGCCGCCATGGCAAAGATCTCGCGCACCCGCAGGTACATCCGGCGCTCACTGGCGCGGATGTCGCGGATGCGCTCAAGCAGTTCGTCGAAGCGATCCGGTACGGCTGAGCCGGCCACGGGGGGGTTCTTCAGGCGCTCATCGTCCAGGGTGAAGCCCTTCACCAGGTATTCACGCAACCGCTCAGTGGCCCAGCGTCGGAACTGGGTGCCCCGCTGAGAGCGCACCCGGTAGCCCACGGCAAGGATGGCGTCGAGGTTGTAGTGATCGATGTGCCGGTTGACTTGCCTGCGCCCCTCCTGGCGAACCATTAGGTATTGCCTAATGGTTGCCTCCGGTCGGATCTCACCCTCGGCATAGAGCTTCTTCAAATGCTCATTGACCGTTGGCACCTTGACCTGAAACAGATCAGCCATGCCAGACTGAGACAGCCACAAGGTTTCATCGAGAAACCGGCACTCCACCCTGGTGCGGCCATCTTCAGCCTCGTATAGGAGGAACTCGCCAGGTACAGGGTTGGGCGTGTCGTTCATCGACTCAACCTAAGGAATTCAACACGTCGCCAAGCGTCGTGGCCACCATGTAGCGCGCGGGGTTCTCCCCAACGCCCAGCGCAGCAAAGTGCGCCTCACCGCACTTGATCTTCGCGTCTTCCTTGCTGCGCAGATCGTCCGTGAACAAGCTGCTCTTGGTCTCGACCACGAAGTACAGCCGCTGTGCCCCGTCCTGGTCGAACAGGATGGCCCAGTCCGGGTTGTAAGGCCCAAGCGGCGTGGGCACCTTGAACCAGCTCGGCAACTTGGCGTAGAGCACCACACCGTCGTTTGTCTCAAGGGCCTCGGCAAACCTGCGCTCGGTATCTGATTCGTAGATCACGTGCTCGTAGATCGACCGCTTCGTGTCCAGCAGCATGTTGCGCAAGTAGCCTGTTAGCTCGTCCTTGGCGAACAGCTCCTGGGCGTAGAAATGTTCGTCGCCGATCTTCTGGTACTTGATGCCGTCCACCAGCGCCAGGCGCTTGCAGCGGTTGATGATCTCGGCCGTCTGCTCAATGAACTGCTGCGGGTTGCGCTTGAAGTCGTCCAGCCGCCCACTCTCAGTCAGGATGGTGATGATGCTGCGGCGCGTGAGCTGGGTGCGATCTTGCAAGTCCGTCAGCAGGTCTGGCAGTTCAATGTCTGACTCTTCCAGAACGACGTTGTAGGCTCCTTCTTTCTCGCGTGCCTCAACGCCGGCTTTGCCGATGGCAATGTCGGCCTTGCGCCACTGCAGCCGCGCCTTGGCAATGGCTGGCGCCTTCTGCAGCCCGGCAATGCAGGCCTGCAGCAGCTTGGCGTTGTCGAACTGCACGCGATAGGTCGTTTGGTGTTTGATGCGATCCCACAGTGCCTTGAACTCGTCAGACAGATAGATCGCCTTGCCGTCTGCGCCCTTGCGCAGCGGCGCATCTTTGCGCTCATCAGCGTTCTTGACCTCCAGCCGCCCTGACACCTTGCGCAACACCTCGGCGATTTGCCCGCGCTGCGCCTCGAAGGCATACGGCAGTGCGAGCGTGCCGTTCTTCAGGGCCAGCTTCAGCGAGTCCTGCACCTTGCCCTTGGCGTCCACATGCCCGGCCTCCTTCAGGTGGTCCCACAAGGCCTTGGACTGGTCCACGCCCAGGGGCGACAGCGTGCCGTCGGCCGCCTTGACGGCGATCCCGGCAAACTGGTGCTGCTCCAGCACGCCAAAACGGATGCCCGTGTCAGCCTCGATTTCCTTCTGCAAGTTCTCGGCGAACTGCTCGTAAGACTCGGTGGCGATGACAGTCAGGCGGTTGACCTCGAAACCGCGCACGCGCTGACCGTCCTGGTCGACACACAAGCGCAAGCCTCGGCCGATGGTCTGCCGACGCTCGCGCTCGGTGCCCATTTCGCGCAGGGTGCAAATCTGGAAGACGTTGGGGTTGTCCCAACCCTCCTTCAGCGCCGAGTGCGAAAAGATGAACTTCAGTGGCGTGTCGAAGGCCAGCAGCTTTTCCTTGTCCTTCATGATCAGGCTGTAGGCCCGCTCGGCGTTGTCGCGGTTGCCAGCGTTGTTCTCGGCCGTGTCTGACCAGCCGCCCTTCTTGTCGATGGAAAAGTAGCCGTTGTGCACGTCCTCGGCAGCATGGGCCAGGTCCAGTTCGGCGAACAGGCTCTGAAAGGCCGGCAACTTGGCCGCGCGTTTGTACTCTTCTTCAAAGATGCGGGCGTAATCGCCCTTCACCGGGTTGCCGTCGGCGTCGTATTGACGGTAACGCTCCACCGCGTCGATGAAGAACAACGACAGCACCTTGATGCCCTTGGGCCGGAGCACCTTTTCCTTCTCCAGATGCTCGCGGATGGTGCGGCGGATCATTTCGCGCTGCACTGCCAGGGCATCGACATCGCCATGGGCTTGGCCCACGGCCAGCATCACTTCACCACCGGGGTAGCGCAGCTCCAAAAACTCGCTGCCTTTGGCCGTGTTGATTTCGCCCACACGGAAGTCGGCGTAAATGTCGCGCTTGGTGGTCTGCTGCAGGTCGTCGCCATCGCTGACCGTCACCTCCTGCCGCTTCACGCCAGCAGCCGTCTTGACATCCAGCTCTACCTTGGCGCTGATGGTGCCGCGCTTGTTGCTGACCGACACGAGCCGCACGAAAGCCTTGTTGAAGGCATCCTCGATGGTGGCGGCCGCCACCTCGATCTGCTTGACCAGCTTGCGCTCGTAGGCGTCCAGGGCATCGAGGCGGAACACCATGTGGTGCTTGTTGGCGTGGGTGGCCGAATAGCGCAACGTGCACAGCGGGTTCATCGCGTCCAGCGCGGTTTTGCCAGCGCCGGTCAGGCCGCCGTCCACGCTCTGCGGTTCGTCCACGATGACGATGGGCCGCGTGGCCTTGATGAGGTCAATGGGCTTCTCGCCGCCCGTCTTCTCGCTGTCCTTGTAGAGGTTGTTCACGTCCTTCTTGTTGATGGCGCCCACCGTCACCACCATGACCTGGATGGTCGAGCTGGTGGCGAAGTTGCGCACCTGGCCCAGCTTGCCGGAGTCGTACAAGAAGAAGTCCACCGGCACCCCGGCATAAATGCCCTTGAAGTGCTCTTCGGTGATCTGCAGCGACTTGTAGACGCCTTCCTTGATGGCCACCGAGGGCACGACGATGACGAACTTGGTGAAGCCATAGCGCTTGTTCAGCTCGAAGATCGTGCGCAGGTAGACGTAGGTCTTGCCGGTGCCGGTTTCCATCTCGACGGTGAAGTCGCCAGACGACAGCACACTGGAGGGCGCCAGGCCACCACGCAACTGCACGTCGCGCAGGTTCTGCAAGAGTTGGTCGTCCAGCAGCGTCAGCCGGTTGCCCACGCCAAGGTCGGTCTCGGCCACGCCCAGCGTCAATTGCTGCGCGTTTTGAGCTTTAGGCAGCTTCATGGTCACCGTGAACTCGGTACGGCAGGCTTCCTGGCCCCGGAACAGGTCACAAACGGCCTCAATGGCCTGGAGCTGATAGTCGAGGTTGGGCTCGAAGTGGAGTTTCATTGCTTGGTCATCTGTAAATCACAGGCCGCCATGACCCGAAGAAAGGGTGGCTTCAGTGAAGCCAGCCCTTGTGTTGAAGGGTTTCCAGCGCAATGGCAATTTGGCGAGGGGTGAACTGGCGTTTACGCTCGCTCCAAGCATGAATATGCTGCACCACATCATGCGGCTCATTGCTGGCCCCTGGCTCCGACGCCACCCAGTGCACCGTGGCAAGTAGCTCCAATCCATAGGGCGATTCAAAGCCATCAACCAATTCACTCACCCTTGCCAGGCGCTCTCGCGTGGTGGCGTGGTCCCCAAGGAATTGAGCGGCTTCGTCCTCGGCGCCTGGCACCAAGGTCAATGGTTTGTCGGGGGCATCACCGCCATCGGCGTAACCGGCCACCATGTGCCCCTCTATGGCCTTCAGCACATGGCGCAGGTTTTCGCCATAGGGGCCATAGGGTCCCTTGACGTAGTTCAGCCGTAAGGGCTGCCCGGCCGACTGCATGAAGTACATGAGTTTGTGAACCTCCAGCAACGTGATGCTGGGATCGAGCAAGCCCCGGATGTAGCGCGACATCAGCTCGATCAGCGCCGCACGGCCCGGCGTCATCTTGGGCACCTCACGGCGATGCTGCATGCGGTCAGCCTCAGGCGCGCCCTTCGGCTCGAACACGCGGACATGCACGTCGGGCAACTCGGCCAGCGCGGCCTCGATGCGTGGCCTCACCTCTTCCCATTCAAGCCCACCCAAGCCGCTACCCAGTGGAGGAATGGCCACCGACGTGATGCCACGCTGGCGAAGTTCGTTCACCAATGCATGCAGCCCAGCGTCGATGTCCTGCATGCGGCTTTTGCCGCGCCAGTGACGTTTGGTCGGGAAGTTGATGATGTAGCGTGGGTTGGTCAAGTGCCCTGTCTCGAAGATGAACATACGGCCCGGCTGCACCTCTTGGCGCAAGCAGGCCGCCTCATAGGCCTTGAAATTCTCAGGCCAGGCATTTTTAAACTGCAGCGCAATGCCTCGGCCCATGATGCCCACGCAATTCACGGTGTTGACGATCGCTTCCGAGTCGTCTTTGAGAATGTCACCGCTGGTCAATTCGATCATGGTGGTCTCCTGTTCAGTAATACCAGTCGTGCAGGATCTGCACAGGTGGGCGATGCCCCCCAGCGGGCAAAGCCTGCGCAACCTGCGTTGCGATCGACTGCGACAGCACGCCAATGCGCTCTATCAAATGCCAAGGGAAGCTGTATTCCAGCAAAAATTCTGCCTGCTTGGCTTCCCGGCAGTTGCGCCAGTCACGGGCAGCCACAGCATTCCAATCTACTTGATCCAGCTGCGCCAAGCTCGCCCGGTCTTCAAAGTAGAACGAGCCTGCGTTTGACAGGGTGAAGGCCCAGCGCCGTGGCTGTGCCTGAGCCCAGGCCACTGTAGCCTGCAAATCAGCTTGCAGGTGAATGATGGGCCCCTGGCCGCCTTTGTAGGCCAGCTCGGGGCTTTGGCGGTGCATCAAGAACAGCATCACAGAACGGGGGCAGAAGTAGAACGGCACGCATTGGCCTACGAACAAGCCCGGCTGGCTGTCGAGCTGCAGCTGCGTCAGCCGCCGCTGCTTGATGTGGTTCATGCCGATCACGGTGCCTGGCAAGGCCGCCTGCGCAATGGCGGCGTCCGACAGCAACCCACCGGTGGCGACGATAGACACCAGCCGATCCACATGGCAAATGTGATAAATCTTGGGTTGTGCTGGTACGGCCATGGTCAAAGGCTCCGCACGTTCTGAATGCCGTGCTGGTTCAAGATGGCCGCCATGTTGGTTTTGGCCACGTCGTCGGCAAAGGCGCTGTCGCGGAACACGCAAGTGGTGTCGCCTGCGGGGGCCAGCTCTTTGTGCCAGTTGACGATGCCCAGCGCGACGGCCTCCACCTCGGTGGCTGCGATGGACGTCGCCAGGCAAGCCATCAAGACGCCACCGCCGACGGCGTGGACTTCTTTGCCCAGCACGTTGCGCTGCTCGATGCCGACGCACAAGTCGATGCCCAACTTGAGCAACAGCTCATACAAGACATCCGACTCGGTTCGCCCTCCCAGCAGGTGATCTTGATGCG
>JACCDG012043566.1_pt1 | contig 11842 bp, 7 predicted proteins | sample 7442471 | NCBI WGS metagenome assembly JACCDG01 (sample SAMN15323444, study PRJNA562643) | freshwater metagenome | isolation source: river surface water | place: USA:Blue River Watershed | collected 2017-08-17
ATCAAACGTAAACACCAACTCACTGATTGCAAATGCAACAGTTCTCACAACACTCACAACGACTGGGAATGTAACTGCATCAAACGTAAACACCAACTTACTTATCGCAAATGCAACAGTTCTCACAACACTCACAACAACTGGAAATGTAACCGCATCAAACGTAAACACCAACTTACTTATCGCAAATGCAACAGTTCTCACAACACTCACAACGACTGGGAATGTAACCGCATCGAATGTAAACACCAACTCACTGATTGCAAATTTATTAAGTGTAAATTCTAATATAACTGTATCCAATTTAACAATTAGTAACTCGGGTGTATTTATAGGTAATATATTTGTTCAGAATAATTGTATATTCACACCTAATGACAATTATCTGAAAATAAACGGAAACTTACAGTGCACTGGTGATATATACGGATTTTCTTCGTTTTCGGATAAAAGACTAAAAACTGGAGTAAAGAATTTACAAAACTGTTTAGATATTGTAAATTCTTTGAATCCGGTTGAATTTATATGGAACGAAAATGTTCCTAATGAGTCTAGACGTGGTACACGAGATACTGGTTTAATTGCGCAGGAAGTTTCAAATATTGTGCCCGAAGTGAGTGGTACGGATGGTGAACATATGTTGGTAAAATACGAGAAGCTTGTACCCTATCTGATAGGTGCTATTCAAGAATTAAGCTTGAGACTCGGTCCATCTTAAAGCGCATGATGCTATATATGGTGCATTTGCCTGAATATTCGTTGTATCGATTGGTGTAACTGTAACAGTTAAAACGTCTGGTCCGTTTGGAAATGTTTCGTTCCCACCGAATATAGAGTTACTTAGTACAGCGACATTCTTTAGATCGAAACGAGTCGTTTCAATATTTCGAGCAGTGTTTGATGATGCTGTACCAATTCCTCCACCTGACACTCTGTAGGTGACTAATATTACACCATTTTGAACGACGTCACCAAATTGGTGTTTATATGTTTGTGCGAGAGATGGTGTATACATCGGTGTCCAATTAACTTGTGACATATCCGCGTTAATATACAGTGTTACAACTGACTCGTGTGTTACTGATACTGATAAACTCTCCGGTACCAGTTGCATACGATTTATGAGATCACGACCTCCAAATTGACCTGTTGTTCCACTGTCTACACTTGGTGCTAGGCGAATAGATAGTAATGGAATTGGTGTATATGATAAAACTGATAATTGTGGAAAAAGGGTAACTGTTGCATTTGAAGTGTTTGCAAATAATAAACTTGATGAAACTGCATTTGATGCATAAAGCGTATTTGAAGCTGCCAAAGTGGGTTTGTTTAGTGTCACTATAAGATTATTGATTAAGTTCGGATCTAATGTAACAGAATTTATAGTTGTATACGGTGAAAAGAAAGTAGTAAGATTTGTTGTTCCGACTTCAGTACCAGTTGGTCTTAATAAAGTGCCTGGTTTTAGAATATTTATGAATGAACCGGCTATATTTGATAGACGTGTAGTTCCACGCGGGAATGCACATGTAAATGTCTGACGATTACCATTTGTAAAACACAATACATCAGATTCACCTGTAAATACATAAGATTTATCATCGTCGAATTTTCCATCCATAATGACGGATGTACCCCAATGATTGATTGTCGGATTGTAAAATATATTTCCGTTGTTACCTATCTCATATCTCGCAGGTAAGTTTCCGGATCTCATATAAGCCTCTGTTTCCTTGTTATTGTGTACAAACTCATGGCAGTATAATATCTTTCCATTTACATCTCTGAATCCGAATCTTACTTTACCAGCGCCATACCACGAAAAATCGATGAAAATCATATGCATTTTGTTTATATCAAGATTCGGTATTGTGCTTATAGACCATTGATTCTGAGGGACTTTTGTATCAATTGTTTCTGAGACTATGATATTATTTGATGTCACACCCTTGTAAGGTGGAGATATGAAGAGTAAAGTATCTGATTGAATGAACGTTACTTTGTATGATATTCCTCTTATAACTATAAAATCACCAATATTTACCTGTCTTGTAAAAGACGTACCAATACCATTTACAGTTGAAGAATTTTTAACGATATTCACTCTCCCACCTAACTGTGTTGTAGAATTTCGTCTACAACAATATAATGTGTTGTTAGAGTATTCAAAGAATAATCCGTTTTGCGCATCGAACATACCAACTCTTACATACACATTACTCGTATCGTTTACAGAATATTTTGGAAACCCACTCGACGTGTTTGAACTCATAAATGGATATACCTCAAATGTCTGTGTACCTGTACCTATAGCAGATGCGAGTGTTATCGTATTTAATGTCTTGTCCACACCTGATGGATTTATAAAAGAAACCCCTGTGGTACTTAATACGTTGTCATATGGATTGTACCAATTGTTTTGAATTCTTGTATTTGTGGTTGAATCACCAACGTATGTCGTTCCACTTACAAATGAACCAGTAAATATATTTGATGCATATTTGTATGAAAAACTTATTGAATCCACGATTGAAAATATATTGAATGTATTTCCATTATAAAAGTTATTCCCAGATGAAACGTTTGCACCTATAATTTTTATTGTTGAAAATGTATTATTCACAAATCCATGGGGTCTCACACACGTGGATGTAACAATATTATTTGTTGTTATCAAACGAGAAATGTCATTCGGTGGATTGAAATTTGTACCTGAAGACATTTGTAACCCTTTTCCAGATTGGTACCTAAATTGTGTATGAGTCTGACGTATCAAAGATTGAAACGGTTCCAAACCACCTACGAGCTGAACTCCACCATCGTATACTCTGTGGAAAACATACGCATCGGGATCAAATACGATAAATGATGGAATTATGTAATTTACATTATTTACAGCGGTTATGTCAGTATCGAGTGTTAAAAAATTATCCCCACCCAGGAATGAAATGTTTGATTTTGCTGTATTTTCAATTATTATAGAATCACCGGTTGTTAAACATGCATAAAATTTACTATTTGTTCCGCGTGTAACTGTATTATTAGTAAGTGATGTTGTATTTGAGATAGAATAACTGGTAAGTATCCCAGTTCCTAAAAATCCACCGGATATAACATTCGTAGTGAATAATTGTGTTCCGTTTGCAGTAAGAGTGCTTAATACAATATTTGAACGTCCTAAAGCAGACTGATATGTATTCGCTAGCCTTATTGTATTTCTATCTAATACAATCGCATAATATGTAGAACCATTTGAAAGACCTGTTAATGCACCGTCCGGTGGGGTTGAAATATATGTCAATGGAGTACCGTCGTATAAACCATGCATAGGAAGAGTTATGTTACTATTTGCAACCATTGTAGACCAGTCAAAACGTATATTCTGTGTTTGGTATACATTAGATGTAGTAATTATAATTGTATTTCCTACGGTTGTGTTTGATTTGAATACTGTATTTATTTTCTGATATTGTGTCATTTCCTGGTTTTGTAAGTTATCTGAATTTGTTATAGCAGCAATTCGAGTGACAAATGTATTAGCCACTTGTGTTGTTATGCTATTTACATTATCAGTGTACAAAGATACATTCGGTGTTGTGACAACTTGCGGTAATAGTGGTTGTATATATATGGTATTGCTCGTACTATAATCGAAATTTAAAACACTTATATAATTATTGAATAATGTACCTGTTGCGTTTGGGAATGTTACGTTAGTACCACCGGTTGGTAAAGACGCTATTGTAAATGTGGTTATACCTGTACCAGGCGTCAACGATGTTACAAAATACGGTACACCAGATACTCCTGCGCCCATTTGAGCAACGGCAAGAGGAGATAAAAATACTAGTGAATATAATTGAATAGTTCCAGTTGGCACAGGTGCAAATAATGAAGCTGATGCAGCAGATGATGTAACATTTGTTGTCAATACAGTTGAAACACCGGCGTTATTCTGAGAAAATATTATAGGAAGTGATAAATTAGTATACACGCCGTTAAGTGCAGGATATTCAGTTGATCCATATACATATACATTATCAGATGGTATAAATGGAACTCTACCAGTTTCTTCTCTCGCTTGAGATGTACTCTGGTATGTCAAAGCGTATATATTTGAAAATGCAGGCTTCGCTACAGAAGTAACTCTGAAATCTGAAAATGTATTTATACCAAGTTTAAAATTATCACGATCAACAACTTTCGCGTAATATGCAATAGAATTTGAAATTCCCAGTAATGGATTACCAAAATATCTTATGACATCGTTTTGATTTAATCCGTGATTCGGCATGTAAACCGAATACAAATTAGACTGCCTCAAATAACTAAACAGATGATTACCAGAACCAGGAGATAGAAGATCAACAACGTTTGACGACAGAGAAAATTGTATATTTCCAGCTGGTGGAAGTATTAATTGAAATCTGTCTTTATTAATCACGTTTATGTTATAGTGTGAATTCGATACGAGTCCTCCTATAACGGGTCCTCCAAATGCCGAATAAAATACTCGAGTGTTTGAAGATGTCATACCGTGATTGGGCCAGTAAATTGAATTTTGCTCTGGAAAATTCTCAAGTTGTATTACAAATGCGTTTGATACAGTACCTCGAGATATATTTGTAAGTGGAGGTCCATTAATTGCATTTGACACAAAGAATGAATTGTTTGTAGGGTTTCTCATATAATAAATTGTAGGTCTTACAAAATTATTTGTTACCAATGTAAGATTATTTAGAGCCTGTGGATTGTTTCCGATTGAGCAGAATGCTATGGGTGCATTGTCAAAAGGGTTTATCAGATTTGAAAATGTACGTACAATATTTGCAGTTGGAGGAGCTGAAACTGATATATTCAAAATCTCAACTAGATTACTCATAACTATGAATGGTTGATTCACTATATTAGAACCATTTGAAAGGAATGTAACATTAGCGGTTGCTAAAAATCTCGAACCAGGAAGTGTAACATTGTTACCACGGAGCGTAATCTGAGTTGGACTTATATAATTGGCATAGAATACATTTGCATAATTTATAGTTTCAAAAGAACCAATAGGAGCTGCCGTTCCATTTGAAGCAGTACTTGGATTTATTGCAGTTTGTGGAATCTGTATAAAAACGGCATAATTATTAGTCTCGTTAAGACCGTGTGGTAATGGGAATGTTATTATATTTGAAGTTGTATTTATGGCAGTATTTGGTATATATTGCGTGTTTGACAAAGAAACCCAATTGTATGGAACAATTGATGTCGCTAAGTAATTGTTTGACTGACCATACGAAAATGTAATCTCTCCAACACTTGTATTTGAAATTACATTTTGTACAATGAGTGAATTTGCATTGAAAAATACATTCGCAGATGATAGATTCATAACTTTTGTTTGACGATATGTCATTCCATACAAACCAATAGACGTATTGTTTGCAAGGTATGTATTTGATTGTGTCTGAATTATGATGTTAGATCCACTCGTATACACGTAATCAGTTGGAATCTTTGCATTCGTATACAAAGCTCCTTGAGATAATGTTGTATATGGGGTGTTAAGAATTTCATTTGTTGGGGATATATATTGTCCGCTGTATATGAATGTATCTCCGTTTATTACACGACGAACAATCTGTGGTCCCTCAAATAAACTGTTTGTAAGACCGGTAACATATATACTAGACCCCACCACTAACCCATGACTCGGTGCAAAAACTGTAACTTCATTTGACCCTTGTGTACTTGTTACGGTATTCAATGGCAGTAAACCAATACTCCCTGGTCGAGAATAACTCGTTGGTACGTTGTTTATAACAGATATAGTTTCCCATTTTAAAGGTTGTGTACCATATTCGAAATCTGTATCAATAAGTGCCTGTGGTTCAGAAACACGCAACTTAGACACCGGATCGAGTAAAGCTGGATCATTGAGCAAATTGTTAGCATAAGCTGCTAATATTTGACTCAGCGATATACCAGTTGGTGTACTCATTCTACTGAGTGCCGGGAAATAAAATTATTAAAATACACAACATATAATAATGTCACATGAATGCGGTGCTCAAACACAATCAGGTGGCATTTGTAAACGTAGGGTACGAGGTGATCATGGCAAGTGTCCACTTCATAGGGAAAATACAGAACAATGTTCAATATGCCTAAACAATCTCGAAGGCGCTTGTAAGACGCTACCATGCGGACATGTGTTTCACAGAAGATGTATACTTCAATGGAAAAGAACCGGACACCACACATGTCCATATTGTAGAGAACCATTCACCGAACCCCCTCCAAATTACCGAATCACAATCACAGTGGAGAATCTTACAACACAAGAAGCATTCACCAGAACATCTAACGTTTTACCAAACTTAGTCCAAAGACTCAATGTAATCACACCGGATGCAATGTTTACAGACATAGTGCTCGATGTAAATACACGAGAAGCACTCGATGAAGTTTTAGCGGACCTTGGAATTACGCTTTGAGTTTAGACCCGGTTTACTGTTTGCACCTGAAGCTGCTTTATTCTTTTTTACACAGTATGCACTGCAAAATGTAGTGTAATTGAGTCCAGGATAATTACGTGCAGCTCTACGTGGGTCTATTATAAGTTTGCCCTTTGCATCAGTATATAAAGGATTTGCCCCCCACCCCTGCTTATGGGCCCAGGCATTCACAGGGACGGTCATATATTTTCCAACCGGCGCAAGTTTAGTTATCTTCGTTTGGAAAATTTTTTCCAGTTTTGATTTCGTATCACCTTGTTTTACACGGTATCGTATACCCTTTATCTGCTTGTAAAAATGAAAATCTCCCTGCGGTGATACAAAGTTCATAATTTTATAAAATCCCATTCTACATACTTTGTTTGGGTTTGAACACCTGTATACAGTGCCTGGGTTATCGGACAATATTCTTTTTCTAATTCCTCTACATGTTGTAAAGTTCATACCATTTGATGATATTTTTGCACGATTACCCGGTGTACTCTTCACATTACGATATGATTCAAAATCCCCAATCGCATAATCGTAACAATTGTCCGCATTTACATTCCTTGACCATGGCCACACAGAGAATATGGTCTCTGCCCCTGATAATGGGAGTTTTTTCATATTACTATACTCACATAGTTTCTTTTATTACAATGCCGCCAACCTTCTTAGGTCCGAATTTTTCACCAAACATAACATATGCAGAATTACGCATATAGTTCATCACCTTTTCCGGATCCTTACTTGCCTTTGAAATCACAATCTTCTTGAACGCATTCACTTCTTCATTTGTAAAATTCTTGCGATTCGTGTGCTTACGTAAATATTTACGCACATTGAAATCGGCAAATATATTGTTATTCGGTGAAGGAGTTGGGGACCTGTTCACACTGGAAGATCTGGATCTCACAGCCTTTTCCAGACTCTTTGCGAAATTACTGTTCACACTGGAAGATCTGGACCTTGATCTCACCGACCTGTTCACACTTGATGAACTGGAAGGTGGTGGAGACGGGCTTCTGATTCTCTGTTTAAGTTCTTGACACATTCCGGCGAGTGTATCGGATGTAAGTGTAATTCCGTATTTTTTACGAACAACCGAACGCAATTCATCTTTGGTATAGTGAGAGCACAGTCGGCCACCTATACGAGGGATATTATTTTTTGGGTTTATGAGACCTTTTGATATAGCATGTCTTAAAATCGCTGTGCACAAAGTATCTTTATCTCTACTCTTGGCGTATTGGATGAGTCCAAGTTTCATGGCAATATCAACGAGTTTCTGTATAGTGTATCGTTTACACTGACGCGAATCAATTTTAAACACATCAGCTCCACTTCGATTCTTTGATACAATAAATCTATAAGTTCCCACATGTCCTGACACGAGTGTGGGTTTATTAGAATTGTTTACATTTCTTATATTAAAGACTTTCTTTGTGTGTTCAGGTATCTGGATTCCGAGTTTTCCAAATGCCGCAATAATTTTATTCTTCTTGTATGCAGTTTTTATTGGGATCTTGTAACAGCACGGGAAGCCTTGTGGATTCGGTGCTAGATAGTAACCATCTGGGCACTTACCCTCAAACGTATTCGGTACAGGGCATTTGTCTTTTGGGCATGTAGTAGCCCTGCTCTTTACATTTGGTGCGATGTTTAAGTTTTTACGAGTCTGTGCCTTGGATGTTGGTTTTTTATTCTGTTTTTGTTTGACCAACCCTAAGTTTATTCTGCGTTTTAGAGTTTTTATAAATTCATTCGCATCGGATACGATTTCTTTAAGATTATTCGATGTTATACTAGATATTTGTACAAGTCCATTTGCGTAAATTTTATAGAATGCACCTTTTCTTTTTACTGATGCAAACGGATTTATTTCTGGTTCATATATTGCATTATTTATATTCTCAAGTATAAATCCCCGCGAAAATCTTTTTTGGATTGTAATATTGTTGAGTTTGATTTCAAAATTCTTCTCGGGCCATTTTCCAAGTGCAATCCTTAAAACATCGCTCGGGGTTTGTAAAAGTTCCTTTGATTCTGTTGTTGCTTTCTCACTGTACCCACCGGTGTAATGAATCTCTCCACTTTTATAAAGAGTTACAAGGTGTAATTTTCCTCTGTATGATATATTCCAGCGTATAGCATTGTAAGCTTTTGAGGTTCCTTTTACACCATACTCAGTTGTGAATGATATATTCTTTAAAGATGGATCGTAAAGTATACTCACCTCCTTTATCGCTTTTGGTAATTTTTTTGGTTTGTTCAAGTCTGGACCTGTGACCTGCATAAACATTTCTTTTATGTATTTTCCGAGTTCCGTTTCCTTTGCAATACCGTTATACAATATGAGTCTCCAGCTTCTATACGCGGCTTGTATTTTACGCGCCGCACTATTCATTTACTAGTAGTCATCATTAAATTCCACCGTCTCTTGAACAACGTCTAGACCACACACAAACGGCTGCATGATATACTGCTTCCCACTGTAACTGGCAGACATAGTTTTGACTGTGATATCCTTTGTACTGAACGGACCCGCGTAAAAATCTGGATTGAATTTGAACTTGCCCAGATTGTTCTCTTGGCAGTGCTGGTTGAACATCTGCACAAAGAGTTTCTGTGGGCAACACAGATCCGTGCCATACTTGATCTTCTCCGAAGACATGAAGTGTTGGAGAGAGTTTGTAACCATCGCAAGTTGATTCTGAGCATCCTTGAAATATTTTGGAACCACATTCCATATATCCTTGTTTGCATACTTGCGAGAATATTCAAGATATGCACGCACACATTTGTACATAATTGCTGGTATCTCTGTATTTAGTTTCTCATCAAGACGCGGATCCGCATCCTGCACCTGCTTCACAAAATTGAACGGTAGGAAACGTCGAATCACTGATCCAGAATTATCCTTCCATCCAGGAACCTCATTACCGGCAAATACACCGGGGGTCTTCCATTGAATCGAGAGTGCCGTCTCGTATTTACGAGCGATGGATACATCTTCACCGCTCACAATGGACTGGAACTCAGCCTGCTCGAGGCAAATATCACCCTTGACTTCTGGGCTAATGAAGAGAAAACTATCATAAATACTCGAGAGACCAAACTTACGCTCACTGTTATTTGACAGAATCTTCACATCATCAGACTCATAAAATTTTTTAAACACCTTTACAATCAGTGTAGACTTTCCGGACCTGGCGATACCTTTGAAGAATGGTACAATCTGCCACTGATCGAGATCGTTGACATCATACATGAGGCGACCCGCCATCACATACATCCACCTGCACACATCTTCTGGAAATTCTTGATAACTCAGAATTGTTTGCATGTGCGGTGTAGGTACATCGTACCAATCTTCTAGATGATCGTAATTTGTAAACTCTTGGTCAAAATACTTGCATGATGTGACTGTAGGGTCAAATTGTTTAAACTCTTCAGATTCATACGGCATAAATTTGTGTGTAAATTGTTCTCCGTTCCAATACCTACCAATGAAAAGACCATTCTTGAAAGACCATACATTACGGTTCTTTTTGATTTCTGGAAACTGCACATCTCTGCAGTTTGTCATAAAGTTCACAACATCCTTCACCATTGTACCCTTGCTTGTGAGATTCTTCCACATGTCATACTTGGTCTCTTTTTGTGTATACAGGTATACATAATCTGAGATGCTCATCATGGGCTTCCATGCACGAGTGTTTCCAATCTGCTGGCAACATTGTCCCTTGTACCGCATCATAGAGAGTACAGATGCATTATTGAGGAGGTAAAGCAGAATCTGCTGGAATGAAGTGAGCTTCTCGTCATCACCATCAATAGTTGTACACCTGTATATATTCTCACCCTGAACCACGGTAGGATAGTTGATTCGCGTGTTTTGACGGATATACAGAATTACTTGATCAAATGCATCATTATTCATTACAATCAATCGCTTCACACGGTCTACGAGTTTCATCTCTTCTCCATTCACATCCGGGTACAAACCTTCCTCACTTGTACACCGGTGGAAAAGGGCAATCAAGTGTCTCTGCTGATGGCGATGATTTTCATGTATAATATCCTCGTCATAAACTTTCGGGAGACCGTTTTGATCCTTTTCCACATTACGGCAGAACAAGTCGAACCCTATACTCAGTGCTGCACATGAATCGCCCTTCTTCGTGAGTCCAATATTCTCCTCTAGAATGAGGAGGAGTTGATGGATATCATCGGGTGTCTTTGAGTCTATGTCTTGCTTATTCTTTTCAAACCTGATATCATTCTTCTTCTCAATAGTTTGTTCCTTGTCCATTTCTTACCTATACAACACGTTTTTTTCTTAAGCAGTTTTCTGAGCCTGTAGAATTGATAGTAATTTGATTAAAATCTTATTTTGGTTCTCGATGTTAGCATTCACTTTACTTAGGACCTCTGCAATGGATGTTCCTTCCTCAGTCTGTAGAAGAGACCCCAGGTACTCGAATGGGTCCACTCCATCATCATCACTCAGCTCAATCTCCTCATCCTCTGGAATGGTGTCACCTTGCTGCATTTACACTCTATAAATATTTTTTGAATTGTATATTATCGCGACGAATACTGGTATCTGTAACAGAACAATATACTTGGCGACCGTAGACTCGCTACAGTGCCAATCTGGATTCAGTGTGAACAGAAGATCAACTATAAACCCTCCTATGAATATAGGAGATTGGTAAAGTATACTCAAGACAAAAAACATGATGGTTGCGAGAGCGTCTTTTAAATACCCCACCTGCATATTATTAGTGTTAAATTTTTTTCTTGGCTAATATCAAATGGCCGGCGGACTTATGCAACTTGTCGCTTACGGTGCACAGGATGTTTACCTGACTGGCAAGCCCACAGTCACTTTCTTCCAGGCTGTGTACAAGCGCCACACTAACTTCGCTATGGAGACTATTCAGCAGACCATCAACGGCACCGTCGGTAATGGTCAGCGTATCTCCGTGACAATTGCTCGTAATGGTGATCTGGTTGGTTACATGTATGCTGAGCTGTACCCAACTGCCATCGCCGCATCCAACCTAACCACCAGCGACACCCTTATGGATACTGTGTTCATGGCTGAGCGTGCATTCTCTGCCATTGAGCTGACTATCGGTGGCCAGCGCATTGACAAGCACTACCAGACCTGGTGGCGTCTGTACGCTGAGCTGTTCCTGTCTGATGAGAACAAGGTTCAGTACAACAAGATGACTTCCGCGGCTAACCTGCTAGCAGCCAGCCCAACTGGCGCTGACCCATCCAACCGTGTGTACCTGCCTCTGCTGTTCTTCTTCAACCGCAACCCAGGCCTGTACCTGCCTCTG
>JACCDG011883631.1_pt1 | contig 11840 bp, 8 predicted proteins | sample 7442471 | NCBI WGS metagenome assembly JACCDG01 (sample SAMN15323444, study PRJNA562643) | freshwater metagenome | isolation source: river surface water | place: USA:Blue River Watershed | collected 2017-08-17
CTTTCCCGATGATATGGTGTTTTTGCCGTCCACGTCGCAGGCATACAAACAAATTGGCAATGCGGTTCCTCCTGTTTTGGCGTGGCACATTGCGAAATCAATTCGATCATTTCTTGATAAGAACTTGAAACAAGTATGATCTACGCCAAAAAGAAAAATCCGAGTGAAGAAATTTTTTTGAAAATCCTTGAAATTTCAAAAAATAAACTTGTTTCTAAGTTGAGGACTGAAAAACCACTTCCAAATTCAAGTGATTTTGAAGTTTTGGTTTGCGAAGTAATGATAGAGGGAGCAAAAGGCACGGAGTTTGAAGGGACTATACGACAAACTGGAATCGCGGCATTCCCCGACATTGTGGCCAACGGCTATTTTGGTGTGGAAGTTAAAATGACAATAAAGGACCACTGGCATTCAACTGGCAATAGTGTTTTAGAATCACTACGCGAAGCAGATGTTCAGAGAATTTACATTATGTTTGGGAAAATGGGAGGCGAGCCAGACGTGAAATATCGGCTATATCAGGAATGTTTACCAGAAGTTAGTGTAACTCACTCTCCTCGCTATCGCATAGACATGAATTTACCGGAAGGTGAATCCATTTTTGATAAGATCGGCGTTTCTTATGATGAGTTAAGAACGAGTGAAGATACTATTAAACAAATAAAATCATACTATCGAGGCCTTCTAAAAGAAGGCGAGGGTCTGTGGTGGATTGATGAGGAATCGGAAGCACCCTCACCAGTGATTAAGCAGTTTCGAACACTGGATCCCATTGACAAAGAAAAGTTTAAGGTTGATTGTATGATTTTCTTTCCAGAATTATTTAAGAATCGGGCAAACTACGATCGAGCCGCCACATATCTTGTTACTGAATTCGGGGCAGTGTCAGCAAGCCTGAGAGATGAATTTAGTGCGGGAGGACGACGGGAAGTCTTAGTGGCACGTGAGAGAAGGCCGGTCTCACAAGTGCTTTCCCAGCTACGCGGTTACGCCCCACGAATAGCTAGTCAAATCAATGAGATAGACGAAGATTTATTGAGATTCTATTGGCAAGTTCCTTCTATTGAGGCAAATAGAATCGAGCAATGGAAAGAACTTGTGGATAGGGCCGCGACTAGTGGTCTTGGTGCCGAATCTCCCTCAGAAGTTTTTCAATCTGGCTATGAAGAAGCGAACTCGCAATAAACTAAGCCGTAATTTTTCAAAGGAAAGAGATTTAGACAAACTAACTATCCGAGAAAGATCACGACGAATGTCGCTCATACGCTCAAGATCAACAAAATTTGAGCAAGATTTTATTGCCACTCTCAAAAAACAAATTCGCAAAGCTTTTACTACTAATGATAAGAGTGTTTTAGGTAAGCCAGATTTTGTTTTTAAAAAGCACAAAGTTTGCGTTTTCCTCGATAGTAACTTCTGGCATGGCTGGCAATATCCACGTTGGAAGCATTTACTCAAAAATGATTTCTGGCGTGAAAAAATTGAACGTAACAGAAAACGAGACAAAAAGGTGACACGAAAACTTTATGCTGAAGGTTGGACCGTGTTGCGTTTTTGGGAACATCAGCTTAAAAAAGATCAAACTGTTTGCGTGCAAAGAATAGTGAACACGCTAAATAACGGCAAGGCTTACCCTATAATAAAGCAACATCATGAAACTTACCGAACTTAAGAAAATTGAATTACCCAGAGAGAAAATGGAGAAGTACGGCGCAAAGCGCCTCAAAACTTTTGAGTTACTAGCGATTGTACTTGGCTCGGGAATCAAAGGATGTAATGTGCTTGAACTTGCGCGAAAAATAGAAAAACTTATAACTCAAAAATCGGTAAATAACGTCACGATTGATGATTTGCTCAAAATTCGTGGACTTGGAAAAGCAAAGGCAATTCAAATACTTTCCGTTATTTCCCTTGTGGATCGCCTCGGGAATGAGCATAATGCGGAATTGTTATCAGGAAAAGATATATGGAATTTATGCGCGGACTTTCGTTCATCAAAAAAAGAGCACATGGTAGCGTTTTACCTCGACACTCAACAAAAATTGATTGAAAGGCGTGTCATCTCACTAGGAACCCTTGATGCTTCACTTTTACACCCACGAGAAGTCTTTGAGCCTGCTTTGCAATTATCAGCGGCAGGGGTTGTTCTAGCGCATAATCACCCTTCAGGAAACCTCGAGCCTTCAGATGAGGATATCGCGATTACAAAGAGAATAGCTGACGCTGGAGATCTTCTTGGAATTACTCTTGTTGATCATATCATCGTCTCGGATAAAGAATTTCGAGCCATGAATCTGTAAGGAATTGGCGAAACACGGTTGAAAAAAGTAATAAAATAATTTAGAATACGAATGAAAACGAGGCGTTAAGCCCGTCCCGTTCTTGCAAAAGCCAAAAATGACTATCTTCATATCGCGTCTAGCGCGAGAAAGGAGGTAGTCGAACCTTTCTCGACATTATTAACTTAATTCGAGGTGTTCTATGGCAAATTCAAATTGCAAGAACGATGCGCCTGGCATGAAAGGCTGCCGTACTCGAAACCAAAATGGATTGTTACGCGACAAGCGTGATGACACCCATATTGGCACAATCGAGAAACAATATGGCATTGACCTTGGTGTCAGGTCTGATATGCAACTCGGGACTTATCTTGAGAAGCATAACATCGAATCTCTGAACGATCTTATCACGGGTCGCTAAGGGAAGCGGGGACGAGGCTAACGCCTCGTCTTCATTTACATTATACTCCCCCGAGACCTCTTTTGCCCAATGAATTATGCACAATATAGATATAGAAAACTACATAGTTGATATCGAAAATTCGGATAGAGCGACGGGCTGGATGGTTCGTCAGATTTTTGATAGTGCGAAAGACGAGAAGTGGTACGTCGCTATGTCGTCTTTTTTCATGCTCATGGAACAAGTTTTGAGGTGGGCCACTGACATTGAAGATGATAAAAAACTAGAAAAGGTAATCGAGTACGCCTTTGAGCAAAATATAGTTAACGACAACGAAAAGGAAATTTTACATCAAATGAGGTGGTATAGAAATAAATATACGCACTCAAATTTTCATGGGAATGCGTTTGAAATTGGAGGACTGATATATCAAGTTAACGACTCGGAAACAGCAGAAAAGATTTTTGAAATATTAAGTGAGCCGCTATTGAGAATAATTACAAAACTCACAAAGATAAATCTGTAGGGAGCCGCCTGCGTTTAGCTGGCGGGCTTGTGTGCGCACTAAAAAAATAAAACAAGCACAATACAAAATGATGCGCTCTAGCGCAACCGAATTGAATCGCCTCGCGCGAGCTTGTCGAGCGCGGCCGAGGCGCAAGTGTCATTCGTCAAAATCCTGCAGATTTTGTCCGAAATACATTCGAACTTCGTACAATACAAACCGCATACAAAAAACAGCCCGTATAGGGCTGTTTTTTGTATGTTCTTTTAGAACGTAACAGTTAATTGGTTTGAGTAGTTGCTCGTACATGTATTGGTCGAGGTATTGTACTCACATACTCGCACATACCATGTACCAGTGCGACCGCTAATATACGCCGATTGATCGGTTGTGCGGTAATAATACTGTCCGTCTGGTACTCCTGGGAATGTAGGATTTGGGTTCGGTGAGAAGACAAGCATGGTTTGGGGGTATGAACTTGTCCAGCTGAAGTACGTATTGTTGTTTGTGAGTGTGATGCTACCAGACGATGGGGTAGGTGTTGGTGTTGCTGGGGGAGGTGTTGGTGGCGGTGGTGGGGGTGTGGTAGGTGAAGGTGGTGGCTGTGTGCTACCGCCGCGTGATCCGCTCATAATCCAGTCAAGGATATACTGGCTGCCGGTTAAGTGAAAGTTACCCGCATGAGACGCATTTTCCACTCGCCAAAAGTCTGCCACAATATCTGAACGACAGCCCGTGCGGTACTGATATACACGTGTTTCGGCACCAGAAACGTCACCTACAACGTCGTAGTTGTTGGCAAGGAGTGTTCGTTGGCTCGTATTACATCCTGCAAGGGCAGCCCAGCGATTCATAGTCGCTTCACCAGAACTAAATGGGACGCTTCCATCACTTGTTCCATGGATATGGAGGGTGTTTACTGGCGCGGAGCCGCTTGCGCCGTCATCCATACCAGCCCAGGTCACAATACCGCTCACCATGTTTGGTTGACTTTGGGCGAAACGATAGGCCATCATGGATCCATTTGACTGGCCCATAAGGTAGACTTGATTGATGACAGGGTAGTGACTACGAACCTCTGAGATAAGCTGTCGGATAAAACCAACATCATCGCGGGTTTTATTACCCCCACAACAGAAGGAATAAGCGTTCCAAAAATTTCCTTCTGTCTGTCCAGTGGTGTGTCCATTTGGTGCGACGTAAAAGTAGTTGTACCGACTAATATTTTGGCTGTTGTTTATCATGAACGAATTGGCAGTTCCGTCACCAGACCAGGTATGGCCATGAAGAACGACTAACAAAGTTCTGGGCGTAACCCCATCATTTCCAGGTGGAACATTCACGGTTACTGCATCGTATGTGCCGATACGTACCGTGTTTCCAGACCAGCTTACAGGAAGGTCATTCGCTGACGGTGGTGGACTTGGTGGTGCTGGAGGTGGTGGAGGAGGGGTGGCTACAGCATTTACGGTTATTGTGACAGAGGCTGAGTTTGTATTTGCTCCAAGCGTGTCGTAGGCGCGGGCAAACAAGGTGTAGCTACCCGTTGATCCGGGTGTCCAGGTAATACTGTATGGAGAAGTGCTGTCACTTGCGATAAGAGAGCTTCCTTGGTAGAACTCAACGCGACCAATACTGTTAGCATCAGACGCGGAAGCGGACACCGTAATGCTGTTGCCAACCGTTACCGTGCTACCGTTTGTTGGGCTGGTAAGAGAAACGACTGGGGCTGGGTTAGGAGACGGTGTTGGGTTTGGGGTGGGTGATGGGGAGGGGGGTGTGTTTCCTCCGAACCATGAGCCACCATATTCACAGCCAGTCCACCAACATGGGTGTGAGGCGATAAACGAGTTTAGCGCGAGCTGTTTTGGTGCGTTTTCATCTGGTTGTGTACGAGCAGTTTTTGCTCCAAAGTTCCCATAGCGAGATTGCGGAGTGACATCAACAAAGTGGGCGAATGTTTTACCGCCACCAAGACGCCAAATATCAAGATAACGCGCGTACACACTAGCCATCCGTGGGTCGTTGTTGGCTCTGCGAAACAGGTCGATTATGCTTGCGTTATCCATAAGAGCCCCAACGCCAACAAGGTGCTGCCCGCCCTCGTAGGCAATAAGATCTATATTTGGATAATATTGACGTAACCAATTATAGTCATTTGAAATCCAATTTGTAACATCGGTCATGGAGTTTGTATTCAGCTCGTTAAAAAGCTGATCAAGAGACCAGGAGACGACCTCTGAACGGGTGCCCAAGTCTCCTCCAAAGTACGGCGCAGTCGCGAGTGCGTCAATTTCCGCACCAGCATTTTTCCAGTTTAAAAGCATTTCATGACGAAACACTCCATTCACTTGTGAGGCCATGACGCGTACTACCCGTGGGCTGTTGCTAAAGACCTCTTTAAAGATGCGACCGATTTCAACCGTGCGTTCGCTAAACTCGCGAAATTCTGCCGTGACACATGCGTTGACACGGGTTGGCCACGGGTGACCTTCACAGTAAATGCCGTTTCCTGGATTTTGATCTTGGTCACAGCCTGATCGTAAATCCGAATTCGTGCTCCGACGACAACCATTCTGTGCCACAATGCGTTGCTCATCCGCATAATCACCAGCACCGTTCCATGATTCGTTTGAGTACTCTACAAAGACACGGCTTTGGGTGTTTCCTTGTGATGTCATGCTGTCACGGAGTCGGGTGGCAAAGTTACGAACAAAGGCATCTGAACCGTTTACGGGCATGGTCACCCACACATCATTTCGTAAGGTATTCGCCGCCGCACCAATAATTTCGGGTGGTGGTACTCGGTACATAGCACTTTGTACCTGTGTCCAATCACTTGGATTTACGATGCGTTCAATACCGGCTTCGTTCGTGCGCATTGGCTGCATCCAACGAATTACACTCATGCCACGAGTATCGCGTAAAAAGTCAGCGCGAAAAAGTGGTGGGTTAGTATCGGTTGCGTAGATACGACAGGTGTTCCCGCTACCGCACTGACTGTTTTGTGTACAAGAGATAGAAGCATCGTGTGAGCATGCGCCACCCGGCGGGTATACACGGATGTTGCGTATTGGGTTACTCGTGTTCGATCCTGAAATTTCGATGTACCAATAACTGTTTGCGCTTGATTGTACTGAGAGCACATCCCGACCAGGGGTGTGTTCGAGTACGGTTACCGATCCGCCGTAACTCACCGTACCTTGGCCCTCATATAAAACCGTATAGGTACCTGGTTCGTAGTAGTCAGTCGAGAGACCGCCATTTACGTTGGTAAGAACAATCGCTCGAGCAGCCTGAGTTCCGGTTGGAATAGCCCAGCCGTTACTGTCGGTGGAACCAACTGGTCCGCAATTCCAACACCCATTACGTTGACCCCAGATCCATTCGCGCGCTTGCTTAAATAGGTCAACATAAATTTGGTTTGCACCGAAGTCAACAAGAGGATTTAGGTTGGTTCCAATCGCAGACCGAGCATTGCTTAGGCTGCTCACTGGTTGTGGCTGTGGCACAGGAGCGGGGTTTGGTGTTGGAGAAGGAGTTGGGTTTGGGGTAGGTGTTGGGGTTGGACTTGGAGATGGTTCGGGAGAAGGAGTTGGTGATGGAGTTGGGCCTGGTGTGGGACTTGGAGTTGGGCCAGGGCCGGGAGTTCCTGGAGGGGGCGGGGTTGTGCCTGGTGCAGGAGAAGGGCTACCCCCATCTACTATAATCGTCGCAGGTGCTGACGTGCTTACCAAGCCGCTGTTGTCTTTGGCTTTGGCGGTAAGAACATATGTACCGCGTGGTGGGCTGACCCAATCATAGGTGTAGGGCGCAACAGTGTCCCTTCGTAACAAAGTGTTTCCATTATAAAACTCCACATGCACGATGCGTCCGTTTGTGTCAGTAGCATTGGCACGCATGTTAATTATGGCGAGACGGGGGTATGAGCTGTTGTCACTGGGAGAAATAAGGGAAACCACTGGTGCCCCAGGAGCAACTGTCGGTGTTGGGTTTGGGGTTGGTGATTGGGTTGGGGGCGGTGTAGGCGATGCTTGTGGTGGTATGACATTGCCTGGCTTGTCAGTAAATGTGACTGTTTTTGGTAAGGTAATAAGACGGTCAAGGCGATACACTTTTTTTAAATCCTCAACAGATTGTACATATTGTTTTTCGGCAGTTCCATTTTGACTACGAACAACCATGTACACGCTCGGTGAATCTGGGTATTTAAATACGACACCATTTGGCACGTTGGCGGTGTTTGTGATGAGGCCTTTTTTTTCATATTTTGTGAGTACGTCTGCGCTCACGTCTTCTACAGACTGAGCAGTGTACCCAAGGCCGACAAAAACATCGTATGAGTTGATGGGGTGAAGCTCTTTATTTACATATAAGTATACACGTGGGTCGTCGACTGTTTTGACGAGCGAGCCGTTTTCAAATACACGGTTTGGACCCCAGGGTAGAAACGATAGTTCATGGTCAGGGATATTTTCTATGGCTTTAGCCGAAGTTACTTTTACCTGACTCCACGATGAAAAGTGAGAAAAATACACTTGTGAGCTTTTAATAGGGCGTTTTTTACAATCAGAGGAAATATAATAAACACTGGGGTTTCCAGGGGATTTATACGGGGTATTTGTTGTGAGGGTACATGAGGCTGTTTGTGCAGCTACGTGAGATGTGTATGAGAGAAAAAGTAAGATGCTTATGACAGTCATGATGCCTGTGGATGCTATTTTTTTATTTTTGCCTATGTGACGCATAAAATAGTGAATAAAAATACTGCCTCCTTGGCCGGTAATTTACCTTGGCAGTATAGCATGTTTTGTATATGTATGCCATGGTTGCATATGTATGTGCTATGACACATTGTTTTTTTTGTTCGAAATGGTATACTACGTGTACTATTTATATATGTCTCCACTTGACACTATTCGTCTTTCGTTTCGAAATAATGATGTTGACGCGCAACCAGAACGTGATAGCGCAGAATGGCACGCGAATACCGAGACAGAAGGACAACTGGCCGTCGACGTATTTGAAACCCAATCAGACTTGTTTGTGGTGAGCGCGGTTGCTGGTGTAAAGCCGAGCTCTTTGGATATTTCTTTACACAACGAACTTCTTACTATTCGCGGTGAACGTCAGTCGCCTGCGCACCCCGATGCTTGTGTCATGTATCGTGAGTGTTTTTGGGGGCCGTTTTCGCGCACCATTGTTCTGCCCTCAGATGTGCGTGGTGATAAGGCCAAAGCAAGTTATAAACACGGTGTGCTCATGCTTCGTATTCCGAAACATGAGTCTCGAGGTACTATTCCCGTAGAAATTGTAGACGAATAAGCATGTTTTTATCTGGACATAACACGCCTACGGAGATCGAAGTATCTACATCAACACGATGGAAATTTTTTCTTATTGGCGGTGCTGTTGTCATACTTTTTTTTGGAGCTAGCGTGGCACTGGGAACGGTGTACTATGCCGATAGAGTACTGCCACACACCGTGATCGCGGGCATTCCCCTTGGGGGGGCCACGCGCCTCGAGGTCGAAGCAACGTTTGAACGACTATCGCATCGGTTTTTAACCGAACAAGCGAGTGTTACCCTAGTTGGCGGGGAAAAAGAAGTAGAAGTAGTGTTCGGTGAACAGCCAGACAACGGTATTGTTTTTTTTGATGTCGCAAAAGAAGTAGATACTGTATTGTCTTACGGAAAACAAGGAACCATCGTTGCGCAAGTTGTGTCGTTTGCGCGTGCCGTTTTTGGCGCCACACAATATCTTCCTCTCTCGACAATTTCCATTCGTGGTACTGAGGTTGCGAACAGGGTACACATGCACGTGAAGCAATTTGATGGCCAGTATAAAGACGCAAGTTTTCGCATTACGTCGCTTGATCCGCTGCAATATGCTGTCACGCCAGGTGAAGCTGGCACTTATTTCAATGAACAAAGTATAGAGAGCAGCCTTTTGACAGCATACCGCTTTGGACGAACGCCCCATTTGCGTGTTTTGGGTGTGGCCAAAGAACCAGTTTTGCAAAAAACAGACATTGAAAACGCGCTTTCAACTATCTCGACAGTGCTTAAACAGCCTGTGGTGTTTTCTTTTCATACTGAACCATCAGCACCAACAACAACTGTGGTGGCTACACCGGGGATGATTGCGTCGTGGCTTGAAGCGCGAGAAAATCCACAAGGAGAACCAAAAGTGTTGTTTGGGGTGAATGCGGAAAAGGCCGGAAATTATATACGCTTAGCGATAAGTAGTGTTGTGGATCAAAAACCAACAGATGGCTTGCTTGAGCGTGGTAGTGATGGGCGTGTGACGAAGTTTATTCCAGCAGAGTCGGGGCAAGAGGTAGATGTGGCCACGACCATTGCTCTGCTTAATGAGGAAATAGAACATAGGTACACGCGCGATGTTTCCGCGTCAGTTCCTGTAGTTATTACACGGGTTGATTCTCCAGACATGGATTCTGAAATTAAAGAACTTGGTATTCGTGAAGTGCTTGGGGTGGGCGTTTCTCGATTTGCCGGAAGCCCAACAAATCGCATTAAAAACATCAAAAATGGCGTTGCGAAATTGAGCGGACTCCTTATTCCACCTGGGGCCGAGTTTTCTACCATATCTTCTACCATGCCATTTACCCTTGAGGGTGGATATTTGCCCGAACTTGTAATTAAAGGGTCAAAGATAACTCCTGAGCTTGGAGGTGGCTTGTGTCAAATTGGGACCACGCTTTTTCGTATGGCCATGAATAGTGGCCTTCATATTACCGAGCGACGCAACCATTCTTTGGTGGTGTCATACTACAATGATTTGCAAAATGGATTACCAGGTACAGACGCTACTATTTATGAACCCTCACCTGATTTTAAATTTAAAAATGATACAGAGCACTATGTGCTCATTGAAACAAAAGTGAATACGCAGACCGGTGATTTGGTGTTTACGCTTTGGGGAACACCTGATGGTCGAAAAGGGTATTACGATCAGCCAAAAGTACTTCGTTGGATTCCGGCTGGTCCTAAGCAAGTTATTCCTTCTGCTGATGTGGCGCCCGGGAAAGAAAATTGTCAGCACGCCTACACTGGCGCTGAGACTACCTTCACGTATCACCGGGTGCTGCCCGACGGAACAGTTGAGGACCGGGCTTTTGATAGTTATTATCGTCCACTTCCAGAGATTTGCTTGGTGGGGCCAACCGCATCATCAACTAGTCCAACACAGGGCCTGTCGGGCGCTCAAACAGACGGTGTGCCAATTGCTTCTGATGAGTTTGTTTTTCCTAATCCGTAAATATTGGCTTATTTAAGCCGTATATTTGCATTTTTTGTTTATCCCCACGACTGCTCTTGACAAAAGAGTCTTTTTGTGGTATCATGCGAAGTCGTTACAAATGAGTTATTTTGCTCATATCCGCGCGATTCGGGTTCAGAGTAGGTACGTGGTGTTAACAACATGTACTCCTCTGCATCCAGACAAGCATGGAGGTGTGTTTTCGGCTGGTCTGGCTTTTTGCTGGTCCTCGATCAAAAATACACCTTCTTGGATGCGGTATTCCGGGGCCCTGCCCCATCGAATAAAACCAAACCCACCCCTTCACCGGGGTGGGATTTGCTTTTTATATATTCTTTTGTTAGAGTTTTTTTGATCTAACTGACCCGTCGTGGGTCTCAAAGAAGGAGTGGTCATGAGAAAACGTATCGATTTCGGCGGTACATGGGTCATGTCTGGAGCCCTCAATGTGGATGGGGGTGGGTGGTGGTACCACGTACTCCTGTTCCCGTTCGTCGTATGGCTCAAGCTCGCGACGTTCGTGTCGAAGACGGTGACCGCTCGACCAAATACTGGCAACATGCCGCTCGAGGCAGATGGCAAGACGCCAGTTGATTTTTTTCCGCGGTGCATTTACATCACACCGAAAACGTTGTGGGGCGGCTATCTCCTCAACGTGGTCGGTTTGAGTAATGCTGGAATCAAGGCGTATCTCAATCCGCACGATCCGGCGTATGCGGCGTATGATAGTCGTGTGAAGCCGTTTCAAATTTCGTACATGCCGATTGGCAAAACACCTGAAGAGCGTTTCGATGAAACTTGGGCCTTTGTTCGAGCGATCAAAGAATCACGGCTGCCAACATCGGCCGTACGATGGGCTCTCCAGTTCAATCTGTCATGTCCAAACGTAAGTGGCCGGGCTCCAGAAGATGTGGCGGCAGAAAGTTGGGATCATCTCGATATTTTAGCCGAGCTTGGAGTGGATATTTGGATTAAGGTGAGTGTGACGACTGACCCGGCAGTTGTACTCGAAATCATGAAGCATGAGGCCTGCACAGGTTGCTGTGTATCGAACACCGTACTCTTCGGTAAGCTAGCCAACTTGATCGACTGGAAGAAACTGTTCGGTTCGACTGAACGGTCCCCGCTTGAAGATAAGATGGGTAATGGGAAGAAAGGAGGTTTGTCAGGCGCACCCCTCTTTCCTCTGGTCGTGAATTGGCTCAAAGAGGCACAAGACCTGGGTGCAACGAAGCCGATCAACGCTGGTGGTGGCGTGCTCGGGCCACGCCAAGCCTGGCAGCTCATGGAACTCGGCGCCGAGTCGATTTCGCTCGGCTCGATCGTGATGCTTCGGCCCTGGAACATCCCGTTCACCATGCTCGCGGTGTGGC
>JACCDG010012062.1_pt1 | contig 11839 bp, 11 predicted proteins | sample 7442471 | NCBI WGS metagenome assembly JACCDG01 (sample SAMN15323444, study PRJNA562643) | freshwater metagenome | isolation source: river surface water | place: USA:Blue River Watershed | collected 2017-08-17
CCAGACGGATCGTCATCTGCAACTCCAGTTATGACACCTGGGCCGATAGATTTTTTAAGACGGTTCCAGGTAAATTTCATGGTACTAGTATAATATAGCCAGTAGCCAGTAGCCAGTAGCCAGTAGCTAGTAGCCCGAGGAGTGAAGTGGTCTGACAGTTAGAAGAAAAAGGTGACAGACCACAAGTCCCTAGTAACCAGTAACTAGCAACTATATACTAAAGCTATGTCTAAGATGGACCCATTTCTCGAGTATGTGCTCTACGACCTCTTCGGTGAAAGTGAGCCAATTACCTGGCGTGCGATGATGGGGGCCTATATTCTCTACTATGAAGGGAAACCGTTCGCGATAGTTGAGTGTGAGGAACTTTATTTTAAGGGCTCAAAAGAGACCAAGGACTGGTATTTAGAGAGAGGAAGTAAACAGTTCACCTACAAAAAGAAAGGGCAGGATGCACACCTTTATTACTTTTTTGCTCCAGAGGAGGTTTGTGAAGACAGGGACGCACTTAGGGAGTGGTCCAACGTAGCTCGTAGCCTATAGAGTGCATCTCAACGCACAAGTCCCAAAGTGCGCTTTTATTTACAGACCATCTTTATACTTGGTGGGCGACTAGATTTTTGTAGACTTCATTCTTCTCCAGAAGCTCCTTATGCGTCCCTTCTCCTACAATCTTCCCTTTGTCCATGACAATAATTTTATCAGCATCACGTACTGTTGATAGACGGTGGGCGATTATAATAGTTGTTTTGCCTTTAGAAACTTCATTAATTGCCTCCATTACTTTTGCTTCATTCTCAGTATCGAGAGACGATGTCGCTTCATCGAAGATAAGAATTTCTGGTTCCTTGATAATTGCCCTGGCTATTCCGACACGCTGGCGCTCACCTCCTGACAATTTAATGCCGCGTTCGCCGACAACAGTGTCGAACTTTTTTTCTCCTAACCTATGATAAAACTGATCTATACGAGCGAGGTGCGCAACTTCTTCTAACCTCTCGAGCGCATGGGCACGATCTCTGTCTTTTACGGCTATCATAATATTCTCGCGAATAGTGTCATCTAGAAGATCCACATGCTGTTCTACATAGCCTATGTGTTCGCGTAGATACCCTGCATGAATAGTTCTTAACTCTATGTCACCAATCATTATTGAACCATCCTGGTAGTCATATGCACGAAGTAGTAGTTTAACTATTGTACTTTTACCAGAACCAGAAGATCCAACGAATGCAGTTGTTTTGTTTTCGGGAATGGTAAATGAAAGGTTTGTAAATACAGGTGAGTTAGTTTTTTCGTAGCTAAATGTTACATCAGAAAATACAATACCATCTTTGAATGATATATTTTTTGTACCATTTTCATCAAAAGATGGGGTCTTGTCAATTATAGAAAAATATCTCTCAGCATCTGCGTATGACTGAGGTATCTGTCTCATAACTGATGAGAGTGCTCCAATATTCCAATAGAGTCTGTTGATTAGACTAAGCACAAGGTACACCGTTCCAATTGTATAGGCATTTTCGAGATACAAGTATGCAGCAATTGCAAATGTTGCAACTACTGACATTTCTGTGAATAGATGTCTCTTCGAAGAATGCTTTGCTGATCTTCCTAGAGTTATAAGGTGATGTTTAACAGCGTTTAGGCGCTTTCTAAGATATTCTTTTAGAAAATAGTCTTCACGATGAAGAAGCTTAACTGTCTGTAGGTGTGTAAATGCCTCAGTTCTTTGTCTACTTTGTTCATTCCAGTTATCACGATTCGTTGTTACATAGGTATGATGATTTTTTTGAAACAAAAATGACCAAACACTAATAGTTATAATGACACACGTACTAACTACAGCTAAGATCAAACTTTGAACATACAGTGTCGCTACTGTAATAATCGCGAGTGTGATGGTTGGTAAAACTGTTGTAATTATTTTATTAATTATATCTTGTATCGCTTGCTCTCCTTTTGCAACAACTGTTAATTTGAGGGCAGAATGGTCTTCAATATGTTGCGCTGGAGTAAGAGATAGAATTTTTTTATATGAAAATTCTTGTATATGCTGGAAAAGAGTTTGGTCTAGATTATTTTGAGCATTTCGTACCGTGATATAATCAACAAGCACATCAATTGCATATATAATTGCATATGCAGTAAAAGCGTAGATAAGCAGCTCCACGTTTTTTTCAACAAGAAAATTGAGTATTTTACTCTGACCATAAGCAATTGCTACGACAAAACCTTGAGCTAGGACAATCAGTCCTAGCTGTAGATAGAAATATTTGTGAAATGGTTTGAGGATATTCCAGAGACGAAAAACGTTTTTTATATGGGTAGACATGAAATCTATCATAGCAGACCTTTACAAATTTTGTAAGTCTTGTTTTATGATAATCTGGCGTGGTATACTATATACTACGAAGAAAGGAAATAAATGCAAAAGCGACGCCGCAGGCGTCGCTTTTAATTTCATATTTCTGAAAACTAAAACTTCCAACTAAAAACTTATGTCTATGCATGCAAATGAAGATAAATATCTTCTAGCGCTCTCACAGCATCTCCCGCTGCAATATTATTCTGATGATAGAGAACGTCAGTACAGTCGCCAGCTGCCCAGATACCCTTTACTGAAGTTTCTTGGGTGCGAGGATTGATGACTACATTACCAACCTCATTAAGTTCAACAAAACCTTTTACAAACGATGTTGCAGGGATTTGTCCAATTTCTACGAACACCCCCGCCACGTCTTTTTTGATCTCAGCTCCATTATGAGAGTAGGTGAGAGACTCGACAAAAACACTTCCTTCTATTTTGGTCGGCACTGCATTTTCTATGAGGGTGAACTTTGGGTTGCGCTTTAATTTTTCTACTGTTATCTCATCGGCGCGTGGGGCGCTACGTGAGAGAAGGGTAACACTTTTGCAGTATGCAAGAAGCTGTGCAGCTGACTCAAACCCAGCGTTACCTCCACCAACCACGACCACGTCTTGATCTCCAAAAAGAGGACCATCACACGACGCACAATAGGTAAGTCCTTTGTGTTCGAGTGTGTCAGCGCCAGGCACTTCAAGTCGTCTACGAGATGACCCGGTTGTTATAAGTACTGTCTTTGAATGATAGATTTCTTTTTTGGCAGTGACAACAAAACCACCTTCTTCTCCGGAGACTTGATTAACCTCATCCTCAGCTATTGTTAAAAAAACACCTTTGTATTCTTCTACGTGCTTTCGTAATGATGTTGCTAGGTCATTTCCTGAAATGTGTGGCGTCCCTATCCAGTTTTGAATATCGTCAGAAACAATAGACTGTCCACCCCATTCTTTAACAATAAGAAGCGTTTTTAGTTGCTTGCGTGCAGCGTACACAGCTGCGGCAGATCCTGCGGGGCCGCCTCCTATTATTGTGAGATCATACACTGGATTAGTCTCATGACTTTTAGTTATTTGTAGTTCCATAAAATAATGTTATAAGTTTAGTGAATATAAGAGCTAGTGTATCTTATTTTTTCTTAAAACTAAAAACATGAACTAAAAACCTTCACCAAGGAAAAGTAATATAAAAGGACCGCCATAACGACGGTCCTTTTATATTATTTTTTCCTGCGGAGGAATGGCGGAAGGGCTTCCCAGTCATCGTCATCCTCTTCTTCGTCAAATTTGAACGAAGGTTTCTTATGTGGAACAGAAGTGCCTACTGGAGTAGTCTTCTTGTCTTCGACAAGTTTAGTTTCTCCTTCGTTCATTTCTAGATCAATACGCCTGTCGTCAGATTTTTCCTCAATAACTTCTTTTACTGTTTCTGTTTTTTCTAAGCGAGGTTCTGGACGGATTGTCTCGATCCTTGTCGGAGCTGGTTCTGAAGAAAGCTCTCTCGATCTGTTAGAGAACCCGCTAGGGAAACCAGTCGCAATAACAGTAACTTTGATTTCATCTTTCTTGAGTGTTGGGTCAGTTGCTATGCCAAAAATAACTTTAGCGTCTTTATCAACAGATTCGGTAATAATCTTTGCAGCTTCCTGTACTTCGAGCATCCCAAGATCTTCTGCTCCGTAGATTGCAAAGAGAACGCCTTTTGCTCCGTGAATAGACACATCAAGGAGAGGGGAATTAACTGCAGCGGTTGCAGCTTCCTTGGCGCGGTTCTCACCAGTTCCTCGTCCTACACCCATGAGTGCGGTACCAGAGTCCTTGAGGATTCTTTTGATATCTGCAAAGTCAAGGTTAATAGTCCCGGCTGTTCTTATAATATCTGATATGCCTTCAACAGCTTGACGTAACACCTCGTCACACATCTCGAACGCTTGCTTCACAGAAGTATTCTTGTCGATGATAGAGAGAAGTCTATCGTTGGGGATAACAATAAGCGCATCCACTTCTTTTTCTAGTTCTTCTAGACCTCGCTCAGCGAGCTTCATGCGTGACGCCCCTTCAAAAAAGAATGGCTTAGTAACAACGCCGATAGTAAGAATTCCTTCATTCTTCGCAACTGAAGCAACAACAGGTGCGGCGCCTGTTCCGGTACCTCCTCCCATTCCTCCAGCAATGAAAACCATATCCGTTCCCTTCATGATGTCCTGGATCTCTTCACGAGTCTCCTCAGCGGAACGCTTTCCAATTTCTGGATCCATTCCTGCACCTAGTCCTTTTGTGAGATTCTTTCCAATGTGTATCTTCTTCTCGGCGAGCGAATGATGAAGATCTTGCGTGTCAGTATTCATCGCTACGAATTCAACTCCTTGTAACTTTGAGTTAATCATATGATTCAGTGCTCCTTTTCCTGAACCACCAATTCCAATAACTTTAATTCGAGCGAAGCTTTCAATCTCTGGGTTTACTTTTGCCATGAAGGATTTTTGGGATGTTACTTAATAGTCCCTTAACTATACCAACTTGGAAGTATTTTTGCAAAGACGTCTTTTGAAAGGAAAAATCTGTAAAAGCCTTATTTTTTAAGGCAAAAACTTAGAAATGAATTTCTTGACACGCATAAAAACAGATGTTATTAAATCTTTTAGCACATCTTTTTCGGTATCGTTTGGTGCAAGGAAGGTGAGTCCATAAGCTCGCGCCCATGATCCATCTCTCACAGTATCTCCTGTTAGTTTTACGAGTTCGTTAGTAATTACTTTTATCGGCAACCTGAGTTCATTTCTAAATACATGTTCAAGTCGAGGGACACCCGCAGATGATCCTGTGACAATAACACCAGCAGGTAAGAGTTCTGATCGCATTATACGAGTGAGTTCTCTGTTTATTTTTGTACACAAGTCTTCAAGGCGAGCCTCTATTATTTCTTCTACCTTCCTTTTTGAATATGCATAGACAGCTCTTCCATTTTTAATATCATCCGCTTCTTCGAGAGTTACTTTCATACCTAATGCAATATCGCGCGTGATATCGTCTCCCCCAATTGGGATAGTAGATATCAGTAAAGGAATATTTTTTTCATAGACCAAGAGAGAAGTGACAGACTGCCCTATGTTCACAAGAGCTACACCTGCTACTTTTTGTTTTTTGGTAAGAAGTGGGATACTTTCTGCGATCGGTCCAGCTACAATATCTGTAACGCGAACATCAGCATTATCAAGGGTCTTCTTAAGAACATTCATGCATTGAAGTGGATACGTTACATAGAGTGTCTTGGTTTCAAGTTTGTTACCGCGCACGCCGATTATATCACCCTGAATTTTATTACCGTCTACTTTATAGTCCATAGGTATTGCGTGGATAACAGACTTGTTTCTGATATCTGCGATAGCACGATGTCCGTCTTTTATTGCGTTATCAATATCTAAATCAGTAACGGAAGCATCGCCACGAGACACTTGAGCATACCCACTTGCATGGTATGAAGAAAGGCCGTGAGCGCCTATTGAAATGAGTGTGTGTATAGCGGTTGCGCCCGACTGCTCCTCAAGAGCGATGATCGTTTCTTCTATGGCTCGTGTTACCTCCTCAATATCAATGATGTTACCTTTATCAACCCCATCTAACAGTCTTTTATGGGTGGCCACCACCACAGGATATTTAGAATTGATACTTCTGGTTGCGCCAATAGCACGGATGTTGCCGCTTCCTAAATCGATCCCTATTATCATTGTTTCTCTATTTACTGCCACGGAAAAATTGTTTTAGATACTTAACCTCCAGCCCGTCCATTGTACTACCATGATCGAGTCCTTTCAAATGAAGGCACCCATGAATAAAAAGCAAATGAAGGAACTTCTCGTAGGACATGTTGAACTTTTTCGCATCCCGTCGTGCAATTGATAGGCAAATATATATCTCACCTTCATTTTTTTCAAGAGGGAAAGAAAGAATGTTGGTGGGGTAGTCTTTTTGGCGATATGAGCGGTTTCGTTCTTGAGACTCTTTAGGAGAACAAAAAATAACAGTTAGATCGTAATTCTTGCCGAGAATTTTTTCTTTTACAAGTAAAAAAGGGAGAGATGGGATAGGCGACCTCTTTCGTAACACTGTTAGATTCTTTTCTTCGATGATGGACATACAGGGAGTATAGCAAAAGAGGCGCGATGTGCGCCTCTTTTGTCGGTATTATCTTCGTTTTTTCTTTTCTACCAGTTTCCCCATTTTTTTGGCTTCCTCGTATTTTGCTAGACCGGCTAGTTTCTTCATTTTAGCTTTCTTCACTTTAAGAGGAGAGAGAGCTCTTTCGCTGTAGCGAATCCCGCGAACGCGTGGTAGTACCCCCGATTCTTGAACTCGCTTTTGGAAGCGACGTACCAAAGAGAGAACATTTTCAGTCCCATTCTTTTTTACTTCGACATTTATCTTTGACATAGTGGGCATAATTGTAGCATAAAGAGGAGAAAAGAGCAACGCGAAGGAATTGCGGTTCGTCAGTTAAGGGTTAGTAAAAAAACACAAAAATTTAACTAGTGTATGCTCTTACATGCCACACAAAGATTTTTAATGAGAACTAACTCCCGGAGAGTGGTGGCACGAGAGTGAGCTGCTTTTCTAGCAAGAAAAGACAGTGGTTAGTTCGATCTAAAATCTTAAAAAAGAAAAGAGATAAGAAAGAGCGCAACCGAAGGTTGCGCTCTTATATCTTCAACTAATTACCAATTACGAAAAACCAATTACTATTTTAAATGCTTAATATAATCTGACAATGCATCTATCTTCACTGTGTCTTGTGATCGTGTCCTCATGTCTCTCACAATTACTGTATTGTCCATTGCTTCCTTTTGACCGAAGATGATTACATACGGCACTTCCATTTTTTCAGCCATGGCAAGCTGTGTCCCAAGAGAATCTTTTGATATGGACTGGTATACAGGGACGCGTGTTTTGCGTAGTGTTTCAACAATACATAGGCTTTTTAGTTTTGCTTCAAAGCCAAGCTGAATAAAGTACACTTTAGGGGTCTTCATAATCCTTGGGGAAGGGGCTTTACATTCAGGGAACATCATCATACGTTCCATTCCAAGGCCTGTTCCAACAGCTGGGACTTCTTTCTTGCTCCCCATCATTTTAGCAAGACCATTGTAGCGACCTCCTCCTGTTATAGTTATTTCTTTTTCTTTCCCATTTTCATCTACATCTAACTTGATGATCTCAAAGACGGTACGCGAGTAATAATCTAGACCTCTTACAAGAGAGTTATTGATTCTATAAGCTATGCCCATTTCCTCTAGATACTGAAGCACTTCTTTAAAGTGATTACGCGCATCATTAGAAAGATATGACAATGAAGAAGGGGCGTTATCTTTTAATGGCTGGCACTGAGCCTGCTTACAATCAAGAAGGCGCAGAGGATTAGTTTTGATACGCTCATGACAATCTTTACAGAGAGTGTCTAGATGTTTTTTATAGTAAGTGACAAGGTCTTTTAGGAAAGGTGCACGATTTTCTTTGTCACCCATTGAGTTGATATCAACGATGAGGTCTTTGAATCCGAACTCTTCGAGAATTGTTATAAGAGTTCTTATTATGAGGGCGTCCGCGATAGATTTTTCCGTTCCTAATATTTCTAAGTTAAATTGTCTAAACTGTCGGAGTCTTCCGCGTTGTGGGTTCTCGTGACGGTACACAGGTCCGTACGAGTAGAGCATTACAGGTTGAGGGAGTGTTTGCATTCCGTGCTCTAGATATGAACGCATAACAGATGCTGTATACTCTGGACGAACAGCAATCCTGTCACCACCTTTACCTCTAAATGTATACATTTCTTTATCAATAACATCTGTCCCTTCGCCGAGGGCTGAGGTAAAGACTTCTTCTTTTTCTAACACAGGTGTTTCTATCGGCTTAAAACCGTAGTAAACAGCAACCTCCTGCGCTTTTTCAAAGAGTCCTTGGTAAGCGTAGTACGTGTCTTCCATAAGGTCGTGCATACCTTTTAGTGATATCGGAACTTCTTTTTTGTTTTTATCGTTGTCGTTCATATGCTTAATTGGTTACTGCTATTTACTAAAACTATATTGCCCAGGCTCATACGATGCAGAGCTAAAGGGGTAGAGACGAAAGAGTACTTGTCCTTTTATTTGCGAAGCGAGAAGCGGCCCCCAGTCACGACTATCATAACTCTGCGACCTATTGTCTCCCATTACGAAATAGTGATCACTGTCAAGTAGTATGTCGACGTCCTTACTTGTTTCCTTATAACTTACGAAGGGTTCTTCTATGATAAAGCCTTCTGGGTTTTCTTTATTATAAATAGTAGTTACTCCGTTCTGTATCACGACTCTTTCTCCTGGCTTTCCTATAAGACGTTTTATAAGATATTTGCCTTCGTAGGGGTTCTTTTGATTTTCATAGAGTCTGAAAATAATCACATCCCCCCGCTTTGGTTCTCTTAGTCTGTAAGATAGCTTGTCTACAAGAAGAAATTCTTGGTTATGGTATGTGGGGAGCATCGACCCTCCGTCTACTATAAAAGGCTGTACAAGAAATGCTTGTATTAATTTAACAACAACAATAATACCTATAATCCATATTAGAAGGGATGCGGGCTCTTCGTCTTCCTCCAGTAATTTTATCCTAATAAGCGCATACCTCCATGACGGGTATACTATTGCGAACAGAAGAGCGATGACGAGCAGAAATAGTAATCCAAAGATTGTCATCGAGACTGGGTTTTGCAGCATGTCGGAAAGAGAACTGAGAATCACGTTTGCTATCGAGGAAAACATTATGAGCCTCAGTATATAGATATGAGAAGATGGATGCAAGCAAGAGTATTGTGTTCACTATTTTATTTTTTTATCTATTGTATAGACATACAACTTTTATCAAAAGAGATACCTAAAACATAAGTGTTATACTTGAGTGTATGAAAATGTTTACCCTCGTACCTCTTGGTAATCCTGGAGAAAAGTATTCGCGTACTCGCCATAATATTGCAAGACTGCTTCTTTCTCTTATTAAAAATGAAGTTATGCAGATAGATGGTTGTGAAATTATGATCCCACAAACATTTATGAATGATAGCGGTAAGGCTGTTGCGGAGTATCTTCGCTATCACGAAGGTAGAGAGCTTGTGGTGATGTACGATGACAAAGACTTACCATTCGGAACATTTCGTATCTCGCATGATAGGGGAGACGGTGGTCACAATGGTCTAAAAAGCATTATAGAGAATCTGAGCAAAAGAGACTTTGTACGTATCCGTGTAGGTATTGCCCCCAAAGAGACCGACGGAGAAGAAGTGAAGCCGCCACACGGAACAAAGGTCCAGAGCTACGTGATGGGAATAGTGCAAGAAGAAGAGGAAGAGTTGCTACGTAGTATTGCTGCAAAGGTTTTGGGTGCTATTAAAACGATTGTTGAAGAAGGATATGGAAAAGCGATGGAAAGATACAATTAAATGTATATACTAAGGGTATATAAATAATTTAAATACAAAGATATGCAAGGAATGTCATTTGGGCAACCAGCACCAACACCTGAAAGTTATTCAAAAAAGGAGACACTGGCAAAAAGAGAAGAAATGATTGCGACACTTGTTGACCTAGGTTTTATTAACAATGAATATGGTCTTCTTCCTGAGGATGTTACTGCGATTCAAGGAAGAATGAGTGTTATCGCTCAAAAGTACGGCGCAATGTCGAACGAGGCTCTTACTTCTTTGGCTTACGTCGACAGAATAATAAACGCAAATCCACAGTCGCAAGAAGCTACTCTTTCTAAGATTAATGGAGATATCGTCTCTCCACTAGTAAGAGACGTCGCTTTGGCCAATAATCAAGATTTTCTTTCGACGGTGGTAACTCTTGCTAAGAAGAACTACCTTGAAGGGGTTGCTCCTTTTTCTGAAGCACTTCTCGGAGCTCTTAAAGTAAGACAGGAACAGATACAAGGTATGCCGACAGTCAAAGGTGTGATTGATGGTCAAGACAACGTGACAATCAACCTGCATTAGTTTTTTGCCAGACACTCATCACAGAAAGTATCGAGCCCCCGCTACAAATGTAGCGGGGGCTTGTTCTTGTCGGTGTTTTCTCAGTGCATTTTGCGCTTCGTTGCAAGGTCTTGGGCGTGAGCTCCAAAGGACCGAGCAAAGTCATGCAGTCGTGCACGTTGTGCATTCGACAGGTGTGTCGGGTAGGGGGACAGTGCTCGCACTGTCCGGACAACCCCATTATGGGAAGTTGTTTTTTTGCCGGACGAGGCCATAACTTGTCTCCTTAAGAACGACGGATACTAATTATAACATAACTAGTAGTATAAGTCAATATTATAAAAAACCTTGCTATATAAGGATGATATTATGCTTGTTATTAAAATATGTGGATAGAAAACAAAGAGCGGCGCACGGGACTGCGATTTCAAAAGATTGATTACAATCTAAGAAATCGGGAGCCTACGGCGCCGCTCTTTGTGTATTTACCAATTACTAATTACGAATAACTAGTAACGGTTCTCTACTTCTTTTCTCCAAATGAGAGAGTCATTCTTTCTTCATCTGCATCAAAGAGTGTGATTGCAAACTTGTAGCTCTTGCCGAGTGAGAGTGTGGCACGGAGCGCTGCCTCGTCACCAAATTCAGACACGTGTACGAGACCTGCTACTCCTTCTTCGATAGAAACGAGAGCTCCGTGCTTATTGAACTTGATAACAACACCGTTAACCTCGTCACCTTTCTTGTATTTCTTAGCAGCTTCTTTCCAAGGGTTGTCCTTAAGAGCCTTGAGTGAAAGAGAGATCTTGTTATCCTTGATCTCAATAATCTTAGCGCGAACCTTGTCACCGACACGAGCGTGAGCACGAGTATCTTCTACGAGACCCCAGTCGATCTCACTCTTATGAACGAGCCCTTCAACACCGTCAGCTAACTTTACGAAGATACCGAATTCCACTACACCAGTTACTGTGCCTTCTACTTCATCTCCTACCGCATAATTACCAAGAGCGATTTCCTTAGTCTCCTTCACGCTGCTGCCATCCTTCTCAGAGAAGATAAGCTTGCCCTCTTTAGGTAGAGCAGAGATGATTGATACAGAGATACGCTTTCCGATAATCTTCTTGAGTTCACGAAGGATCTTGTCCTTGTCTCCATCTTCAACACGAGGATAGTTTTCTTCTTTGAGTTGGGACGCTGGAAGGAATCCAGAAATACCTTGCCAGTCGATGATGAGGCCACCCTTGTTGGCATCCTTGATAACAAGGTCCATAACACGCTTCTCCTTGATTGCGAGTTCTGCGTCGTTCCAGATAAGAGCCTGACGAGCTTCCTTAAGTGAAAGTTCTACGTAGCCTTCCTTGTTCTCTTTTGTAATAATCTTGGCTGAGATAGTGTCGCCAATGTTGATACGCTTGATAACATCACGCGCATTCATGAACTCGAAACCATAAATGATACCAGTTCCTGAAACACCGA
>JACCDG011695763.1_pt1 | contig 11838 bp, 11 predicted proteins | sample 7442471 | NCBI WGS metagenome assembly JACCDG01 (sample SAMN15323444, study PRJNA562643) | freshwater metagenome | isolation source: river surface water | place: USA:Blue River Watershed | collected 2017-08-17
GCAAGGGGTTGTTGACTTCGGGGCGATGCTGGAACAGTCCGATATCCCCGTGGGTCAAGATGTCGAAGCCGCGTTGCAGCGAGTCATCACCGCCGCCGCGGTGCCTGCCGGTCCACCGTCTCGATTCTCGACACCCAAGCCCGTGGACCCACCGACCGAAGAAAGCCTACTCACGACATTGAAGGAGAGGATTGAACGACGACGGGCGGAGTTGCTCGAAGCGTTGTCCGATGAGTCGCAGCGCGACCGGAGGCGACTTTGACGACATCTTCCGTGGCCTTGTCGAAGACGTTGCAGAATTGGCGGCAGCGTCTCGGGTCGCGGCGTGGGTCAATGTCGTTCGTCAGGCCCCGGTCCAACTCTCCACACCAATTCAACTGGAGGCATATTCAGGTTCATTCCTTGAAAGGGCGATGGATTGGCTGGGCACACAGATCACCGAATTCCCGAACAGACTGGCGGGGATCATCGAGGAAGAGCAAGTCGCCAGCCAAGTCCTCTCCGGGGAGACGGACGTTAAGCTCCTCTCCTCGATCAACAATGCCTTGCAGGAGTCGCTACTCAAAGGTGAGGGGCGGGCAGAATGGGCGAGCCGACTGAATGAAATCGTGGAGGTCAAGCCAGGGTTCGCGGAGACGCTGAGCAGGACGACAGTTCATCGAGCGTATCACGAGGGGCAAAAGGAAGTCCTTGAAGAACCGACGATGGAGGATCTTTTCCCGTACCGAAAATACTTCGCGACGATGGATAACCGCGTGCGTGACGATCACGCCGACATGGACCAGAAGGTCTACCACAAAGATTCCAAGCTCGCCCAAGAGGCAACCGCCAACCTCCATGAATTCAACTGTCGATGCTCCGAGGTTCCTTACACGGAAGAGCAAGCCCTAGCTGACGGCATCAGTCCAGGTGGCGAAGCCCCCAACCAACCGGCGAAGGCGACGAAGAAACAGCGGGCCATCATCGAGCAAACGAAACCGACCGAACTTTTAGAGTCCGTGGAACGGCAGCGGTCCTCACTCATTGGCGAGATTCTCAAGGGCATCGAGACATTGGAGGGATGACATGAAGAAGAGCACAAAGAAAACGCCAGCCGAGAAACCACTGGCGATGCACTTCGTTTCCAGCTTGGCTCCGATCGTGCATTTGAACGGGACGACCTACAGAAAAGAATCTCTCAAGGTCGGCTCATGGCATGGCAACACGCCGACCGGGAAACCGTACGTCGTGACACTGGAGCGATTACAAGAGATCGCAAAGAACTTCGCCAAGGCGATTGCAAACAAACTGAAGGTTCCGCTCATCTGGACTCACGACGATGATCCGAGAAATAGATTTGGTGATGTAGTGGGGGTTGACATTGAGGGAGACTCGCTCTACACTGTACTCACCATCCCCAACCCTTCCGATGCAGAGCGTGCTAAGCTCTCCGACGTTTCCGTCGAAGTCACACCTAATTACGTTGACGGTCGCGGCAATCGCTATTCAGAGATGTTAACTCATCTCGCGGTTGTCACCAACCCTGCCGTACCCGGCCTGAAATCATGGGAAGCGATTACCCTGTCCTTGAGGGAGCCGGTTATGAAGCGTTGGGCAACGCGGATGGTCAAAGACAAATTCCTCTCCCGTCAACTCGCCGAGGGTGAGTCTGGCGGTGATGGTGAAATCCTCACGGACTCTCTCCCCGAAGGTGCTGAAGAGATCGGTTCTCTCGATCCGGTCCCCGAAGACGCAGCCGCAAAGATCGTGGAAATTCTCAGTAAATGGGCGGAAGCCGACGGGTACAAGCCGCTCCCGGAAGGGACCAACGGCGAGAACCTTGTCGCGAATCTCTCCGTCTGGGCCATGTACAACCTCGAAGAAGCCGAGGCGGAATCCGAGCCCATCACCGATGACACGGCGGGCGAGGTCGTGGACGAAACCGAGCCGGTCGAAATGAGCAAGAAGAAGTCCAAGGCCAAGGAAGTCATTCAGCTTCGGACCCAAATCAAGGAACTCCAGACTCAGCTTTCTTCACAGCGGAGGACGGAGTTTGTGAAGCGGGCGGACTCGCTGGTGGAGTCTGGTCGTCTGACTGTAGTCGCACGAAACAAGGTTGTCCAGCTGGCCGCGAAGTCTGACTACGACATTGCGGTTCTGGATGCGATCGGCGACAGCCCGAACGAGACCAATGGGAGCCAGGCCGCTGGAGTGATGACTCAGCTTGCGGCCAAGGGTGGGACTAAGGAAAAGTCTTACTCCGAAATGAATTCGGAAGAACGGAAAGCATACCGTACTGCCGCTTTGGGGCGCTAACTGAAAGGGATTTGAGCAATGACGACACTTGCAGGCGTCCAGGTTGGCCGGACGATCAGTCAACGACAGGTTCTCCGCGACCCGGTCCACAAGATCGAGGTTGGTGGAATCATGGCGGCGGACGCAGCCGATGGATCAAACACCGGCTACACCGATCGCATCCGGGGCGGCTGGCTCTTGGGTCAGGACTCGACCACGAAGGAGTGGTATCCGCTCAAGCTGACCAGCGTCAACGGCTCCGGTGAATCGTCCTCGGTCGCTGGCGACAAGACCACGTTTGCGGTCGATAACGCGGCGGCGTTCGTGGTGGGTGATGTTGTCTCGGTCATCAACAACTCGTCTCTGGCGGTTGTTGAATCGGGCCTGGTCATCACGGCCATCGTCTACGGGACCAACCGCATTACGGTCGGCGACCCGGTGAACGTCACCGATAACTATCTCGTTCGTGCGGAAGATGGCTCGGGCGTTCCTCGGGGCATCCTCTTGGATGACGAGGTCTATCTTCGCAACGCCGACAACACGGCGACTGAGGCGAAACACATTCGCATCCTCGCTCATGGATTCATCAAGTCCTCGATGATCCTCGGAGACTTGACGACGGCCCGTGCGGTTACGAACTACCTCGGGAACATTTTGTTCGACAGTGACTTCGGCTACTAAGCGTCCTCATCGAAGGAGTAGGAATCAATGGCATCGCTTGCTCTCGCGGATCTACTGAATCCGCAGTTCGTCTCGGATCAGTTCAAGGAAGAGGCGCTTGCCGTCGTCGAGAATCCCATGCTCGACTACTTCGACAAGGCCGCACGCGATCAGTACGGCGACATCATCGAAGTGAACTACATGGAGGCGGAGAGTCGTCCCGCGCCGCTCAATGCCCGTGGCAAGCCGTCCAAGCCGTTGGATGAGCAAGGCTCGAAGACTCTCTACTTCAAGCCGTTCAACTCCTACAACTCGATGCCGGTCGCGAACCAGGTCATCGAGTTCATGCGAGATCCCAACAGCATCCAGCATCAAGAGAAGGGGGCTATCGCCCTTCAAGATGCAATGCAAGCCATGGGAACACGTATCCGCATGTTGCGGGCGGTCGTGCTTGCGAAGACGCTCACGGGCGGCGTGGTCTACACCGACGTTGATGGCAACATCACCGAAACGGCGAGCACCGGGCCGACCTACAACTTCCAGGTTCCGGCCAGCAACAAGAGCCAACTTACCTTTGGCTCCGCGATCATCGCGACCGCATGGGATAACGCCGCTGCGAAGATCGCGACCCAACTCAAGAACCTTCGCCAGAAGGCCATTGAGTTGCACCTGCCGGAGCCGAAGCATATTTGGTGTCCGACCGATGTCATCAACTGGCTGCTCGACAACACGCAACTCAAGGAATACTTCATCCGCAACCCGCGTGCGAATGAGCAGATCCTTCAGGGCGAGATGACCGAGGGCTTGCTGGGCTACACCTGGCACTTCTACGACGGCGTCTATGAGGCGTCGGACGGAACGACCAAGCCGCTCATCCCTCGGACTCAGGTCATCATCCACCCCGAGGTTCAAGGTCAGTCTGGATGGTTCCGGGCATTCAATGGCTCGCAACTCATCAACAGCACGACCAAAGAATCGAAGACGATTCAGGAGTCGATCGCGAACAAGGAAGTGGTCTACGGCGATTACGCCTATATCCGCGAAGTCCGAGACCCGGACTCCACGGTCATGTACACCGGGACGAACTTCCTCTATGCGTTCGCGAACCCCAGCGCCATTTGGATGCCGACCGTCGATTTCTGATAGACGGGGCCACCATGAGTTTCTGTGAAGTCCAAGACATCATCGACCGCCTGAGCGCCACGGGCATTCTCTACGCGGTCGATGATGACAACGACGGGACACGCGAGGCGTCGGAAGAGGCATACCTCCAAGACGCCATCGACTTCGCGGAATCGACGGAGATCAATCCGACTCTTCTGACGATCACGGAAACCCCGTCCATCTATGAGGGGAACGACACTCTCAAATGGTGGACGGTTGATATTGCCAGCGAACGAGTGGCGCAGAGGAAGGGGCAGACCGCTCCAGAATCACTCACTCAAGCGGCCCAGCGGGCCAGGGACTTCCTAACTCTATTCCGGGAAGGTAAGTACATGATTCCCGGAATCAAACCACCTGCCGTTCAGCGGGACATCGAGTTCAGAAATCTCGGTCGTCCTCGCATTGCGCGGAGGTGATAAATGGCCGTTGCCCAACTCTACGCCGCGCATCTGGTGATGAGTCAATGTCTCGATGACATCAAAGCTCAGAACGTCGGCGTCAAACGACTCATCAAGCATTTCGACAAGCCGGGTCAGTTACGCGGACCGCTCACGATCGGCGATATCCCAGCGATCGAAGTGATGGTCGGTGGGGCGAATACCGCTTGGAAGAACAATCAAAGCCAAGAGATCACTTACACGTTCAGACTCTCCATCACCGTCCCCGAGCATTCGCAAACGAAGGCGGAAGAACTCTGGCAATGGACGCACGCCAAGATCTGGCAGCGATTCGATGTCTCTCTCGCGCAGGGCAACGCTCATCGCTTGTTGCCTGCGACCCCCGCAACAGTCCTCGAAGGCGAATTGGACGGTCAGACCGTAACCGTTTGGACCTGGGAACAGCCGGTGATTGTCGGCGTTTGGAATCCACGAACCTACAGCTAAGGAGTTGAATCAATGGCCGAGTTCATGGGCTGGCAGAAGTACCTGCAAATGGAGAAGGAATCGACCTGGGGAACCAAGCCCGCGTCGGCGGATCTGTTCGTCCCGTACACGACGTTCGACGTTGGAACGAAAGTTCAGAGTCAACAGGCCGACCTATTCAATGGTGGACGACAGCGAAAGCACAACCGCATCGTCAAAGCGACCGTTGACGGTCAGCTTGTTATGCCGCTATGGGCTCATCATCTTTCGAGCAAGTCCATCGCCCAGCACTTGATCGAATGGGCGACCAGTGGCCCAGCGTCGGCTAATCTCGACTCCTGGTCTCTCGATCGCTACGAGGCGGGCGTTGATAACAAACGCTTCCTCGGCTCGCGTGTGAACTCGATGACTCTGGCTGGGGATGCCGAGTCGGGTAATATCACCATCACCCTGAACATCTTCGCCAAGCAAGAGTCGGGCGGCGTTAGTGTAACAGCCGCTCCAGCAAGTGCGGCTCAGCCGATCGACTTCGTTTTCTCCGACGTTGACTTCTATCTGTCGTCCGAGAGTGAAGGGCAGTCGGCGTCGAGTTCCAGCGAAGCGGTTTCGATCCGTTCGTTCCAACTGACGATCAACAACAATCTCCAGGTCTACCACGTTGACGACTATTGGCCGGGTGTGATCCCTGCGGGCGTGCGAACCGTGGATTTCCAGTTCAGCCTCTTCAATTCGGCCAACACCTACGACGCTCTGCGAAGAACGTCGGCGGTGACGAACCGGGCCGGACACCTTCGCTTGAAGGGTTCGCACGGTGGGACAGGTGCGAGTGGGACGCAGACGGAAATCGACTTCTACTTCGACAAGCTCAACTTTGCCAACGCCGCCGATCAAGCGGCACTCAACGAGCTATCGACGCAGACGGTTGACTGGATCGCACTGAAGCCGTCCACGTCAAACAACGAACTCGACATCTCGTACAGCCTGGTCTAAACGAATGGGAGGCCGCACACATGATGATTCGCGCGCGCGGCTTCCGCTTCGAGATGACGCTTGACCAGGACGTTATTCGCGTCCAACAGTTCGCCAAATACCTGGAGGACATCAAGCCGACCATCCTCAAAGCCATGGGGGTGCAAGCGGTTTCATGGGCAGTCCAGGACTATCGCAAGAAGTCCGATGGCGGGACGGCTCAGGGGGTAACGTGGAAGCCGATCACGGCGTCTGCGATTCGGACGCGGTTGGCGGGGCGAACTCCGTATCAACGACAGTCAAGCGAACTGAAAACGTTGAGCGAACGACAGAAGCCCATCACGGAAGCTCTGCGCCGCAAGATGCCAAAGGGGGCAGAGCACGCCAACAAACGCAAGGCGATCGCGAACAAGTTCATGGAGTCGAAAGAGGGGAAGGAACTCTCGAAGATCCAAAAGAAGCGAAAGGGAATCCGCGACAAACGCAAGGCCACCATCGCCAAGGAACTCGGCTCCGCTCGCATCGGCGTCGATACCGGGCGTCTGGTGAACTCGCTCGTCTATGGCGTTCAGGATCTCGCCAGCATCAAGCCACCAGCACGATTGACGGGCGATGCTCCGCCGCGGGCGGCGTTCGACATTCAGGGCAACAACATCCGCATCGGGTCGAACCTGAAATACGCGGGCTACTTCGATGAGAAGCGTCCGGTATTCTCCGGCACGTTCATGGACACGACCCGCCGAGATCAGATGGACCGGCTGATTGAGAAGACGACGGCCCTTGAATTCAAGAGGAAGTTCGGGGGGCCGTTCAATGCGTAGGCTACTTCTGATCTTGCTCTTTGAATGCTGGGTGATTGGCGGTGAGCCAAGCGTGGATCTTGCGGACGGTGGGTTTGTCGAGTTCAAATTCGTGTGCACCGAACCGGAATGCGACTTGTGCATCGGGTTCTCCGAATATCCCGCGAAGCTGGTCGATGTTGATGTCAGTGGCGAGCGATTCACGCCATACACCGACCTTGGCCGTCGTGTCGGAATCACGGTCCCCATCGAGTGTATTGAAAACGTTCTCGCCATTGACCATCACGTCAATGTTTTGAAGCTTGCGGAAGTCGTCAAGATCGTCGTCTGTGACAGTGAACGACATACCCGAGGGAATGTAATCTTTCTCCTTTGGCACAAGGAAATTGATGCCAAACACTTTGCCGGACTCTCTCTTGTTCACCACGGCGGCACTGTGGAAATAGCTCCCCTTGAACTTGTCATGCGAGACATCGAACTCGACACGAAAGAGGCTGTCACGATTGGCAGCAATACCTTTCTTTCTGTTGTCGTGATACTCCTCGACAAGCTTAGCAATGGGCTCTACCTCGTCCCCAGGGATTGTCTTTCCCCAGTATTCTTTTGCGGTGTCAGAGATCAACTTGAAGAGCTTCGATTTCTCACGTTTGGTCATGCTGTATACAGTGGAGTTCTCGTCGAACATCTTCATCGTCTTCTCAGCGAGAAACGAGATTTCTTCGTCAGTGATATCGTCAGCGTGAAGCCTCTCGACATCCGGGTCCAACTGCATCACGAGGCACAGCATCAGCACGAGCATGGTGATTCCCCTTTCGATGCCAAACACGATAGCGATTCTCTCGAAACACTGGCAAGCGAAAAGTTTGGAGTGTGGCTGTAATGTCGGCAAAGTTTGATATCGGATACGATCCGAGCGACAGCGTTAAGGGGCTCAAAGCCCTCGAAAACGCATTGAAAAACGCTGAGAAAGAAGGGGCTAAGCTTCCGCCCGAACTCCTCAAGATGGTGGAGCGTGCTCAGCAGGTCGCAACCGCTACGGAGAAGGCGGCAACCAAGGTAGACAAGTTCGATGCTGAAATCGCCCAACTCTACAAGGATCTCGACAAAGCTGACGACCAAATGGGTTCGTTCGCGGTCTCTACCTACGACGCAGCCAAGGCAGCCGAGAAAGCAACCGCCAGCGTCAACAAGATGGAAACCCAGGTAGGGGCACTGACCAAAGTATCGAAGGCGGTTGGCTCCACTCGCGAAGGCATGGAGAAACTTGCGGGGGCGGCTGCTTACCTGGGAGACGAGGCGAGCGGCAGCGTCATCAAAGGCATGAATACTCTCTCTGGTGTCATGCTTGCTGTTTCTGGTCCCGCTGGTGCGTTGGCCGCTATCGTTGGAAGTTCGATCGTTCTTTGGAACGCATGGCGAAAAGAGATCGTGGCTGTTGCCGATCCTTTGAACGACGTGGACAAAATCGCGTTGGATATCGCTCAGTCTCTCGGATACGTCAACGATGAAGCGTACAAGCTCGCGGAGACTCTGAAGAAAGATACCGAAACCGTTAAGAATTACGCGAAGTCATTTGACGATGTCGGCAAGCGATCAGAGGAAGCGTACAAGTCGCTCGATGAACTTGGAAAGATTGTCGAAAAGACCCGCGAGTCTTACAAGCTCAAGCTCGAAGTGGAAGGCATTGAGTCGGTTGCCGAGGCCGAGCAAAAGACCCAAGAGATTCTTGAAGGCATCGAGCAAATCAAGAACCGTCAGGTCACGACGGTAGAAGAGCGATCCCTAAAGCTTAAGCAACTCGAAGAGCAGCAGAAGCGAGCGGCGGAACAGCTAACGGCCATTGAAGCAAAGCGTATTCAGTTGCTCGAAGATGCACGGACCAAAGAGAAAGAAGCGGCAGTCGAACGTCAACAGAGAACCGATGAAGCCGCGAAGCGATCCGCAGAGCATCAAAAGGAAACCATTAAGAACATCGAGGAAGTATCGAAGGCGGAAGAGAAATCCGACGATGCAAAACTTGACCGCGAACGTGAGATCACAAAAGAGCGGAAAGAGCAAGTAAAGGCAAAAGAAGTAGACGAGAAACCTACGCCACCCCAACCACAAGCCGAGGCGATGAATCCCTACGGTGAAGGACAGGCACCGACAGCCGGACAGCAAACCGATCCCTACGGTGGCCAGCTTGGAATGACCTCGCTCCCATCCTTTGGCTACAAGGGGCGTGGCGTTCAGGGTGGATTCGTTGACGATTGGTCGCAACCGGGAATGCAAGGCGGGTCTGGAGAGGGTGCGAATCAAGACTCTGCGGAAAGTGTTAATGAGATCAGCGAATTAACGCGACGCCAAGCCCTCCGAAAAGCAGCGCAAGAGAAAGCAGAGAGAGAGTTCCGAAAGCAATACAGCGTTGGCGAAGACGAGTCGGTCCAAGGGTTTATTGATAGGTCGGGTAGTTCGCGGCAAGAACGCCGCACCGCTTACAACCGCTTGGAGCAAGATGCCAGGGGTGAGGCAGTAAAGGGATTGAAGTCTGGAGATGATGAAGACGTTCAGAAGGCTATCGCCGATACGATGGCCGAACAACTCCAGCAGCAAACCGATTCCGCGAACAAGAACGGAAAGCTCTCCAAGGACATCCTCGAAGCATCCAAAGAGATGGTCGACAAACTCAAACAGCAGGACGCGGACCTCGACACTCTCGGGGCTGATCTCCAAGAGCTTCGCAAGCAAATAGGTGCTATCGGCTCAAAAAAAAACGGCGGTGACTTCGGCCCGATCCGCAACAAAGCACAACGTCTTTCAAAGGGGTATTAAATGGCTACGGTCAGCTATCGCGACAGTGCTCAAAGTGTTCAATCCAAATTCACGGTGACGGTGGCAATCTCCGCACAGAACCAATTCAGCGATTGGGCGGAGTTTCTGCCGGGCAAGCCGGTCAACATCTCCATCCCGTCAGGGCTGACATCCACAACGGTCGTACTCCAGCGATCATTCGACGCGGGGTCAACAGCCGTCGACGTGGACTCATGGACGGCGGCGGCTGAAGAGATCCTTGACCCGGTGGGCGATGGGGTTCTCTATCGTCTCGGCGTGAAAACGGGCGGCTTCGGTAGTGGAACGGCTACGTTGAGGATGATGCAATAATGCAGGTAATCGACGGCACGGTACACGGGCAGAAAGTATCTCCCTACGCTCCCGAGTGGGTGGACTACCACCAGCAGGCAAGGCGTCTACGCGCCCTCGCTGCCGAGGACCAACGGCAAGCGTGGATAAGAGACACCGAAGCCCGTGCGCCGGTTCGTAGTCCGATCCGTACGCCGGTCCGCTCGTCGATATCTTCGGGCAGTGGCGGCGGCACGGTCATTGATCCGGCGTTTACCTCCATCACCACCGAAGCCAGCAAGACACCGTCGAATCAGACGACGAACGTTTACACCGTCCCATCGTGGGCAAATGCGGTTGCGATCTATCCGGGGCGGCTGGCAAATGCGACCTATCGACTCGATGTGTATGTCAACGACGGCAGTACGACGATTCTGGTCGAATGCTACTCCTACCAACGGCAGATCATCGAGGTTGCCGCAGGATCGACGTTGTTCTTTGGGTCGGCGAACCGGGTCGGCACGAGCTACACGACCTCAGCGGCATCAGTGGGGATCACGGTCGCGCCTCTGGCGATGCCGTCGTCTCTCACCGCACCATCGGGGGCGACAGGGACCGCGAACAATGACATCAGTTATCCGGCTGCCTGGAGTCCCACGGCGGCTCATATCACGCTGCCAGACTTCGGCATGGAGTTTCGCATCGACTCTGCCGCAGGGTATCGGGATTTCTTCATCAAAGAGAAGGACTACGGCGGCACGTTCGGTCCGGCTTATCATGTTCGCGTGAACTCCAGCGAGGGGGAGATCATCCGATGTGTCGGCAAAGAAATTGCCATCATGTCGATGAATCTCGAACTAGCGTCTGTCGCAATCACGGCTCCCACCGGCACCACGATTGGCGGAACGCAGGTCATTTTCCGCCCTGACTACACTGTGGGCGCAGGCGGTACGGTCACGATCACCCATACCGGCGTTGATGCCGATAGCGGCGAAGATTTCAGCGATGCGTTAAAAGCGATCCCAACGACCAACCAGGAAATCGTACTCACTCCCGGCACCTACGATATGAGCGGTTCTGGGGATGCGATCAACCCGACCAACTACGCCACAGCGATGGGCCGCAACTGCCGTATCCGATCATCGACGGGCAATCCCGATGACGTGATTATCACCGGGGCCAGCGTGTGGATCTTCCAGCAAAACAGTTCGACGAAATGGATTATCGAGGGGATCACGTTCGATGTTGACGGCTACGCTCCGCAGGACACCGGGCGGGCGATCTTCGACGTGAACATGAACACAACCCTTCACTATTGCGTGGTCACAGGTGTTGCATCGTCGGCGGTCGCTACCGTCGAATGGCGGGGCAACTCGGGGAACGCGACCACACCCACGGCGACGTTCTGCAATTTCGTTTTGTCGGCGGACGATCTGGTTGAGTGCAACAATCACGCGAACCTGACGATGACGTTCGTCGGGTGCTACTTTGACTCAAATGGTCCTAGCGCCATCGCGAACAATTACCAGCTTTTGACTTGTCATTCCGATGCGACAGCGGAGGCTTGGGGATGTGTCTTTACCGACGCATCAGCTACCGCCAACGATACGCAGATTTGGCCTGACACCACGAGTAAGATTCACCTGTTCTACTGCCGATCTTTGTCCACCGATCTCAGCGGCACGAATGGGATCACGCTCCAGTTAATCAACATCATGTACTTCTGCGTGTGGGATAAGGTTCGGGCGTTCAATTTCGGGGACCGTGCTTCGGTATGGGTCGGCAATCGCTTTGTTAAAGATTCGGTTTCGACAACATCCTGTATGCTCGTCACCAACGGACAAACGAACTGCGATTTCAATCTGCTCACTGCCAATTACATGAAGTGCTCAAACGCTTTGACCACGGGAGCTAACGGGCTTGACCTTCGCCGAACGATCGAGGTTATCGCTTGTACCATCGAATGCGTAGCGGCGTCCAACTCGGTTCCGCTTCGCATCGCGCCCTCC
>JACCDG012022679.1_pt1 | contig 11838 bp, 8 predicted proteins | sample 7442471 | NCBI WGS metagenome assembly JACCDG01 (sample SAMN15323444, study PRJNA562643) | freshwater metagenome | isolation source: river surface water | place: USA:Blue River Watershed | collected 2017-08-17
GGTGTAGCCCGTGCCACCTACGATACCGATCTTGATCATTGTGCGAATCCGTTTCGATGCAGAGAAAGTGTTGAATTTTATCAGCCGTCGATGACAGCATAAACAAAAAGCCGCCTTGCGGCGGCTTGTCTGGTGAATTGCGAAAAGCCAGATGCGGCTACTAGCGCGGCATCTGGTGATGTTTGATAGTGAATTGAGGCGGTAAAACAGGCTCAATCCCACACCAATCCCACTCAGATTCTGTTTTTTGATAACCAACTTTTTCTAAACAGGGCTCTAACTTTTAGAAAGAGCTTCGAATGAAATCAGCGAACAGAGTAAAAACCAAGCAAGGCAACATCTTCAAAATCGCGACAATTGACCGCGCAACCGGGCGCGAAATCACGCGGTATGAGTTAAAGCTGCGCAGAAGGCTGCCGGACGGCAGTGTTATCGACTATCAAAAGCGCTTCAACTCACAACGGGCCGCCGAGCAGGACAAGCTCCGTGTGCTGGCTGAGATTTTGGCCGGTACTTTTGAAAAGCCGCGACGCGTAGCGAAAATTGCTGCAGAGCCGAAAAAGCAAGCACAGCTACTCACGGTCGCGGAAGGCCTGCAGTTGTATATAGACCACCTCAAAAAAACCAAAGCGTTCGGGTTATCGAAAAGGATGGAAAACGAACTGAAGGCAATCGGCGCTCGCCCTGTGGGCAGTCTACTGGTGTCGGAACTGAACGGTACAGTGGTGGACAGCTACGTTGAGGAGCGGAAAAAGGACGGGGTAAAACATGCCACTATTCACAAAGAGAGAGCTCTTCTTCGCCGCTTTCGCAAAACAGCTGGCGACGAGCTGGGTATAGCCGGCATAGCCCCAGATTTGCGCGGCACCATTGGTTTGCGAAAATCCGAGGCACGCACCCGCCGCCCCTCCGGCGGCGAGCTACAACAGATACTGGCATGGCTGGAAACGCATGACAAACCCGTTTATTGGGCGGCGCGGCTGGCTGTGGCGACAGCCTGCCGGCAGGGCGAGCTGGCGAGCGCCCGCTGGGCCGACCTGGACGAAACCGGTGGCGTTCTATGGCTGGCAGCTGGCCAGACTAAAACGAAGCGCCAAAGAGGCGTGCCGCTGCTGACCGAGGCCCTTCAGATACTGGAAGCAACCCCGCGAGATTTGGGCGACCGCCGGGAGCTGGTCTTGGGCGGCATTGACGCTTACCGCATCGCAACGGGCTGGCGCCGCGCCTGTAAAGCCTGCGGGGTCGAGAATTTGAGGTTTCACGACCTGCGAAGAGAGGCAATCAGCCAGCTCGCAAGCCTCGGCTTGGCGGACCGCCAATTGCAGATTTTTTCAGGCCACACCCAAGCGTCAATGCTGTCAATTTATACGGTTCTGAACCCAGCAGCGCTGGCCTTACAGGTACGACAAATTGAGCAGCAGCGTATTGTCGCTGGTGGTTAGGGACTGGGAAGCACAAAAACGCCTCAAGAGGCGTTTTTGTGCTTATGCTGCCCAAGCATTTCTAGCTCCCCGCCGCAAAAATCCAATCCCCTTCATCAGAAACTCCGGCATTCCCCATTTTTTACCCACAAAACTAGGTTTTCGCCTAGTGCTGCCAAGCGAAAAACTAGGTATAACAGTTCGCGCGTATGCGGCTTCAGGACTATGTTTGGCGGATGTTAAGTGATGCTGCCAAAACTGAATTAAAATCCATTGGCTAATCAAACCCCGCTGCCACGCACTCAGGCCGGGCACTCAGACAGATAAAAACAGGAACACCGCATGCTTACTGGCGAACTTCGCAGCCAAATTGACGCCATCTGGAACGCCTTCTGGTCGGGTGGCATCTCCAACCCGATGGAAGTGTTGGAACAAATTACCTACCTGCTTTTCATCCGTCGGCTGGATGATGAGCACACTTTGGAAGAGAGCAAGGCTCTCTTTCTCAAGCAGCCAATGGCCAAGCGCATCTTCCCGGCTGGTACCGACCCCAAGGGCCGCGACTACAACGACCTGCGCTGGTCGCGCTTCAAGAATTTCGCGCCGGCGGAAATGCACACCCTGGTGGGCGAGCATGTTTTCCCGTTCTTGCGCGGCATGGGTGGTGACGGTTCCACTTATTCGCAACACATGAGAGATGCGCGTTACACCATCCCCACTGCCGGCTTGCTGGCCAAAGTGGTGGATATGCTTGACCACGTACCGATGGAAGACCGCGACACCAAGGGCGACCTATACGAATACATGCTGGGCAAGATTGCGGCAGCCGGTCAGAACGGTCAGTTCCGCACCCCGCGCCACATTATCAAGCTGATGGTGGCACTGACCCAGCCCACGCCCAAGGACGTTATCTGCGACCCGGCTAGTGGTACATGTGGCTTTCTGGTTGCAACGGGTGAATACCTGCGTGAACAGAACCCCAATATGTTCAACGACCCGATTGCCCGTGAGCACTTTCACCACGGCATGTTCCACGGCTACGACTTCGATAACACCATGTTGCGCATTGGCAGCATGAACATGGCGCTGCACGGCGTGGATAACCCGGACATCCGTTACAAGGACTCGCTGGCGCAAGACCACGCGGGCGACGAAGAAAAATACAGCCTCATCCTCGCCAACCCGCCATTTGCCGGCAGCCTGGATTACGAAAACACCGCCAAAGACCTGCAGGCCATTGTTAAAACCAAGAAGACCGAACTGCTTTTCCTGGCGTTGTTCCTGCGCCTGCTCAAGCCCGGTGGCCGTGCCGCCGTCATCGTCCCTGATGGCGTGCTGTTCGGTTCGTCCAAGGCCCACAAGGCACTGCGGCAGATGCTGGTGGAAGAACAGAAGCTGGATGGGGTGATTTCCCTGCCGGCCGGAGCCTTCAAGCCCTATGCCGGCGTCTCCACCGCCATCCTGCTGTTCACCAAAACCAACTCGGGCGGTACCGACCATGTGTGGTTCTACGACATGCAGGCCGATGGCTGGAGCCTCGACGACAAGCGCCAACCACTGCTGGACGAAGACAAGCTCGGCCCCAACCCTGCCCAGTTGCTGGGCGAGGCTGAACACGCCAGGAACAACCTGCCGGATGCACTGAACCGCTGGGCGCTGCGGGATGGCAGCGAGCGCGACAGCCCGCGCACTGCGCAGAGTTTCTGCGTGCCCAAGGCCGACATTGCGGCGCAGGGGTATGACCTCTCCATCAATCGCTACAAGGAGGTGGTGCATGAGGCGGTGGAGCACGAACACCCGCTGGACATCCTCGCCAAGCTGAAGAAGCTCGAAGTGGAGATTCAGCGAGATATGGCGGAGTTGGAAGGGATGTTGAAGTGAGCATTACTCGGCTGCCGTTTGAAGAGGTATTCGCGGACGAGTCCGGCGGAAACATCAAGACCCCTCAGAGCGAGTTTCTCCGTGAGGGGAAGTTTCCCGTCGTTGACCAAGGCAAAGCACTGATTGCCGGATACGTTAATGAAGAGGAACGAGTCTGCGGTGGGGGTAGGCCAGCAATCGTTTTCGGAGACCACACACGCTGCGTAAAATACATCGACCACCCCTTCTGCATGGGCGCAGATGGGGTGAAGGTGCTGCGTCCCAAGATTGATGCAGACCTGAAGTATCTCTACTACTACCTGAGACAACTTCAGTTGCCAGATGCCGGCTACGACCGTCACTTCAAATATCTGAAGCGTACGGAAGTTGTGCTACTCCCCCTCCCCGAACAACGCCGCATCGCTGCCATCCTCGACAAAGCCGACGCTCTGCGCACCAAGCGCCGCGAAGCCTTGGCCCAACTCGACCGCCTCGCACAGTCGATTTTTGTGGAGATGTTTGGGGACCTGTTCATCAACTCAAAAGGTTTTCCGGTTTCGCGCTTAGGCGACGTCTGCGACGTTCGAGATGGAACGCATGACTCGCCATCCTATGTTGCAAAAGGTTACCCATTAGTTACCTCAAAAAATTTGCGTGATGGAAAAATCGACCTTTCGGGTGTCAACTTTATTACCGAAGCCGATTACGACGAAATCAATCGCCGCTCCAAGGTAGATGTCGGCGATATTCTCATGCCCATGATTGGCACAATTGGAAATCCTGTTCTCGTTGAACAAGAGCCGAATTACGCAATCAAGAATATGGCTTTGATTAAGTTTAAACCGACTTCACCAAACCGAGAGTTTGTCCTGCAGTTCCTTCGGGGCGATTGCTTTGATAGGTTGGTCGCAAGCAAAAACAAAGGTGGAACCCAAAAATTCCTTGCGCTTGGGGAGATTCGAGGGTTGCCTCTACCTGTTCCACTTGAAACCAGCCAAAAGGAGTTCTTTCAACGGATGCAGGCCATAAAGCGCAATCGAAAGCGCTACGAGGAAGCGCTTGACGGAACCGACAACTTGTTTGCATCGCTTCAACACCGCGCCTTTCAGGGAGAACTTTGACCTTGCAACAGCAAAACAACCCCATCGGCACCATGGTAGAAATGCAAAAGTGCGCAGAGCTGCGCTTGCCGGACCTTCGCGACGAATTCATCTGCCAGGTGATTCAAGCAAATAGCCTGAACGATTTTGCAGCTGGCTTTGGTCGTTCGGAGTGTGCATGAATATAGGAATGGCGAGGGAGGCTGATGCCATTGGCGCAATAATTTTTGCAGTATTTTGCTTTGCAATAGGCGTAACGCTTGGGGCAAAAGTCCTTGTAAATCCAGGTTGCAAAGAACTCGTGGATGCTCTGGCAATGCTCGGGGGCTGGGCCTCAGCAATAGGCACTTTTGCGGCAGCATGGGTAGCGCTGCGTATTTCCTTAAAGCAGAACAAAATTGCGACCCTCGACAAAAAGCGAGAAATATTCATCGCATTTTTTGAATTGAAAATGCACATGAAGCAGAAATCCCAGTTTGCAGAGCAAGCGATGGTTTCGAGATTTCATTCCCACTCAATTAACGCAAAGATTTACCTCCCCGCGGATTTGGCTAAGGACATCGACCGGTATTACCAAGCGTGCTTTTGGATAGCTGAAGCGAACAGAGTGAACGGTGGCATTGCTAAAGACAGTAATTCCCAAATCGGGAAGCATAGGGAAGTAGAAAAGGCGCTTGCTCCGAGCATCGAGGACGCCTTTCTCAAGCTGCTACAGGAAACTCAACCATGAGTAATTTCGTATTCTTGCAGGCCGAATGGGCCTTCCTGCATGAGGCCGCGCATAAAGCGGAGCAGGCTGTCCACAGCGACCCGCGCACCGCCTGTTTCTATGCACGTCGAAGCCTGGAGCTGGGCGTGGCATGGCTATTCGCCCACGATAAGTCATTCAAGGTGCCGTATCAGGACAATCTGAGCGCGTTCATCTTCGAGCCAACTTTTCGCAAGCAGGTTGGCGATGCGCTATTCACCAAGGCCAAGCTCATCAAAGACCTTGGCAATATGGCGGTGCATAGCAACAAGAAGGTGCTAGAAACGGATGCGCTGAGCGCTACCCGCGAGTTGTTCCACTTCTGCTTCTGGTTGGCGCGTAATTACGGTCGCACGACACGTCCGGCGCCAGGCTTGGCATTCTCTCTCGACCTACTGCCGAAAGCCGCTGCTGCCCCGGCTTTGACCCAGAGCCAACTGCAAAAGCTGTCTACTGAACTTGCCGAACAGAATGCGGCGCTGTCTATTCTTCGCAACGAGAAGACTGAGCTAGATGCGGAGTTGCAGCGGCTGCGGGCAGAACTGGCCAAGGCCAAACAGGTCAACGCCGCTGAGCCGGATACTCACGATTATTCGGAAGCCGAGACCCGCAAGGCGTATATCGACTTACTGCTGCGTGAAGCTGGCTGGAACCTCGACCCGGCCAAGAACTTCGAAGTCGAAGTCACGGGCATGCCCAATGGCGAGAACAAAGGCTTCGTCGATTATGTGCTCTGGGGCGATGACGGCCAACCGCTGATGCTGGTTGAAGCCAAACGCACCACTCGCAGCCCCCAGGTAGGCCAGCAACAGGCAAAGCTGTATGCCGATTGTCTGGAAAAAGAATACGGGCAGCGGCCGGTTATCTTTTATTCCAATGGCTACGAGCACTGGATTTGGGATGACAAGTCTTACCCACCGCGACCGGTACAGGGCTTCTACAAGAAGTCCGAGCTGGAGCTGTTGATTCAGCGGCGGAGCAGCCGCAGGAAGCTGGCCGAGGCCCCCATCGACACCAGCATTATCGAGCGTTATTACCAGACCCGCGCAGTGCGCCGGGTTGGCGAAACATTTGAGGTGGACAACCAGCGCAAATCGCTGCTGGTGATGGCCACTGGCAGCGGCAAGACCCGTACCGTGATTGCCTTGGCGGACATGCTGATGCAAAGCAACTGGGTTAAACGGGTGCTGTTTCTGGCCGACCGGGTGGCGCTGGTGAATCAGGCCGTCAAAGCGTTCAAGTCGTATCTGCCCAACTCAGCCCCGGTCAATCTGGTGACAGAAAAGAACACCGAAGGCCGTGTCTACGTTTCTACCTATCCAACCATGATGGGGCTGATTGATGAATCGCAGGATGGCATGCGCCGATTTGGCGTGGGACATTTTGACCTCATCATCATCGACGAGGCCCACCGCTCGGTGTATCAGAAGTACCGCGCCATTTTTAATTACTTCGATTGTCTGCTGGTGGGACTGACTGCCACCCCCAAGGATGAAATCGACAAGAACACCTATGGCCTGTTCGACCTTGAAACCGGCGTGCCGACCGATGCCTATGGTCTGGATGAAGCCGTAGCTGACAAACACCTTGTTCCACCCATTGCCGTTTCGGTACCTCTCAAATTTCAGCGCCAAGGCATCAAGTACAACGACTTGAGCGAAGCAGAAAAAGAGGAATGGGATGCGCTGGAATGGAACGATGAAGGTACGGTGCCTGATGAGGTTGATGCCGCAGAGCTGAATCAGTGGCTATTCAATACGGATACCGTGGACAAGGCGTTGCAGCTACTAATGGAAAAAGGCCACAAGGTGGCCGGCGGCGACCGACTGGGCAAGACGATTATTTTTGCCAAGAACAATGCCCACGCTGACTTCATCGCGCAACGCTTCAATGTGAACTACCCGCACTACATGGGGCATTTTGCCCGTGTGGTGACTTACAAGACGGAATACGCCCAAAGCCTCATTGACGACTTCTCCAGCAAGGACAAGATGCCGCATATCGCCATTTCAGTGGATATGCTCGATACCGGCGTGGACGTGCCGGAGGTGGTCAATCTGGTGTTCTTCAAGGTGGTCCGCTCCAAGACGAAATTCTGGCAGATGGTCGGGCGCGGCACCCGCCTTTGCAAAGACCTGTTTGGCCCCGGTGACGACAAGCGCGACTTCTATATCTTCGATTTTTGCCAGAACCTCGAATTCTTTGCCCAGAACCCGAAAGTGTCGGATGGTTCCAGCACCGAGGCGCTGAGCACTCGACTGTTCAAAGCCCGACTGGACATGTTGACCGAACTGGATAAAAAGCTGAAAGCCGGCGGCACCAAGGCCTCCGAGAACCCGGCGCCCCCGTATGGTGACGCGCTGACCGAACCCCAATTGCGGGTCGATGTAGCTGCCATGCTGCACGACAAGGTCGCCAGCATGAACGTTGATAACTTCGTGGTACGACCGCAGCGCCAGTTCGTCGAGAAGTTTGCCAAAGCCGATGCATGGAACACCATCGGCCCCGATGAATATCATGACTTGAGCAGCAAGATTGCCGGATTGCCATCGGAACAGTCTGACGAAGATGAAGAGGCAAAACGTTTTGACTTGCTGGTACTACGCACCCAGCTTGCCATCCTTCAAGCCAAACCGGACTTCAGCAGCCTGCGCGAGAAAATTCAGTCCATCGCCACCGCGCTGGAAGCGCAAATGGCCATTCCGGCCATCAAGGCTGAGATGGTGCTGATTCAGGAAGTCAGTAGCGATGAGTGGTGGGAGGACGTTACCGTTCCCATGCTGGAAACTGTTCGTCGCAGGCTGCGCGCACTTATCAAACTCATCCCCAAGGCGCAGAAGAAGCAGGTTTATACCAACTTCGAAGATGAACTGGGCGAGCATGCAGTGATTGACTTGCCGCAGGTTACTGCCGGCTTGAACATGGTTAAGTTCAAAGAAAAGGCGCGCGCCTTTCTGAAAGCCCACGAATCACACCTATCGTTACAGCGCTTGCGCCGCAACCAGCCGCTGACCCCTGCCGACTTGGAAGAACTGGAAAAGATGCTGCTGGAAGCCGGCGGCACCCTGACACTGATTAGTGAGGCCAAAGAACAGAGCCACGGGCTAGGTATTTTCATTCGCTCGCTGGTCGGGCTTGACCGGGAAGCCGCCATGCAGGCATTCAGCGAGTTCCTGCAAGGCTCGACCACGACTCCGAATCAAATCGAGTTCGTGAATCTCATTGTGCAGGAGCTCACGCAAACTGGCGTGATGGAACCCGAACGGTTGTTCCAGTCGCCGTTCACCGATTTGAATGCCCAAGGGCCGCTCGGCGTGTTTCCGCCACCAAAAGTAACGCAAATCGTGCAGGTGCTGGCGCAGATTCGTGAACGGGCTGTCGCGTGAGGCACGGGGCACATGTCAGACCGCGAGTTATTTGCCCAAAAAAAGCCCCTCCCAAGAAGGGCGGGGCAAATTCTGCTGCTTGAAAAACAGTTTTCCTTATGCGGTTCGGGCTGCCAGCCCTCAACTGGACGGTATCGTCAAAGAGATACCGCCACTCGCGTTTCTGCCAAATAACCCTGAGCTGCCAAGCTCAATACTCCTGTGCTGTCATATGCCTGCATCTTTCGGCTTAACCCGGTTTCCCGGCATCCAGTCGCAACCAATCATCGGTTCAGCTACAGACTGTTCTCGCCTACTCAACACATCTCCCACGCTTTTACTCATCTTCTCCGGTGCCACCCGAAGCAAGAGCAGTCAGCGCTTCCCAAGTTAAACAATGTTGTCGATGTTGCACGCCGCCGTCCTCAAATTGTGGCCATCGCATACGCTTACCTGCTGTTTCCAGCAGTTTCAGTGCCGCGAGATTCCAAAGCCGGTCACTTACCCGACCACAATCATCATCGAACTACCGATTACCAAGCCTCATGGCCGGCAACAGCTTGCAACAACTTACTAGGTGCATCTTCAGGAGATGCAATTACAGGCTTAAGCTATCCAGGGACCCGCCGAGCTTGCGCCCGACGGTGCCGAACGTTCCAGGTTTCCCCTCACGCCCCTGCTGCATTTCTGCAGCCTCACCAGCCCACCTGCCTAGAATATGTAGTACCCTCGCGAGCACGCATATCGGGGATTTTCACCACCTTCAACATTGTCAGGGTTGGCCGCATTACTGCGGTACCCGTGTCCTTGTCGCCCAATCCCATCAGCTCATCGCTGCGGTATTGAATGGGTCGAAGGTCGGGGATTATCCCTTCCAGCGCCCGTCGTAGCATGGCGAGCACAATTACGTGCACCACGCTTCGGCATATTGGATGTGTGTGGCGCACACATCCGTGGGGCATCCGCCCCGCACAAGATAGGTCATTGGGCTGGCAGGCCCACATTCATGGGTTGGCAGCCCGGCACATCTTTTGGCAAAGGTGTGACCTAAGCTGTATAGCGAATCTCTTTTTGGAATTGGGCCTATGTAGGAATCTCCGGCTCGGAGATGGGTTTAGCATAGGAATCTCTTGTAACGTCTGCTGCGCAGGTAGCTGCATTTCCACCCTAGAAAGCCCGCGGATCGCGGGCTTTCTATTACGTGTTCTCATCCCCGCGATTTCTACACAGGTTTTCCGCCACCACAAAACAGGAGGTAAAAACCCGTGAAAAAAGTATTCGTTTACAGCCAAACCGATGCGTTTATGTCAGCCATCATCGACCAAGTGCGCAACGGCTATACCCGGTATGCAATGGGAACCGTCGCGCCGGAGAAGGTCGCAAGCATGACAGCCAAAATGGCGTTGTTCTACAAGACCGACGCCGACCGCAACGAACGATTCCGCATGAAGCAAAACAAGCTGGCGCCAGCCCGCTTGCTGCTTAGAGAACGCAAGAGCCACTCGGATTTGCAATGGGTGTTGCTGGTATATCACCTCGGCGAAACACCCGCGGAAATGGGGGAAAAGCTGCTGGATATTTGCAAAAAGGGCACGCGCATCGTGATTGATGATTTCGAGCTGGTGCAACGCATCGACAGCAAGACCGCTCCAAAAGGGAAAGGCCCGAACAAGAAGCCGTGCACACGCTGGACATGGCAAATAGCCGGACATACCGAGCGAACCATTCGGGAGCGCATCATCGAAGCGATACGCACCCACAACGACAAAGAGCTACACATCGTGCAGCTTGAGCTGTGGAACATGCCCGGCTTCGCCATGATTCGCCATCAAATCGGCAAGGCCACTGCCCTAGCGAGGGCCGAATGGGGGCGGATTCGGGCTGAGCAATGGAAGGGCTGGCCAGAACGTCTGGCATACATCAAGAAAAAGGAGCTAGCCAAGGTTGGCCAATACTGGCAGCCCTTAACTAAATAGACTTTTGTCTGTGGTGGCGAAACAACTGCGCTTTGCCACCCCCACGGCGAGATTTTGAGGCTTTCGAAAAAGGGCCAAAAACGCCAACTCCTCGTCGGCACATAGAAAGCTCCTCGTCAGCACATAGAAAGAGACAGAAGAAAAGAATTTTTTTCTATTTAAAACCAATATCTTACAGATTACTCAGGTATCACCATTGATAACATAGATATCACCAGTGATAACGGTTGATATTACCATTGATATTGATAACAGGCGTTCGCTTTACAGGGCAGGAGGGAACGCCATGAAGAGAATTCTGCAAATCGACGAGACAACGGGGGAAGCGGTAAACGTATTCGCTAGCGTCGTCCGGCACAAGCATCCATACCGAGCAGAAGGATTCATACAAATGAGCCAGCAACAACTAATGTCATTGGCACAGGAACCGGTTTCACCAACGGCCTTTCGCGTGTTGATGGCACTCGCTGCATTGACCGATTACGAAAACTGGATTTCAATCAACCAAGCAGAACTAGCACGCCAGCTTTGCTTGGCAGCGCCAAACCTTTCACGCGCGATTTCCGAGTTGCTGAAGCGGCAGATTATCGTTCGGGCTCCAGGCCACGGCCAGCACCGAGCGTACCGCTTCTCCCCAACTTGGGGCTTTAAGGGCCGCTCAAAAGGCTTCCAGAAGGTGATGGACGAATTTTCCGAGGCGGCGAAGGCTGCTAACACAAAAAAATGAGCCGCAAGCGGCTCTTTTCTCTTTATTTGACTCCGGCAAACCGGCTGACCAGCCACTTTTCAAAGTCAGTCCGCCGCCAGTACAGACGATGGCCAATTTTCACACCGGCAAGAATCTCCCGGCGAGCCAGCCATTCATCCAATGTTCGCCGACTAATTCGCAGCAGTTTGCAGATGTCTTCGCTCATCAACAGGTCATGGTTGGTTATTTGCTGGTTCTGCGTGTCATTCCGTTTCGTGGTTGCCATTTTCAAGACTCCTCATGTTGTGTGGAGTCCTGTATAGGAAACGCACGTTAGCGGGCGGGATTACGTTCTCAATCCCGCGCCAATCCCACACGAATCCCATTTTTCTGGCACTATTAGTTGCGTTTAAACGCATTTGGTTGCGCGTATTTGCGCGTCTAATACTTTGTAAAATATAAACTTTTTAGAGTTTCCTGCCACGAATCATAGGGTTACAAGAACGTAAAAAAGCCGCCTTGCGGCGGCTTTCTGGCGGCAAAACCCGAATCGATTAACGCTTCGAGAACTGCTTGCGACGACGTGCGCCACGCAGACCAACTTTTTTACGTTCAACTTCACGAGCATCACGAGTAATCAGGCCTGCTTTACGCAGCGACGATTTCAGGTTTGCATCGTA
>JACCDG010627714.1_pt1 | contig 11836 bp, 11 predicted proteins | sample 7442471 | NCBI WGS metagenome assembly JACCDG01 (sample SAMN15323444, study PRJNA562643) | freshwater metagenome | isolation source: river surface water | place: USA:Blue River Watershed | collected 2017-08-17
CCTGTCAGCAAGCGCAGCCCCTTGGCTTCGGCCAGAGGTTTGACCGAATCACAGGCTTTGCGCACAACCTGTTCCAGGTCGATGACCTGTGAATGCAGCTTCAATTGACCAGACTCAATGCGAGACAAGTCCAAAACCTGATCAATCAGGCTGAGCAAGTGGTGCCCGCTGGTCTGGATGGTGTCCACCAGCCTTTTGTCACGCGCTTCGTCAGGGGGCAGGGCGGTACGGTCTGACAACAAATCTGCCGACACCAGCATGGCATGCAAGGGCGTGCGCAGTTCATGGCTCATCACGGCCAAGAAGCGGCTTTTGGCGTGGGATGCGGTTTCGGCGTCTTCCTTGGCTTGCGCCAGCTCCTCGGTTCGGTCTTGTATCCAGGATTCCAGCGCGTTTTGGGCATCTTCGTGCCCGTCTTCACGGCCCGCCACGATCAAGCCAATGCCGTTTTTCAGTCTGTCCACGCTGACCAGGCAAAACAGAAAGGTCAACTGCATCAAGGTGCCGTTGAGCAAAAACGATTGCAGCAAGCCGCTCCAGGCAGGCTCACCTGCAACCCATCCCAGCAACACGCCGGGCAGGGCGACCAGGCACAGCAGCGCGATCGACAAGCCAAAAGCCCACCGCCATGGAAACGACAGTTGTAGCACCAGCGTGATCACCGGCATCCACAACAGGTTGTTGGCCAAAAAATAGGGTGATGAGGTGTTGGGTGCCATGAACAGCACCGTCAACGAACTGACCAAAAAGTAAAGCGCCAAGGCCGCGACCCCCAGCCTTTGCGTCTGCAACAGCGATTTAGGGTAGCGCTTGAGCCCGGCATAAAGGGCCAGCATCACCAGCGCAAACAGAGGCTGGGCCCAGCGGTCATGGGGCGCGCCGGTACCTGCCAAGCCCTCACAGATCCACAGCGCCATGGTCGCAACGGATGAGATCAGATAGACCCGCAGCAGGGTCTTGCGCTCAATCAGCGACAGGTAACGCTGGTGGCTCACGCCTTGGTTCATGACAACACGCCCGAATCAAACAACACAAATCCATATTAGATTAGCGAATTCACATCCTGGGTATCAGGATGTACTTCTAATTTGAATGGTTTGCTGGCGAGATCCCATGTCGACGACCCAATATGACGTATGCGTGAGCGGCTCTGGCGCGGTAGCCATGAGCCTGGCGCTGGCTTTGTCTCGCGAAGGCTGGAGCGTGGCCTGGGCCAAGTCCCCGCAAGTGGCGCCTACCAGTTCTGCCGATGTGCGGACTTACGCCTTGAACGCTCGCTCCATCGCCTTGTTGGAGCGTCTGCGCGTCTGGCCTGCACTCAAGCAGTGGTCGGCCCCCGTGTTGGAGATGGACATTCGCGGAGACGAGTCCGGCGCCTTGTCCTTCTCAGCCTGGCAGCAAAAAGTCAGCGAGCTGGCGTGGATTGTCGATGCCGGCGCCTTGGAGCGCCTGCTGGGCCAGGCACTTGAATTTGCGCCTCGCGTTGAGGTGGTTCCGCCGGTTACTGAAAAAGGCCCCTCCGTTTTGGCTGACTTGCTGGCCGTGTGCGAGGGCAAACAGTCCACCACCCGTGCAGCCCTGGGGGTGGAATTCACCCGTCAAGACTATGGTCATTGGGGTGTCGCCGCACGCTTGAAGGCCACCCAGCCGCATCATGGCGTCGCGCGCCAGTGGTTCCGCTCCCCCGATATCCTGGCGTTGTTGCCCTTTAACGACCCAGACCCTTTGGCATCGTACGGCTTGGTTTGGTCTGTGCCCAAAAGCCGCGCAGAACACCTGCTGGCCCTGCCTGCTGAAGACTTTGAACGCGAATTGAACGACGCCATTTACCAATCCGACAGCGATTTGGCCGCCAAAGTGGGCCAATTGAGCTTGATCTCGCCCGTGGCTGGCTGGCCTTTGGCGCTGGCCAAGGCCGACCGTTGGGCCGCCGCAGGGTGGGTGTTGGTGGGTGATGCCGCTCATCAGGTTCACCCTTTGTCGGGGCAGGGCCTCAACCTGGGCTTGGCCGATGTCGATACCCTGGTTTCTGTTTTGACCGATGCGCGCACCCGCGAGCCTTGGCGTCAACCCGGTGACGAACGCACCTTGCAGCGCTATGTGCGTCAACGTCAGTTACCCACTCAAGCCATGCAAGGCCTGACAGACGGTTTGTTGAAACTGTTTGCAGACCAGCACGGCCCCGTCAAAGATTTGCGCAACCTGGGCATGTCCATGGTTCAGCGTCTGACACCTGTCAAGCAATGGCTGGTTAGCCGCGCGCTTGACGCATCCTGAGGAAGTCTTTCATGCGTTTTCTGTCTCCCGGCCGCGTGGCTGCCTTGTCCTTGTCGGTTTTGACAGCGGTGTCAGCCATGGCTGGAGAGTTGCCTGCCGCGCAGCTGACAACCCTGAAGCAGAAGCTGTCCCAACGCATTCCTGACCTGCCTGCGATCGACGGCGCACAAACCACCCCCATGAACGGCTTGATCGAGCTGCGTTCGGGTGCCAACATCTTTTATACCGACCCCAATGGTGACTTCATCATAGAAGGGCACTTGACCGACACCAAGACAGGCAAGGACTTGACCGAAGCCCGCTTGGAAGACATCAACCGGATCGATTTCAACAACCTGCCATTTCGTGATGCCGTGGTCTGGAAGGCTGGCAACGGCAAACGTCGCATGGCTGTCTTTTCTGACCCCAATTGCGGCTACTGCAAGCGGCTTGAAAAGGACATCCAGCAACTCAAAGATGTGACGGTCTACACCTTCATGGTTGCCATCCTGGGTGAGGACTCCAAGGTGAAGGCTGACAACATCTGGTGCGTTCAAGACCGCACCCGAGCCTGGCTCGACTGGATGCTGGCAGGCGTTCAGCCCGCTAAGGCATTTGGTGCATGCCCCACACCGGCACAACGCAACGGCGCCTTGATGCAACGCTTTGGCGTTCGCGGTACACCGGCCATCTTCTTTGAAGACGGCACGCGTATTGGTGGCGCGGCGGCCGCTGCTGCGATCGAGCAGCGTTTGGTCAAAGCGTCAGCCGCGAAATAATCTTTGAACAGCGCGGCACCGCTTTGTGATCGGTGCCCGCTTACTCAATCACTGGCGCCGACTTGTTGCGGTGGGCGTTCCATCTGCATGTTCAGATTGAACTGCTTGTCGCGAGGGCCATCGGTCTTTTCTGCATAGATCCGTACGGGTAGATATTGCAAGTTTGGGGCAAACCAGATTTCGACCGGTGGCAGAGGCGTTCCCGTTTCCACCACTCGGCGTGGTTTGACGTGAATGGCCGTCAATCGGCCCATCGGTGAGTCGATCACATCTTCTTTGACGACATCGAAAATCAGTTCTTCCAACTTCTTGGCTGTGGCGATCGTGGCCTTGATCGATTTCCCAGGTGTCAGCAGTTCCGGGTCCATCGTGAATCGGTAGGACATCTGAATGATGTTGCTGATCAGGTCTTGAACCTCTGGTGGACGCGGTGCTTTGTCGCCATTGGGGAAGGTGATTTCCTCCGGATCCAGCGTGATGGTTCGAACGGGGATGTCGGTGAAAAATCGACGGCCTTTGGTTTCATTGCGAGTCGGATACAAGCCATCGGGGGTGATTTCACCCTCGCTGGTGGCCTGTTGCGTGAAAATCCCGCCGACCGTCGTGTCCAGAAAAACTTGATACTTGCTTCCCTGTCGCAACCACTCCACTGATGCGCTACCGGTCAGCTTGCCGCGAAAGTAGCCCTCCAGTCGGAAGCTGACCTTGGTCGCTTTGGGCCATTCAAATGGTGGGCCTTTGGGTGGCTCTTGACTCTTGGATGCCGCAGGTGCAGGGGCTTGCGCCGTTTGGATGGGAGCGGATGGGGCTTGTGCCACAGCAGGCGCAGGGTTTGACGATGCTGAGTCTGCTGCGGTGGCGGCCTCGTCTTCAGGTGCTGATGCAGCATCCTCGGCTGGCTTGACGAGGCGCTTTTTGGCCTTGCCGGCTTTGACGGCAGCAAGCGCTGGCACGGGGGGCACCATGCCAACAGGCGGAGCGCTGAGCTTGACCTCTTTGACGTAAGCGGCTTCCATCCGTTTGATGGTCTCTTGCTGTTTGTCGCCGGCCGTAGGCAAGCTCCGCCCGACCTGATCTGTGACCACGAAGTGCAGCGCAAACGACACCAGCGTCAATGCCGCCAGAATCAGGAAATGCCGGGGACGTGTCCGCCCGCCTTTTAACTTCATGCCGTCAGCCATGCCTTCCTGCGTGTTTGCATGCTTGTATCGCTTGTGCTCACAGGGGCCAGAGCAATCAACTCACCTGTTGCGCCCAATGCATTGGGTTGGGTCGGCTGTTTGGCTTGGCGGTTTTTGCTGGATGCAGGGCTCAAAGCGGGCAGGCTCAGTGGCACCAAAATCTGGTCTCTGCAAACCAGTAAGGTTTGAGGGCGATCAGGTGTGTGCCAAGTGCTCAGGTCCTCCACCCGCTTGAGGCGCCATTGATCCAGCGCCAGCAACTCGTCCCCCGCACTCAAGCCGGTTTGTTCAGCGATGCTGTGACGCATCACAGCCTGCACCTTGACGCTGCCGCCAGCTTCGCTCAAACGCACGCCCAAACGCTGGGGCAGCGGGGCGGCCTTCGTGTTCCAACTCACGGCGGTATCAGCCAGCAAGGTGGTCAAGGGCAGGTCGACTGTGGTTTCTGTCCAGGCATGAAGCACTTGTGCCCAGGCTGCGGCCACGGTTTTGGCCGTAAAAGGCAAACCCTTGGGGGGCAACTGGCGGGCTTCATCAGCCAGCGCTTGTGCAACGTCCTCATGGGTCACCGGGCGGCCCAGATGCCATAGCTTCAGCATCACCCCATCCAGGGTGGGTTGGTGCTCTGCGACGGGTGGCAATTGACGCAGGCTCAAGTCCAGCGCCAAAGCGACCAGGCTACCCTTGGTGTAGTAGCTGACGGTGGCGTTGGCCGAGTTCTCGTCGGGCCGGTAGTACCGTGTCCACGCGTCAAAACTGGCTTGTGCCACGCTGTATTCGTGTCGCCCTGGCGTGCCCCAGACCTGGTTGATCGTTTTGCCCAGCAGCTTCAAATAGGTTGGGGCGTCAATCAAGCCGGTGCGCAGCAAAAATTGATCGTCGTAATAAGACGTGAAGCCCTCAAAGAACCACAGCATGCGGGTGTGGTTCTCCACCGTGTAGTCATAGGGCGCAAATTCAACGGGTTTGAGGCGTTTGACGTTCCAGGTGTGGAAGTACTCGTGGCTGATCAAGCCCAGCAAGGTGGTGTAAGCATCGGTCTTGGCCAGGTTGCCTTTGCGTGGCAAATCCCTGCGCCCGCAGATCAAGGCCGTGCTTTGGCGGTGTTCCAGTCCGCCGTAGCCATCGTCCACCGTGTTGAGCATGAACACATATTGGTTGAACGGTGCTTTGCGCTTGCCGTGCCAAAACGTCAGCTGGGCTTCAACAATCTTTTTGGTGTCAGCCAACAGGCGATCACCATCAAAGTCTGAGCTGGCGCCAGCCACCACAAATTCATGGCGCACGCCTTTGGCTGTGAATTCACCGCGCCAGAAGTCACCCAACTCGACCGGGTGGTCTACCAGGTCGTCGTAATCTGGCGCTTCGTAGTCGCCCGCGCCTTGCGTGTTGACCTTGATGGCCTTCAACGACGTGGCGACCTTCCAACCCTTGGGAAGGCCGGTCAACTTGACCTGATGCGCCTCGGCATCACGTTCGTGCACCTTCAAAAACACGCTGGTGCCATTGAAGAAGCCGCGTCGCGCATCCAAAAAAGCCGTGCGCACGGAGGTGTCAAAGGCGTACACCTCGTACTGAACGACCAAGGCGCCGCGTCCTTGGCATTGAACGTCCCAGGTGCACTTGTCGATTTGAATGACGGTGCATGCCTGGCTGCCTTGTGTCGCGGCCAAGGGGGAGAGGTGCCGAGCAAACTCTCTGACCATGTAGCTGCCGGGTATCCAAACGGGCAGACTCAGTCGCTGCATGGGGGCAGGGCGATCCACCTTCAATGTGACCAGGTATCGGTGGCTGTGAACGTTGGCCACCTCAATGCGGTACTGAATCATGTGATGTCCCGATGGAGCGTTGAAGGTCAGATTTGTGCGGCGGACAAGAAGCAGCTCAGGCTGGCGGCCACCGTCAGTCGGAACCTCATCGTCAGCCAACCTTCCATGTGCAGCTCGTGGTAGCGCTTGCGGTCAGACACGTAGCATGCAATGAGCAAGGCCCCCAGCAGCACCAGGCCTGCGTGTGGCGGCATCAGCACCCCGATCCACGCTGTCAGGCTGTAGATCACGCCCGTCCACAAAGCATGACGTTGTGCGGGTGCGGGTTCTTCGTGGTATTGCGATCCCGGCATCACCAGACCCCACAGCATCCCGCCCAAAAACGACACGATCAAGGCTGCATAAGCTGCGACAGCCTGTGCCACAAACACCACCACGTCAGGATCAACACGGCCCACCAATAGCCAGATGAACAGTGCGCCACCGATGAACGGAATCAGGCCGGCATAAGCCAGCTTTCTGGCCAGGGGATTGGGGTCGTGGGTCACGTGGGTGCCTTGGTAAAACGGTCAAAGGTGCTGAGTTGACATTGTGTCAAGAAGCAGGGCGGGTTGCAGGGCTTCAGGATGCCAGCCAGCAGAACACGGCTGGGATGTCGCTTGGCAGCGTCAAACTCTTTTTACGCCAGTTGGCCACCGTATCTGTTTTCGTGAAGCCCTGAGCCAGCGTCAGGCCGCAACTCACGCTCAACAGGGTGTCTGCTTGCAGGTTGCTGACCAAAGCTTCCCACATGGCTGTGTTGCGGTAGGGCGTTTCGATGACCAGTTGCGTCTGGCGTGCCCGTCGCGAGATCTGCTCCAGCTCCTTGATGCGCTGCGCCCGCCCGGCAGCTTCTGTCGGCAGGTAGCCGACAAAAGCAAAACTCTGCCCGTACAAGCCGCTGGCGGCCAAGGCCAAAACCAAGGAGCTGGGGCCCGAAAGCGGCACCACAGTCAGGCCGGCACGGTGCGCTGCCAACACAATGGCCGCGCCCGGGTCAGCCACACCTGGCAACCCGGCTTCAGAGATCAGGCCAATATCCTGGCCCAGCATGGCCGGGGCCAGCAGTGCTTTGATGGCAGCTTGGTCTTCGGCAGGCTGGTTTTTGCCTGCTGCGCCACCTTTGTTCGGGCGAGGCAAGGTTTGCAAGTTCAATTCTTGAACCGGGGCGCACAAAGGGGTGACCTCACCCACGCGCTTTAAAAATGCCCGTGTGGTCTTCGCGTTCTCGCAAATCCAGTGGCGCAGTTGTGCGGCAGCTTGCAGTGCGCCCATGGGCAACACTTCACGCAAGTCTGGCGCGGGTGATTGGCCTTCGCCACCCACGCAACCAAAATCAAGCGTATTGGGGACCAGGAACAGGCGGCCTTTAGGGGCGCTTGATGAGGCTGTCATGACTGGATGGATTCAAAAAGAGGGAATTGAGCCTGGCGAAGCAGGCGTGTCGTGGCAATCAACGGCAGGCCGATCAGGGCGGTGGGGTCGTCTGACTGAACGCGGTCCAGCAGCAAAATGCCCAGGCTTTCAACCTTGGCGCTGCCTGCGCAGTCATAAGGCTGATCCAGACGCAGGTATTGCTCGATCTCGGCGTCGCTGACATCGCTGCGAAACTGAACTTCAATGATAGATGTGGTGCTGGCTTCAAAGCCGGTTGACGGGCGGACCACACTCACTGCGGTATGAAACACCACCGTTTGGCCCCGCATGGCCTGCAGTTGAGCCAATGCGCGTTCGTGCGTGCCAGGTTTGCCCAAGGCCTGTCCAGCCAGGTCTGCCACTTGATCCGATCCGATCACGACCACGTCTTGATTCGAATCTTGCAAACACAGGCTGGCGACTGCTTGGGCTTTCGCTAAAGCCAGCCGTGCCGCCATGGCCGACGGGCTCTCGCCGTTCAAAGGCGTTTCATCAACCTCAGGTGCTCGGCAAGTAAACGGCACTTTCAGTCGGGACAACAGTTCCTGGCGGTAGCGGGATGTGGACCCTAAAACCAATGCAGGTGTGGCAGAAATCGGTGTGGACATGCGTGCATTGTCGCCTGCGGCTCAGCCAGCCTCTACACTTGCGGACATGAAACCGCGTAGCTTTGTGCCCAATCGACTGGATGTCGGGGCATTCATTGATTCTGGCGAGGCCCTTGAAGGGGCTTTGCCTGTTGCCGATCTTCAGCGCTTGGCTGAAGGCTTGTTCAAACAGGCTGACCTGGCTGCTGTGCCGCCGGTGCAGTGGCGCGCTCAAGGCCGCCTGGAGCCTCAGCGCGTGGGCAAACCTCACCGCTGGCTTGACATCGAAGTTGGCGGCACCTTCCCTTGGGAATGCCAGCGCTGCCTGCATGCAGTCGAGATCCCCATTGAAGTCAGTCGGTCCATCCGTTTTGTGGACGATGAGGCCGCCGCTGCCGATCTGGATGCCGATTGCGATGATGACGTCCTGGCTGTGAGCCGGACGTTCGACCTGGTCGAGTTGCTGGAAGACGAGTTGATCATGGCCCAACCTTTGGTGCCTCGTCATGACCGTTGCCCGACCGATGTCGAGAAACATATGCGATCATTCGACCCTGATGAGCCCGATTCAGCGGAATCGTCTGACGCAGCTGGCGGCAAGCCTCATCCTTTTGCGGCCCTCGCAGCGCTGAAAAAGAATCAAAACTGACCTGCGATTTGAATTGCAGGTTATACCCGTGCTAGAATCTCGCGTTTTCCGGGATATAGCCGGATAGGTTCGAGTCTTTCGAGCAATTTTTAACACTTGCGGACTGCAAGCGGCCAGTTTTATCCTCTGGATCAGGGGGCAATAAGCTGGCAACGGTGTGGTCTGACAACCCCACGGGCTTCGAGCCCGGCTTTCGGAGTCCAACATGGCCGTTCAGCAAAACAAAAAGTCGCCTTCCAAGCGTGGCATGCACCGTTCGCACAACGCTCTGGTCACCCCAGGTACTGCTGTTGAAGCAACTACCGGCGAAGTGCATCTGCGTCACCACATCAGCGCCACCGGTTTCTACCGTGGTCGCAAGGTCTTGAAGACCAAGGCTGACGCGTAAGACGTCTTTGACCTGATTGATTCAGGTCATACAAGCCGATCAAGAGGGCTGGGTTAACCGATTCATCGGTTCTCCAGCCCCTTGTCATTTGGGTTTCCCATATTTTTGCGCTGTGTTTTCGCGCCAGATTTCATGACTGCACCCCGCTCTGATCGCTCGCAGGCAACCGTTTCGCCTGTTCGTTTGTCTGTTGATTGCATGGGGGGGGACCACGGTCCATCCATTACCCTGCCTGCTTGCCAAGCCTTTTTGCGCAAGCACCCTGACGCAGAGTTGGTGCTGGTTGGTTTGCCTGACGTCTTGGCCGCCGCCAAGGGTTGGGAGCGAGTCACCTTGGTCAATGCGTCTGAAGTGGTCACCATGGATGACCCCGTTGAAGTGGCGCTGCGCAAAAAGAAGGACTCGTCCATGCGCGTGGCCATCAATCAGGTCAAAGCCACGGCTGAGCAGCCTGCCTTTGCGCACGCATGCGTGTCCGCTGGCAACACGGGGGCCTTGATGGCGGTTGCGCGCTATTTGCTCAAAACGGTTGAAGGCATTGATCGTCCGGCGATCGCATCGGTCATGCCCAATCAAAAAGACGGCTACACCACCGTGTTGGACCTGGGCGCCAATGTGGACTGCACGGCAGAGCACCTGCTGCAGTTTGCGGTCATGGGCAGCGCGTTGGTCGCAGCAGTTGATGGCAAAGAAAACCCCACCGTGGGTTTGCTCAACATTGGCGAAGAAGTCATCAAAGGCAGTGAAGTCATCAAAAAAACGGGTGAACTGCTTCGCGCCGCTGACAGTCGCGGTTTGATCAACTTCTACGGCAACGTTGAGGGCAACGACATCTTCAAAGGCACGTCCGACCTCGTCGTCTGTGACGGTTTTGTTGGCAACGTGGCTTTGAAGACAGCGGAAGGCTTGGCAACCATGTTTGCCAACTTCATCAAGCAAGAGTTCACCCGCAACATCGTCACCAAATTGGTTGCGTTAGTGGCCATGCCGGTGCTCAATCAGTTCAAAAAACGGGTTGACCACCGTCGTTACAACGGTGCTGCTTTGCTGGGTTTGCGCGGCCTGGTTTTCAAAAGCCACGGCTCGGCAGATGCCTTCTCTTTTGAGCAAGCCTTGAATCGGGCTTATGATGCAGCCCGTCATCGTTTGTTAGACCGGGTTCACGACCGCATCGCTGCCACCCTGGAAAGCCTGCCCGCGCAGGACACCAGCAACAGCGCCGCATAAAGGTTGGGGGCTTGAGTCCCCCACACATGTCATCAAGACACGAGGCATCTGCGCAGCCTCCTGGTAGCGCAGCCTCACCGATCTTTTCCAAGATCATTGGCACAGGCAGCTTTCTGCCGCCCAAACGCTGGAGCAACGACGAGCTCGTTGCCTGGTTGGCCGATCGTGGTGTTCAGACCTCCAGTCAATGGATCGTCGAGCGCACCGGGATCGAGTCGCGCCATTTTGCCGATCCCGACGTCACATCCAGCGATCTGGGTGTCCAGGCGGCCAGTCAGGCTCTTCAGGCTGCTGGATGCGCTGCGGCTGACGTGGATCTCATCATCTGTGCCACATCCACACCTGACATGGTGTTCCCGTCAACCGCTTGTCTGATCCAGAAAAAACTGGGGGCGCACGGCTGCGCCGCTTTTGATGTGCAGGCGGTCTGTTCCGGTTTTGTGTATGCCCTGACGGTGGCTGACGCCATGATCCGCACAGGCAGCGTCAAGCGGGCATTGGTCATTGGCGCGGAGGTGTTCTCCCGCATTCTTGATTTCAATGACCGTGGCACGTGCGTTCTATTTGGTGATGGTGCTGGCGCCGTGGTGCTGGAGGCATCCAGCAAACCCGGTATCGTTGCATCCAAATTGCATGCCGATGGTCAGTACGCCGACATCCTTTGCACACCCGGAACCTTCCGGGGGGGCGAGGTTTTGGGTGATCCCACTCTTAAAATGGACGGCCAGGCTGTGTTCAAGCTGGCTGTGACCGTTTTGGATCAGGTTGCCCATGAGGTGCTGGATGCCGCAGGGCGCACGCCTGACAGCATCGACTGGTTGGTGCCGCATCAAGCGAACATTCGCATCATGCAAGGCACTGCCCGTAAGCTCAAAGTGCCAGGCAGCCGGGTGGTGACCACCGTGGATCAGCATGGCAACACGTCGGCCGCATCCATTCCCTTGGCTTTGGATCACGCTGTTCGTGCTGGACAGATTCAACCCGGTCAGTCCCTGCTGCTCGAAGGAGTGGGTGGGGGCTTCACCTGGGGCGCAGTTTTGATCGATTATTGAAGGATTTTTGTAAATGACAGCGTTTGCGTTTGTGTTTCCGGGTCAAGGCTCGCAGTCCGTCGGCATGCTCAATGCCTGGGAAGGCCATGCAGCCGTGCGCGACACTCTGGCAGAGGCATCGGATGCCCTGGGTGAAGACATCGGCCGTTTGATCGCCGAAGGCCCTAAGGAAGCGCTGGACCTGACCACCAATACCCAGCCGGTCATGTTGACTGCCGGTGTGGCCTGCTTGCGTGCCTGGTTGGCTGAAACCGGCTTGCAGCCTGCTGTGGTCGCTGGGCACTCCCTGGGTGAATATGCCGCCTTGGTGGCCGCTGGCGCCTTGACGCTCAAAGATGCTTTGCCCTTGGTGCGCTTCCGTGCCCAAGCCATGCAAGAGGCTGTTCCGGTTGGTGTGGGTGGCATGGCTGCGATCTTGGGCATGGATGCCGAAGGCGTCCGTGCAGGCTGCGCCCAAGCTGCTGCCGAAACGGGACAAGCTGTTGAGGCCGTC
>JACCDG010830555.1_pt1 | contig 11836 bp, 17 predicted proteins | sample 7442471 | NCBI WGS metagenome assembly JACCDG01 (sample SAMN15323444, study PRJNA562643) | freshwater metagenome | isolation source: river surface water | place: USA:Blue River Watershed | collected 2017-08-17
ACCACAAAAAATGTTACAGGGCATCACATTCCCACTCTTCAGTCGGTTATTGAATGTGCTGAATTTAAAGATGACTATAAATTAAAAACTACTATTATTGCAGACGGAGGAATTGCATCCAGCGGTGATGCGGTTAAATGTTTAGCTGGTGGTGCAGACCTTGTGTGCATTGGTAACCTTTTGGCTTCAACCTCTGATGCTCCTTCTGAGCTATTCGCTGCTGAAGATGGGTTGATTTACAAAGTGTATTACGGTATGTCTTCGAAAACAGCTATTGAAGGTTTTTTCGGTGATGCTAAAAGGCATGTTGCGGCAGAGGGTAAAACTGAAAAAATTCCCTACACTGGTGACACTAGGGATTTTCTCAATGAATTTTTGTCGGGTATACGTTCCGCTTTGACTTATTCAGGTTGCAGAAATTTAACAGAATTTCAGAACAGAGCTATTTTAAGGGCAAAATATTAAATTCCGCGCGGAATTTCAACTCCTCACACAATCTGACGTATAATTAAACATGAACTTTAACTTTAACAATTATAAATCATATCTACAGCCACTTACTGAAGAATTCATCGAACAAAATTCAGATAAGGTGAATTGGAGTAGTATCAGTGCTTACCAAAAACTATCTGAAGACTTTATTGAGCGAAATTCAGATAAGGTTGATTGGGGCTATATCAGTTCTCATCAAAAGCTATCTGAAGGCTTCATTGAGCAAAATTCAGATAAGGTGGGTTGGGGCTATATCAGCATACACCAGACACTGTCTGAAGAACTCATTGAACGAAATTCAGATCGTGTAAATTGGGATATGATCAGCATATACCAAAAACTATCTGAAGACTTTATTGAACGAAATTCAGATAAGGTGAATTGGGTTAATATCAGCTATTACCAGAAACTATCTGAAGACTTCATCGAAAGAAATTCAGATAAGGTGCATTGGGCTTGTATCAGCGCATACCAAAAACTATCTGAAGACTTTATTGAGCGAAATTCAGATAAGGTGTTTTGGGATGGCATCAGCCACCATCAAAAACTATCTGAAGACTTTATCGAGCGAAATTCAGATCGTGTAAATTGGGATATGATCAGCATATACCAAAAACTATCTGAAGACTTTATTGAGCGAAATTCAGATAAGGTGAATTGGGCTTTTATCAGTTCTCATCAAAAGCTATCTGAAGGCTTCATTGAGCAAAATTCAGGTAAGGTAGATTGGGTTTGTATCAGCGCATACCAAAAACTATCTGAAGACTTTATTGAGCGAAATTCAGATAAGGTGAATTGGGTTAATATCAGCTATTACCAGAAACTATCTGAAGACTTCATCGAACGAAATTCAGATAAGGTGCATTGGGCTTGTATTAGGCGCTATCAAATCTTGTCTAAAGAATTCCGCGCTAAACACAATCTGGAGTTTCCAACCAATTCTTGGATGTATGCAGATAAAGACACAAAACTAAAAGCAATTCAAGAAACAGGTCTTTATCAGATTGAGTCAGATTATGTCATTGCCTATAAGGGGATTCGGTTAGATAGTTATTCTAAATTTAGCTTCCAATATAAGTACGAATTGGGTGGAGTGTACGAAGCTCACGCAGACTATGATTTAGACAATGAGAATTCATTTGGGTTATCTGCTTGGACTGAAGAAGAAGCAAGAGAATATTGCAACGAAAAACTAATCAAGGTTCGGATTCATTTAGATGATGTTGCGGCTTTGGTTCACAACGGTGGCAAACTTCGTTGCACACGATTCGAAGTAATCGAAGAACTCTAATTCCGCGCGGAAAATTTCAACCCTTCACACAATCTGAGGTATAATAAAACATGAAAATTAAGAAAATTAAATGGTACACTGTTGATTTGGTCCGAGAAAATCCAGATCATTGTTTTATTTTCGGTGACAACACTTTATCAGTGGGTAAAGGTGGGCAAGCTCAAATTCGCGACGAACCCAACGCTCACGGAATTCCAACAAAGCGCACACCTTCAATGGACAGAGATGCCTTTTTCTACGATGAAGATTATGAAGAAAATTGCTCTTACATTATTGCCGCTTTAGATGCAATTCCAGATGGTTATGAATATTTGGTGTTCCCTGAAGATGGATTAGGTACAGGCTTGGCGATGTTGCCAACCACTGGACCAAAGATCTTTAAGTTCCTTGTTGATGAAATTAATAGAAGATTTGGAGAGGTCTATGCTTAAAGCAGATAGTTTAGTGTTTTTTGAGGCCAAGTTGTATTGGTTTAAAATCGTTCGAAGAAATGAAGATTTCGAAGAAGACCCAAACGGGGCTAACGAAAGTTATATTTTAACTGATGGGTTTTCTGAAATTATCATAAACAAGCACACTTTTAACAAAATTCGACCAGTTAGTGAATTTAATTTTAAAGTCTCTAAGCACCTGAATGGCTATTCATCCGAAATGCATAAAGCTGGGGTTTCAAATGCACACACAAGTTCTGTTTTCAATCAGATGGTGTTGGAATTTGTAGACAAATATTCAGAGGTGGGGTTTAATGAAGAAGCAATTTCTGAATTTAATCACCTATATGGATATCGTGAGCGTCTGATCGCTCTTAAGAAAGATTATGACACTGCTTTTTCTTTGGTGCGTTAATTTTTCAACTCCTCACACAATCTGGGGTATAATAAGATATGATTTTTATAAACACAAACTTAGCAATCGACTTTCGTCATTCTCGTTTCGACCATAATCATGAACTTGGCTTCCGTCAACCTGGAACCACCATATGTGAAATTGTTCATTTTAGCGACGGAGAAAAGACTGTAGTTTCGCGAGGTAAATCAGTGTGTCACCCTCTGGACAATTTCAATAAAGAGTTTGGGAGGAAAAATTCTCTTTCTCGCGCTGTTGCTCCTCTTCCCCGTGCCGATAGAATGAGGTTTTGGCGCGCTTACAACAATCGTTAATTATGCAAGTATTTGTCCCTTATTCAGATTATCAAAAAAGCGTTGAAAGTCTTGACTCTAGACGCCTTCGCAAACAGTTGCTTGAAGCAACTCAGCTTCTCGACATTATGTTCGGCTTGCCAACTAAATCTGGCAAGCCGCGAACGGGATGGTTAAATCATCCTTGTTTGACAGCATGGAAGCAAACTCCAGGTGCATTAATTGAATACACTTTGTACGCTTTAGAAGAATGCAAGAAGCGTGGGTTTAAAACTGATTATTATTCGGATAAGCTCAAGGAATATAGTAGATTCACGACTTCTTTGAAATCTCCTGTGTGGCTTGGAGATGAAGAGATTCATTCTTCTCACCGTGCGCGTCTTTTGCAAAAAGGCTGGGAGGAAAAGATTAAAGGGCAGAAAACTGCCGACGACACAATAGTTCATTACAAAAATCAAAACTGGTCTGAGATGTTTTTGGATAATTTTTTTGATCTTGAATATATTTGGCCTGTTAATATTTCAGCTGATTCCTACGATAAAGAAATGAAAGTTTCTAAAAACGCTTTGAAGATGAAGTCAGATCTTGTTAGCGTATATGGAATGAATCCTTGGTGAAATTCTGCGCGGAATTTTCAACTCCTGATATTTCGAACGACTTGATTCCAGTCCATTATTGACAAAATTGAGTCAATATATTGCTCCTTGTCTGTGCTAAAGTCAGGAAAATAAGCATGTTCGTACATATCAATAGCCGCGATTAAATCGCAACCCCAAATTGGGTAGGTGTTTTGTGCGTCTCCGATTACATTCACAATCATTTCATGATTATAACAATAGCCACAAAACGCCCACCCTCTTGCAGATAAAGCTGTGGCTTTCAGATCGTTTACGAAGTTTTTAAAATTCCCAAATGGCTCTTGTATTAAAGCCAAAAATTCTTTAGTTGGCTTGCCGTCACCATTCAGGTGATTAAAAAAAATCTGATGATTTAAAAAGCCGCCGTAGGCAAATGTTTGAGCCATTTTTAAACTTCTAACTTCCGAAAAAGTTGAGTTTACTTTTTTTAGTTCTTTGTTGCTTTTTAATTGCTCGACTATTTGATTGTTTTTTTCTGCATAACCTTGCCAAAGCTTCAGATGCCCTTCGTTTGTTTTTTCGCTCACGCCTATCGCTTCCAGTTTGTTTGGCGGTAGATTTTTGGGCACTTTTAACTTCAGCATATTTATGGTTTTAGTTAAAAGTTTTTTGTCAACCTCTAATTCCGCGCGGAAAATTTCAACCCTTCACACAATCTGAGGTATAATAAAACATGAAATTCAAAAGCGTCTGTGATAAGTGCAGGAAACTTAATCACGTTAATTATGTTGAAGACCAAAAGAAATATCTTTGTCAAAATTGCAAACAAGATCTTGAAAAGAAATTTCAATTCCTCACACAATCTGACGTATAATAGAATATCGGCATCGTTGCAGATGGCTACTGCGGAGCGACTTATAATCGCTTGGGAAACCAATGAGGTTCAATTCCTCCGGTGCCGACCAAAAAACAGGATTTAAAGATGTATCGGTTGCACGTAGATATTCCATTAAGTAAAGATTTAGATCAATCAATCGATCTTTCGAAACAAATTGTTGACTTTTTGTCAACTTTAAAAATCAACGGTGTTGACGTTGTTCAGTATAAGCTTTCAAACGACACTGATCGAGCCAACAAAAACTATTTAGACATTAACGAAAATGGTCATGCCTCTAACAAGAAAATGCAGATCAAATTCCACGACCAATAAACAAGGAGAAAAATATATGCAAAACTACACACGAGACGCCAAAGGGCGATTTACAAGTAACAACAAGGGAGGTAGCATCTCTACGACTTCCAAGCAAAAGGCAAACACTAATCTTAAGCGAGACGCTTCTGGGCGATTTGTTTCCATGACAAATTCGAACGTCATTTCTTCGGGTCCGTCTAGCAAATCTTCATTCATCAAGAGCATGAAGATTAACGGTGATGTGGTTGAGGTAGTTATCGAAAAGTACCCCAATACGGTTTATGGGTACAAGCCCTCAAGTAAAGAAATGCAGAAGGTTAAGGACGCTCTAAAGAACCAAACTTCACTTGGTCAGGTGTACAACAAGATTCTCCGAGGCCGAGAAGTTTACCGAACCATTTATAACGTTCGCTCCAAGAACGCATAAGAGTAGATTGTGTGTGCGGATATTTTTCCGCACACACGGAGAAATATATGTGCTTGATGTCAAAGAAAGAATTAAAAAATCTATTAAAAGAAGAAAAGGCAAAACTCAACTTTTATTTTGATAAGGCTGAAGATTTGTTGAGAGATTACGACGAAGCCCTTGAGCAAATTGAGCAACTTTCAAAATCCACCAATGAGTTGGAAGATAAGATTTCAGAAAATGAAAAAATAGTCTCACGAATAAATGAACGCATCCAAGAAGTTGAGCAAAAAATCAAATCTGGAGAATACGTGGATTATAGCTATGCAGAGTTAGAAAAATTGGGGCAAATGACGCTGAATTATGAATAAAGAGGAATGGTCTGCTTTAGAAATTGGTGATTATCTGCAATTGAAGACCAACTCAGATGTTGTTCTAAAGGTTGACGAGATTGCAGTTGATGAAAAAACTTTAAAAAATTGGCACAATAAAGGGCATTTGTCCGTATTTAAGGTTGTCAAGCTTGGAAAAGAAAATTCGACATACCATAGTTGGTGCGGGTTCCCTGAGCGCTGGAGGAAATTATGAAATCAGAAAAAATTATCTTAAAAGAGAAGTCAGATGGTGTTTTGTGTCTTTATGACACTCGGTCTGAGCAGTTTATTGCTGGCGCTTGCGTCAAAGACCCCGAGGCGTCCGATCTTGTTCAAATCGCCAACTCTGTTGTCAATAAGTCTTACAAAAACATTTTAGAAACCGCTCAAAATCTTGAATATCGAGAAAACGGCTATGTAGAAACTATGATTGCTAGCAAATACATTGAATTAAATCCAGATATACGAGAGAAAGTCATGGAAAAGCTAAGCAAACCAAAGGTTAACAAGAAGATGCAACTCACTGCCAAGAAACAACGAAAAAGCAAATCTACCCCTGAACCTGTTTCCACAGGTGAAAAGAAAAAGCGTGGGCGACCTCGCAAGGTTGTATAATCCGCGCGGAAATTTCAATTCCTCACACAATTCAAGGTATAATAAAACATGAACAATAATTCAAACCAATATAAGCCCTCTGGGCAAGTTATCAGGCTTGGTGATGGTGCATACATCACTGTTATCGTCAACGGTGAGTCACTCACTGTTCGAGAATCCGAGAGCAAGGTTGCATTTGATAATGCAATTCAAGCTTTTCAAGACAAGAACTGGGAAGAGCTTTATCGCGTGATGCGTCCTGTTAAGTCTTTTGCACAAAAGATTGACGCTGTAACGGTTGACTCTTCGGGTGTGTATTTTGATTCTCGCCCACTTCATAACGCAATTGCACAACGGATTCATGAGTTTGCCGTACAAGGCTTAGACTATAAGCCTCTATGTCACTTCTTGAACAAGTTGATGCAAAATCCCTCCAAGAGGGCTGTAGAAGAGCTTTACACATTCTTGGAACACAAAAATCTTCCTATTACAGACAATGGTAACTTTTTGGCTTACAAAGGTCTGCGATCAAATTACTACTCTATTCATGGAGGAACCCAAAAGCTTATCAAAGGTAAAGTCAATTCCTCTGGGCAGATTTACAATGGGTTAGGTGAAGAGATTATTATGGAGCGAAGGGACGTTTGTGATGACAAGAACGTTGCCTGTAGCACTGGTGTTCACGCTGGTAGTCTTGAGTATGCCACATCATTTGCTCAGGGTGCTTGTGTTATTGTTGAAATCAACCCTAAGGATGTCGTTTCGATTCCTTCCGACTGTAATTGTCAGAAGTTAAGGACTTGCGCTTACAAGGTTGTCGAAGACTACAAGACACCTCTTTCAAAGCCTCTCTACGAGACTCGCTGGGAAGATGACTGCTGTGGTAGTTTATGTGGTGATTGCCAAGAGGATGATTTTGATTTTGATTCATTTAGTCCAGATATGTACTTTTCCACTCCTAATTCTTCGTGGTTAGGGCGAGTGGAGTACCACAGTGATCGAGAGGTTCTTAAGATCTTCGCTCTTGACGGCACAGTAATGGTTTTCGAAGGTGTCCCTATGGATGTTTTCGAGGATTACGAACAGCATGTTCTGGATGGCAACTCAGCGGGTCAATATTACCACCGAAAGATTAAGAACGTTTATTGATATGAATTGGGGCAAGGAAATCTTACCCCAATTCATTAAAATCAGATTGTGTGGTACAGATTTAGTCAAGAAAATGTTCAAGAGTTGAACCCAGACCGTTTCCGCCAGCAGATTCCTGTTGGCGGAAGATTAGAGGTTGAATTAGTCGGCGGTCAGTTCAATATGGGTCCAAACGATCCTCCTAAGCAAATTCAAATCAAAACCAGCACTGGTGCTTTAAAGTCAATTTATATATTGCACGGCACCCCAGACGGTCAGTTAGTTTTTGGTGACGCTGGTGATCTTCGATCAGGCACTTCTGAAGAATTCAAGGAATGGTTGAGTTCTAAGGGGATGCCTGATTTACCTTATATTTCATGTTACGGTTCGAAGATTGTCGGCTCTTCTGGAGGCGCAGATCAACTTATTAATGCCGCTGGTGCAGTTCAAGTTGGAACATACACTGACGATGGCGTTCAGAAATTAGTGTTTGAAGATGCTTGATTTGTCTTAGGAAATTTCCGCGCGGAAATTTCAATTCCTCACACAATCTGAGGTATAATAAGACATGATTCAAGAAAAGCCTCAATTCACTATCGTCATGGACGATTCAATGCCGTCCACTAAGTTTAACCTTAAGGAAGAGAACCTTGCTCACGTCTTCGGCATTCTTCGGAGCAACCTTTATTCCGATAAGATTCTCGCTGTTATCCGAGAATACTCTTGTAACGCTCATGATGCTAATGTCGAAAATGGCAGACCCCAGAAGCCCATTGTAGTTACACTTCCGACTGTGTACGATCCTGTGTTTAAGGTTCGGGACAACGGCATGGGTCTTTCTGAAGATGATGTTTTCAATATTTTCTCTAGCTACGGCGCATCCACGAAGCGAAACACCAACAAGCTTATTGGAACGCTTGGCATGGGCAGTAAGTCTGGCTTTGGTTATGCAGACTCTTTCACTGTAACTTCGTGGCACGGTGGCTACAAGAAGGTTTACGAAGCATTCATTGATGAAACTCAGATCGGTACGATTGCAAAGGTTCACCAAGAAAAGTCCAGCGATCCCACAGGACTTGAGATTACCATTGGCGTAAAGGCATCGGACACTCCTGAGTTTATCCGAAAGGCTGAACAATTTTACAAGTGGTTTAAGCCCATGCCTGTGTTCAAGGGTGTTGATATTCTACCAAGATTGATTCAGGAAAAGTCCAGCAACACTGTTGTTTATGAATCTGATATTTGCGAGATTTTCAAAGAGCGATATAGATATGGCAAGCAACTTTTTGTCCGAATGGGCAATATTACATATCCTGTTACAGACCTTGTAAACATTGATATTGCCTGGTTGAACGATGCCACCATGGTTCTAAATGTTGAAATGGGCTCAGTTAGTTTCACAACAAGTCGAGAAAGCTTGGAGATGACTCCCAAGACTATCACAACGATTAATAATCGTCTTAAAGAGCTAGCGCAGGAAATTACCGGATCTGTTCAAGATAAAATTAATGCCTGTGAAAATCCATGGTCTGCTCTTGTTTATACCGGGAATTTGCCTAACATCATTCGCGGTCTAGTGGGGCTTAACTTAAACTGGCGCGGTGAAGCACTCAAGAATAATTTCCATAACAAAATGGATTTTGCGACTTACGTCACTTATCGTTCTCAGTGGGTTAGAACTGCAATCAATATTTTTAGAAATGATCTTAAGCTAGCCATCATTGTTAATGATGGAGGTTACCCAGCGTCCGAGCTTGGTAGCCGTCTAAAAAAGGCTAGAGAAACTGCTCATAGCAAAGCGGATACTGTCCTTTATGCGCGAGGCACTGTGGCTGACTCTAAAGAGTTTTTGGGGTCCAAAGAGCTTATTGGTGCCACCGTCATCAAGCTCTCTGATATGTATCCTATTGTCAAAGGCAGTCGTGCTTCTGTGACAAAAGACAAGAGAAAAGCCAATATCTTGTTGTGGAACAAGACAACGCTTTACCCAGAGTCTCGTAACTGGGACATTGTGGGCAAAACTCCAGATGGTGTAAAGGTATATGTAACGTTAAGCGGCTATACATCAAGTATTGATACTCACTCGATTAATATACTCAATAAATTGGGCGATGACATTGTACTGTACGGTGTCCGTGACACGTCTACACTTAATGATTCTTGGGTTAAGCTTGACGATTACATAGAGCAAAAAGCTTTAGAGCTTCTAGAGGATGACAAGTTTCAAGAAGATTTTCTTCACAGAAATGTTCAAAATATGAGATCTCTTGGCGGCCTTGGGAAAGGTCATCTTAATAGATTGGAATGCAAATTGGCTAAAAAGTTGTTGTCCTGCCACAAAATTAGCGACAACACCTTCAACAGCAAGCAGAAATTTGTCAGTGCGGTTGCCCATCGTTCGGACGCAGTCAGAGAAAAGCAAAATATTTTGTTAATTAAGTCTAAGGCGATTGAGGAAGAGTATAATGAGCTTTCAACTTCTCTCTTTGCAAAGTATCCCCTGCTTTTAGGTGGGAATGCCGCAGACCATTACATTGATTACATCAACGCAATGACCCGATTCAACGCTTAGTGGGTTTTGAAAATTCCGCGAGGAATTTTCAACCCCTCACACAATCTGTCGTATAATAAGCTATGGAGTTAATGAAGATTTATCAAACCGACCACACCAAACTAGGAAGCCCTCGTATTGTTGCGTTGCTTGAGTCACTGATGAACATTCCTTTATCTGAAAGAAAGGTTTCTCCTGTGGTTCCTCCTGTTATTATCAGGAACGGCCAAATTAGGTCAGGATATCATGGAAGCATTATTCAACTTGAGCAAACTTTGCACGGACTGTGTTTTCATTTGAGCATTGATGTCTCCGAAGCTGACTCTCTTTTAAGTCAGCTTCACAATACAAGCACTGGAGGTGTGTATGGCGCAGGATTTTAGTAATTTAGAGTTAATGGTGGAAGTGGAAGAAGATCATGTGGTCTTAAGTTTACCTGACATGCCCTGTATCGCGATTAAAGATAGTTATTTGGATGAGCTGTTCTATTATCCAGAAAAGCTTTCTGAGATGTGTCTTGATGACAGTAAATTTCTTTTCTGGCACAACTTGATTCCGAATATTATCAGGGTTAGAGAACGCAAGCGCGATTTATATTTTGACATGGCTAACTTTTGCAGTGAATATGAAAATCAAATTGAGACTAATTTGGGTTAAAAAATCCGCGCGGATTTTTAAATCTGACGTATAATAGAATATCGGCATCGTTGCAGATGGCTACTGCGGAGCGACTTATAATCGCTTGGGAAACCAATGAGGTTCAATTCCTCCGGTGCCGACCAAAAAACAATGGCTAAACTAATTATCAAAAAAGGCGGAAAGGTGTTTCGCAAAAACTACAACAGTGAATATGATGTGACCGACAATGCATTTCAGTTCCTGTTCGAGGATTGTTATCTAGAAGATGACATTATTCTAAAAGATATTTTCGTTATCCTCAAGCGTCATGCAGATATTTATGATGCAGTTCTAGGCAACTGGTGTTTAGATTTTGTAGAGGAAGCATTCAGTGACAACCCTAAAAAAGACGAGGACTTATCTTGTGCCGAATTGTATTGGAGTTTTAGCGAAAGTGAAGTTAAGCGGACGCATAGCTTTTTCCCTTGTTTTCATGGAATTGGATTAGATTCCGAAACTCAATATTCTCTTTCATTGACGCAACCTTCTGAGATTTTAGACACAAAATTACGATTAAATCATTCTGTTGTGATTGGCGAACAGGAGTATCAAATCGCCTATAGCTTTGGGCAGATTTTAAATGGGATCATCTGGGAGTTGTCTTTCCATGGTTCCCCAGATGACAAAGAGTCAACTAAGGAAAGATTTAAAACAACATTGAGTCGAATTAAATCAGGGGAAGAGGAGACATATGACTTGCTGTAGGACAACACAGAGGAGGTGAATTGTAGTATGTCTTGCAGCCAAAACAGACCACTTTTTGTGGTCTGTTTTTTCAACTCCTCACACAGTCTGGGGTATAATAAGACATGAACCGTTTTCAAGAACTGACTGATTTTTTAGACCAATACAAGGTTAAATACGCTGTCACTTCAGACTGTGTAGAAGTGGAGGGTGAAGTGTATCTACACTACAACTCGCTTGAATCTCTTCCAGAGTCTTTTGGGAACCTGAAAATTGGCGGGAATTTGTGTCTATCCCACAACTCGCTTAAGTCTTTGCCAGATTCTTTTGGAAACCTTGAGGTTGGTGGGAGCTTTTTTCTAAACAATAACCAACTTGAATCTTTGCCAGATTCTTTCGGGAACCTGAAGATTGGTGGTGGTTTGTATCTACAACACAACTCACTTAAATCTTTACCAGATTCTTTTGGAAATCTGAAGATTGGTGGTGATTTGTTGCTATACAACAGCTCGCTTAAATCTCTGCCAGATTCTTTTGGTAACCTGAAGATTGGGGGAGGCTTGGATCTAGACAACAACTCACTGGAATCTCTGCCAGATTCTTTTGGGAACCTGAAGATTGGTGGGAGTTTGTATCTATGCTACAACTCGCTTGAATCTCTTCCAGATTCTTTTGGGAACCTGAAGATTGGTGGCGGCTTGTATCTACAAAACAACTCGCTTGAATCTC
>JACCDG011910088.1_pt1 | contig 11836 bp, 17 predicted proteins | sample 7442471 | NCBI WGS metagenome assembly JACCDG01 (sample SAMN15323444, study PRJNA562643) | freshwater metagenome | isolation source: river surface water | place: USA:Blue River Watershed | collected 2017-08-17
CACCCTATTAAAAAATATAAAAATAAATACCCCCTGGCTAAAATATTAAAAAAATGGACTACATGGACTACAAGAGTGATTATCAACGACTTCTGCGCTACAAATGCGCTACATTTGCGCTACATTTTGCCAAAATGGACTACATTAACTAGACAAAAACTTCACTACACTAAAAGAAATCATCAGACAATTCTTTCTTAAAGTTAATAACGTAACATTTTTTGTTGTTTTGACCACGATCTCTCACCACTTTGTAGTCCATTTTCAATATCCCACACGTCTCTTCTATCGCCTTATTGAACCTCTTCAACGAGTAATCTTTCTTATCATAACCCGTAAAAGTTAGGTAGTCATTATATAGTCTTTCGAGGGTAATGGTAAGCCCACTCTCGCCCTCCAGGCTCATAAAATAATCCAGAAACTCCTCCCCGAATTGTACCCTTATTTGCTTCCTACTCAAACTATCACTCATAGGCATCTCTGTTACCCCATTTTCCATATAATCTGATACGCAGTGAAACATCAGATTAAAGAACCTATTCCATTCATCCTTGTCCCAATCATCAAATAGCTTATGCCCAAACTCATCCTCTGGGGTATGCTTAGGTGAAAAGTAAGGCGCAAATTCAAATATCTTTTGCCTACGCTTCGCATGGTTCCCGCTATTAGGAATAGTATAATTAGTTGTAAAGATCACCTTAGGACTATCCTTATAAGGAATTCTAAGCTCATCCTTGTTCTTTTTCTCCACCGTTATACCTTCAGTTATTATACTATAAAAACCCTCAAAATCCACGTTTTTGCGCGTGTCCTCAATGGCTATAAGCCTTGTATCCAAATCCACCCTTTGAAACGCAAAGTTCTTGTCTATCTTAAAGTTCTTGCCATCTACTACCACTAAGTTATTGATATACCCCAATGCCTTTACAAAAATCCCCTTTCCAGTTCCCCCTCCTTTTGCCTCGTTCTCGGTCTCTTCAGCTAAAATAACTGCAAATGGTCTAGCTGGGTCTTTATATTTATGCAAAAGATACCCTATCAGTGATAGGCAATAAACCAGCTTCGCATTATCTCCTCCACTTATCTTATCTAAAAACTTAAAGTACTCGCAGTTCTCGATCTTAAAGTCATCCTCTATATATATCTTATGATCTAGTACTTGCGACTTCCAGATTACTTTCCCAACCTCTCCATAATTCATGAGTTTCATCCCATCCTTTGTAACCCTAACTACACCATTTGTGAACGGGAAATAGCAAACTTCTTTTGTATCTTCCAAAAACTCAATCTTCGCCCGATCAAAGAACTCAAAGAAATTATCCGAAAAGTAAGTGTTCGACCCCTTATAAATCGTCTCCATCAGCATCTGTGGATCAAGCCCCATATCAAAGCTCGAAGGCAACCTATTGATAAAACCCTTAATAAATTTCTTTATTTGCTCGGTTGAACTCTCCTCTACCATCCCATCTTGAATCCTTATCAGTCTATAAATAACCGAGTTAGGATCATAAAAATATAACGAGAACCCACCTTTCTCGTGGAGAAACCTTTCTAGCTTATCCAGTTGTATAACGGGCGTTACTATGCCGTTCTTTTCTTTGGTCTCCCAAAACTCTTTTATTTCTGGACCATACTCCTTGTCAAGCGTTTCGATTATTTCGTTTGCTTCCGATACGCTTTTGTCATGCCTTTTTACAAGAAAACTAACCAACTCATCGCCACTAACCCCATTCCTTTTTTTCTCGTATATCTCTTTCTCTAGCTTTGATCCGAAGTTTTGCTTCCTTTCTCCGTAGCCTTCGTCAAGGAGCTTTTTGGCCGCCATCTTGAAGTCCGCGTTGCATTTGAGGATGGCATACACTGCTGCTGGCTTATAACCCCTACCAACTTGAAATGGCGTATTGGTTGAGAATACGGAAAAAAGTCCCATCTCGGTATTATATGACCCACTATGCTCACTTGTCGACCCTGGTCTGAGGTAGTAAATTCGAGAGCCTCCATTTTTAACCTTTTGCCAGCCGCACTCTTCCATGAGTGCAGTGAAGTCGCATCGGTTATTATAGTCATCAAATGGCGAAAGTCCATAGTCTTTAGCAGAAGGCTTGTGATGAGCTTCAATGATATGTTCTTCGACAACTTCATTGAAGGATCGCATAAGCGTGAGTAGCTCTTGCCGCTCCTCGATTGTAATAACATTGATGCCTTCTTGCAAGACTTGGTAGCCACTCGAAGGCGGTGCCGCAACATAACCAGCCTCACCGCGTGTCTCAATGACACAGTAGGATTTGATGTGAGGGTTGCTTTTAAATTCATCATTTGTTGGTAGCCTACTTGCCAACTTTTGATTCCCCTCAATCTCCTCACATTTATAGTAGAGGTGATACCCTCCACTTCTAGTTTTGACAATATGCAATTTATCATAAAGCTCTTGTCTGATTCTTCTTCTAATTTCATCCCATAGCTCGTAGGTCTGATATTTTGTGTCGATGTCGATAACCTCCAAGCCTCCAGATACAGAGCCACAAATAATTGCCACTCCTTTGGCTCTAGGGTCGGCCATTTGTACATCAAGCTCCGCTTGTGTAATCTTCTGCGTTTGGTAAACTTTCCAAGGAAAGATAGCTGCTTTGTTTTCATTTATAGCAATTACGTTTAGTCCTAGTGATAAATAATCCATAATTTGAATTAGTTTGTAGTCAGGGAGGGATTCGAACCCTCAATACTCAGGATTAATCCTGCTGCATTGTATAATCAAGTCTGTAAGTATTTCTCGCAGTAACCCTACTTGATACGTCTGCCAATTCCGCCACCTGACTTATATTTTAAATATTCTTATAACAGTAAATATCAATATCATCAAGCGATCTTACCACTCTTGCAAATACGCCATGCTTATTCAGATCAGCTATTCTTTTCTCTTGCAAGGGTGCCACTACTCCTTTCTCGGTTTTTACTTCTAGGAACATGACCACTCCTTTTCGTATGCACATTAAGTCGGGTATGCCGTTCATGTTGGTTTGGATGAGCTTTATACAACTCCACCCATGTCTATTCAATCTATCAACGATCTTCTTTTGCAATTCTGCTTCTCTCATATGCTTGTATAGTTTTAAAAATTTGATAAGCTACTTGTGGTACTATTGCATTGCCTCCTGCCTTAACTGATTCGGCTCTCCATTTAGGAAAGGTAATAGAGTCCAATCGCTCGGAAAGCCCATCATCTCCATTACAAACTGGGGAGACAGTTGGGAAGTTTTCCCAGTTATTTGATAATTCATTTCTGAAATTTCCTCTCCTAAATTGCTCTTTCCTATGTCCCTCAAAGCATGACGGCAATCTTGAGCTTTCGGTGTTGGAAGTATTCCCATGTTCATTGCTCTTGATAATGTTACTGAATGCATTGACCCTTCCTTCACTTGTGTTGATTTCATTATAGCTGTTGCATTCGTTGAATCCATCGCTGTTGGTGTCGGAAGTAAATGTCTCGATGCTAGAGTTTCCAAATTCGCTCCAAACTCCTTCCCATTTTGCCTTATCGATCTGTTGCCTATTACTATTGTCTCTTCCGCATCTATTGGCATCAAAGTTCTTGGAGTGGGCAATAAACCAGACTCGATCTCTTCGGTGTGGAGCGTTGACGGAAACAGCTGGAAGTATGTACGGTTGTACTTCGTACCCTTCAGCTTCCAAGTCAGCTTGCACTTCGTGGAATACCAACCCTCCTGACCAATTAACAAGGCCGAAAACATTTTCGCCCACGACCCAACGTGGCTGAACTTCTCGAATTGTTCTAAGCATTTCTGGCCACAGATGGCGCTCATCCTCTTTGCCGAGTCGCTTCCCTGCGAGTGAGTATGGTTGGCAGGGGAATCCTCCGGTAATGATGTCAACTTTTCCTCTGTGAATTGTAAAGTCTGTTGTACATATGTTCTCATAACTAAATGCATTAGGCCAATAATATTTTAATACTTTTTGTCCGAATGGATTCCATTCGCAATGAAATATATTCTCCCATCCCATCCACTCTGCCGCTAGGTCAAAACCTCCTATGCCACTAAATAGTGAGCCATGGGTCATAATATCAAAATATTTTTATCCATAAAATTTATAATCACCTTGCTTGGCATCATTATTCCGTTCTCGCACTCCACTTCAAAAACGGTCTGCCATCCACGATCTCTGAGTGTGTTTACGTGTACAAGGCCTTCGTAAAAATCACCCGTCTTATAAAGCTGGTTCTCTTCTCCAAGCCTTACAATGTCTTTTGCACGCAAATCATCTTCATGGATTCTAAATGTAATGATAGCCGTAACTTCTTCAGCTAAACCACGAATATAGCTTATGCCCTCACTAGAAAAAAATATTTCTACATTCCAGTGAATTTTATTGTCCGTCTTTTGGTGCCACCAATCAATCTCAGTTGTATGCGGCAAACCCAAGGCATAATGCAGATGCTCACATTCAATAGTGAATAGAGTCGAGATAATTTTTTGTGTCATTGTATAGCTTTTTGATTAAATAATTTATGGTTATAATAAACATGAAGCATAGTGTAAAAGGTACACAAAAGGCAATCCAGTAAACTGCCCATGCAGAGATCTTTAATAGTGCAAGCATAATTTTCATTTTTGGTTATAGGTTTCGTTGTAGTATTCTTCTCCAGTTACTTTTTGTTCAAAGAAATCACCATTACTTCTAAAACCTCCTCTGTATTGATTTCCATGAGCGTTTATTATCTGCTCTTTCTCCATTTCTTTTGCTTCATTATAAGCATCCAAAAAATCATCTGTGTTTTCACATTCATCTACTTTGTACATAAACCATTCAAGTGCAGTTTGTTGTTTCATAAATAGTCCTTTTTAAAGTGATTCAAAGTATAATCCTTCTTATCCATGACCGCTTTATATATCTTATCCTCTATCCCGTTATAACTAAATACCCAATAAATCTGCGCCGTTTCCGTTCTATCTTTTGTTTGTATTCTTGCCCTACTCTGCCAATAACTCGTAGCAGAAAAGTCGATATTGTAAAAGATAAGCGCATCGGCCGAACTTAGATTAAGCCCCTCTCGCCCGCTCACGATTTGAGATACGAATACGGCATCATTACCCGCCTTGTTAAATGCCGCAGCATCTATCTCTATTCTGCTACCAAACACCCAAAGTAGGGCCGCATATTCGGCTTGAAACTTATAAAATATAGCGATCTTTTTCCCTGCAAATTTCTCCTTAATAAACTCCGCTTTGGTATAGTCAAAAGCCTTTGCTACTCGCTTTGGCTCATCTACGATAACCGAGCCACTATATATTTGGTGTAACTTATTCATCAACTTCACCGCCGTATCTCCCATGACAGTCTCGCCGTCTTTATTAGTTACCATTTTATCTCTACGTATCTTGTCAGCTAGCTTATACGTGCTATCCTCCATTTTTACGTATAAAATGTTCTCTTCTATTAGTCCCTCAAATCCAGCTTGAGCTTGGGTGAATGTGATCATAATTGGCTTTATATCTTCCATAATTTTTTCTTCATATGCGTAAGAGTAATCATTAATTGCTCTGTTAAATATATATTTCTTTTGCACTATCACATAATCATTCGCCCACTGGTAAAATGTCTTATACTTTTTATATACCGAGTAACTAGATATGTATAGCTGGTGGTAAATCTGTGAGTAGGACTCTGGTGTAGGCGTGCCACTCAAAAAGATAATAGGCGTTGCTGCACAAATCCTTTTTAGCTCCTTAGCCCTTTTTGAAGGCCTAGGAAAAGCGCCTAGTCCATGAGCCTCATCTACTATTACCACATCCCATCCGTACTCTACTTTATGCAGTTGCTCAAAGTTGGTTATATATATCTCCATGTCATAACCCATCTTTTTGGCTTGCTCGATGATGTCATCGATGGCTTTCTTCTTTGTGCAAAAAAGAACCTTTTGTGCGCCGAACTTGTAAGCACTTGCCAATGCAGTTAAAGTCTTGCCAGTCCTCACTTCCATAGCGAGATATGCTATCTTATGATATTTAAGCAATTTTGATGCTCTATCGCTAATCTCTATTTGGTAATCTCTAAGATTCATATGTTTGATTGTAGTATTCTTCTGCCGATGTTTCTCCATAATTTTGAGCTTCTTCATAACCATCAATATTTGCCCTCATTATCTGCTCTTTCTCCATTGCTTTGGCTGCATTAACCATTAAATGAATACCACCAATTTCGTGTGGGAAGTATTCTCCAAGTTCTTCAATCAACCATTCTACTGCCGTTTGTTGTTTACTCATTGTCATCATTGTTTAATTGTTCAAAATATCCTTGCTCACTTAGCTTAAAATGCAAGTCCTCTTCATCGCTTTTACTAACCTCAATGCTTTCTAGCTTAACCCTAAGCCTTTCCAAATAAAGAGTCGCATCCATAAGCTCCTCGAGCAAATGATTAAGCCAATCAATCGTACTAAGATCATCTCTCATCATTGTTACTCCGTACTTAATCATACCTTCTGCTGACCTTTTCTGATACTTAGCTATTACGCTTTCTACTATTGGATCACGAGGAATATCATCATGGCACTCAATACATAGATCATGTATGGTAGCCATTACATCTTTTTTACATTTATTGCAGATCATTTTTTTTGTATTTAAGTTGGTAAGAAATATTTCTAGGTGTTACGCCATCATTCATTGCAAGCCATAATTTTTGTGTGCTTTTAAAAAGCTCCCAATCCTTTTTAAGCTCTGTCATAGTACGTTGTACAAGTTGCCATCCTTGTCCTTGTATGGCACCACCTTTGCCAGTAGTGCGGGTCTTAGCATTTAGCCATAATATACCTACGGCGTCTACGTTTAGCTTTTTGTGATGTTCTTTTAAGAGTTGATGATAAGCGGCAAGTTGTAGCCAGTAAGAAGGATATATGCTATTACTTGTCTTGATGTCAAGCAGCATGGTAAGCGAGCCTATTCTAATTACTCTATCTAAAGTCCCCGCAAAGCCTAGCTTGTCGCTCATCAAGTGAACCTCCATCATGTCAATTTTAGGATGAAAATTTGTCGAAAATTCGACATAACGCTCAAACATACTCCACTCAAGCATCTTATATTGAGGCGTTCCGTAATCATTAACAAGATTGATCTCCTCATTGCAATCATACCTTTCGGTAAGCTCATGCACTACCGATCCTCGGCGTCCCGCCTCGTCTCTAATATGGTCGGCATCTGAGCCAACATCTTTAAGCCATTTGTAATAAGATGCGTCTTTTGGGTAAGCCTCTAAAATTGTGGTAACGCTTGGTAGGTATTTTTCTTTTGGAGAAAGATAAAAGCGGTTGTCGATAAATTGAATGCGTTGTCGGTCTAGGTCTAGTTTGTAATTTTTCATAATAGTTGTAGTTTGTTTTTGGTCGCTATATCGGATTCGAACCGATCGCTTGCGCACCTATGCGATAGCGACTAACCTATGAACCAACCTAAAAAGGTGTATCGTTCTCGTTATAATCTGAGAGAACTGGCTTAATCATTGGCAAAATATTACTTTTTACATATTCCTCCAAATATTCCATCCTTTCCGTATCATCCCAAGTTGCAACTCCCTTAACTTTTATTTGCTTTAGTTGGGGTAGTTCGCCAGGATTTGCTTTATTCCAAAAGTGCTTTAGTCCTACGCCATTTTGGTTAATAAATACTACCGAGCTTTTCTTATCGCCATCAATAGTGAGCTTAGGAGTAAGAGTTACCACTTCGCTAAAACTCACGTTAGGCAAGGCTTTTAGAAAGCTAACGGCATAACCGCTAGAGTATTTCATTTCCAAAAAGTAAGTGTATTTGTCATCTTTTACGCTGACTACCCAAAACTTTCCGTAGTCGCTTTCCTTTGTTTTGATGTCGGAGATAAAGCCAGTGAGTGAGTCGTAAAACTCTTCGTGTACTTCTTTGCCGACCTTGTTTACTCTTGATACCGATTTGTCAGTAGGCTGCTTGAATTGTCTTACAAGTTTGCCGTTGGTGATGGATAAGAAAACTCCGTTTCCAGATCCCGAATTAGACTGAAGTCCCATTTGCTAAGTGTTTATTGTTAAGTAATAATTGAACCCGATATTGATAAGATGATAGTAAATTTGCTACCTTTTCGTTATATACTTTATATTCAACTAATTGCTCGTACTTGTACATAAATTGGTTGATGTGATGCTGCACATTCTCATAATCACTCGCACTCATGCGGTGAATTTTTAGAGTCAACCAATTGTACTCTTCCCAAAATACTGCGGGAACCTTGTAATGATCGTTGCGATTAACTCTGTTCTTTTTCTTTGGTCTTTTTAACGGAACGATGAAAAAAGCAATGGTAATGCTACAAGCTAGGAGAATTAGTAGTAGTTGCATTTTTTAAAGTATTAGTTATTTTCAAATAGTTGGATAGTGTAATCTTGCCCGTTTTCTCTGCTCTGTAAATGGTCTGTGAAGTTAAGCCGCAAAGCTGCGCCAACTTTTCTTGTGATAAACCCTTTGCTAGTCGTAGTGTTCTAATTTCTTCTTGTGTACTCATATCATTTAATTTTAGACAAAGCTAAGTAAACAAAATTTAGTAAACAAACTTAATTACGAAAACGTTTTCGTGAGCCGTTTATCGCTCATATTCGGCTCATTTATCGCTCAATAAAAAGCCCCTCGTGGAAACGAAGGGCGGACAAACCAACTGTTATGAAAAAATGTGCTACTTGCTACCGTGTTGAAGCGGTATATCTTCGTGAGGATCAATCCTCCTATAATTTTCTTTCCAGAGTATCTTGGTCAAAGTTATGGCTTTTTTCTCAATCTCCTCCTCACTCGCTTCTGGCCATAGTAAATGCAGTGTTTCGTGAACTATAATTTCAAGATGCTTTTTACCTTTTAGCCTCTCATCTATCTCAATGAGGCCATCGGAATGTGCTACCCCATAGGCATTTTCCTTACCAAGTTTGCGATATTTAATTCTTATTTTCAAATCCTTTGGGTGTGTTATCCTAAAATATCCTTTCATAGAACTTTGCCGTTATGGATGCGCAAGTTTCTAAGATGAAAGTAATCGCCATCAACCTCTACAAATGCAAAGCCATGATTCCACTGGTTATGCGGCATATAAGCTGGTTGCAACTCACATAAGCATCCACTGGCAAATGTAGTGTACATTTTGCCATCCACGTTTTTGTAGCTATATTCTTGCGTTCTATGGTTATGTCCTTGTAAAGAACTGGTCCCCGTTTTGCTCCAAAGCCCCTTTGCAATATGCTCTCCTCCACTTCCAAAAAACTCATGGCCATGGAAAACATTTAGGTTGCCGCACTTTACTATCCGTTTGTCCTTAATAACATTTATGCCATTTGCCCTGGCCTTGATGATATTCTCAAAGTCAAACTCCTCAACCCCTACCAGCTCATGAGCTTTCATAAATAAGAAATGCTCGTAACGCTCACAATGGTTGCCTAGCTTATAATGTATTTGACACTCAAAAACCTTACTTAGCACCTCAAAGAAATGCTTGAACGTATCTATCTCGGCTGCAAAGTCCCTCATTTTGGGATTCTTAACATACCTAGATAGGCTATGAAAGTCAAGCAAGTCGCCGTTAAGTAGGATTGCGTCTGGCTTCTCTTTTTTAGCCCAATTAAAGGCCACCGTAATTGCATCGATGTCATGGTAAGGCAAATGAATATCACTTAAAATAAGCACTCTTTTAGCCTTTAAAAGGTAAGGCTCAAGTATAGTAGCATCACTCTTGGGTAGGTTATATGGGTTTTTAGGCCTTGTATCAACCTCTTTTATTACTTTATAGCCCATTGCTTTGCTTTTACCCTCAATGCCACGAAGAACTGTCCTTACATCCTCCACATCTTTAAATTGGAAGTTTTCCTTGGCATAAATAATTCGGGCTAGCTTTAGAGTCGGCATTTCCCATCCGTACTCTTCTCTGTAATTTTTACAAACCTCTGCTTTTGTCATAGATATTTTTTATAGGCGTATGCTCCCACTCCTATAATCCCTATCCATAGCCATGTATAAAATAATGCCTTTTTATTGCGAGTATATTTATCGTCTAGTATAGCATACTCTTTGTCTTTAGCCTCGTAAAGCACTTTATATTTATCATCCCATTTAGTTTCTGTAATGACAATTGTGTCCTTTAGCTCTTTAATAACTGTTCTAATTTTTGTCTTTATCTCTGGCTCTGTGTAATGCTCCTCAACCAGCCAAGTATAGATGCTATCTACTTTTTGCTCGATAATGATACTATCTTTTACTATAAAAGTAGTATCTACGACACTACTTTGTGGGAACTGCTCTAAGCATAATTTTGCCGCTTGAACGGGATGCTCATTGAGATATTTACGAACTTTATTTGTCGTTACACACGATGTGAACAAAAAAATAATGATTAGATACTTTAGCATAATTAATAGTGTTTATATTTTACTTCATAACCTTTAACTGTTTTTTGCACTCCAGATAATACATGTCTTACATTACTTTCTGAAGATGATATATATTTTGCAACTTCTTTTGTTGTTTTAAATTCTCCTATAAATTTATCATTTTTATATAATAATCTCATCCCCTTATAATTTGACCTTGATTCAATGGGTCTTAATTTAGCATGTTCTGATAATTTTTTTCTTGTTTCAATAGTATGTTTTTTACCATAAAATGGATTTTTAATACCAGACCACATTCCTTTCATTATTTCAGAATGTTTTTTTCTTTGTTCTTGAGTAAAAATTCTTTTTTTATTTTTACCATACTGATTGCCAATATTTGTTAACCTATATGCTAATCTTGCCTCTTCATAACCATATGAACTTTTAATTCTAATTTGATTTTTATTGCTAGAAAGCATTTTATGAAAAGCTAAAGCAGATTGTCTATCTCTATGTATTAACCATAGTAACCAATGTGCAATAAAATGTTCTCTAGCAGTTAAATAAACAATATTATTATTATTTAATCCATTTGAACTTACACCTGTCCCACCCTTATATTTTGGTATAATATGATGTCCTTCAAAATAATGACCAGATTTTTTTAATTTATGTCTATACTTTTTTAACTCTAAACGAGTTTGCATTAAATTATTATAATGATTTAAATAATTCATGCCATTAAAATAGATGTGAAAAGTTTTGTTTTAGATATTCTGTCTTGCAATCCGTTGTATGCCCCATTAATTCTTCTTGTAAGATGTTTAATTGTCTCATCGCTTGCATCTCTAGCCGCTAGATTCCATAGCACTTTCACTTCAAAAAACCATGCGGCACTCGTTAATGGGTATTTTGTAGCCACTACGTCTGGCGATGTCAGCAAATCTTGGTTAATATACTGCCCAAATTCTTTGTAATTATATTTTCCAGTAAGCTGAATGTAGCCTCTGCCTCTGTATTTAAAGCCGTCTCCGCTTTGCTTATCTCCATTGCCCATGCGGTTAGAGTACACAATATTTGCAATCAACTCTGGCTTTCTTGCCGCTATTTCTGCGGTGTCCTTACTAAAATATCTTGGGAATGTTTTTAAGAGGCCTTGTGCGCTATAATTAAGATTCTCACGCACGTATTTAAAGTTACCGCTCTCATGGGCTACTTGGCCTAGAAAGTGTGCTAAAACGAGCGGCTTATCTATTTTAAAGGTATCGATAACACTCGGAAGCTCATCAAGAACCTGCTTCGGTAGAGTTGTTATCAGCTTTTTGGTCAACATCGGCGAACATATTAGAGATGAATTTGCCAACCCAACCGCTAATAAATACGGCTATGGCTATCTCTTTATGTCCCTCTAGTATTGTCATAGTAGATACAAAAACACTAGCAGCAGC
>JACCDG010541107.1_pt1 | contig 11833 bp, 6 predicted proteins | sample 7442471 | NCBI WGS metagenome assembly JACCDG01 (sample SAMN15323444, study PRJNA562643) | freshwater metagenome | isolation source: river surface water | place: USA:Blue River Watershed | collected 2017-08-17
CAAATGACTCTAGTCGTATTTGGCTTTGTTCTGATCATGTCCCTCTTTTTGTGGATTGCAGACAAATTAATTGAATGGCTAGTTTTTTCAGTCTTCCTAGGCTGGAAGTGAGTAAAAAATGATTGATTCTGAATTGGTCTCAAATCCACAAGCGACCGGCAATATGCGCTGGTACGTGATTCATGCTTATTCAGGCATGGAAAAAAGCGTTAAGCGGGGTCTTGAGGAGCGTATTGCACGCTCTGGAATGCCTGAAAAATTTGGTCGTATCTTGGTTCCATCCGAAGAGGTTGTCGAAATCAAGTCAGGCACTAAATCTGTATCCGAGCGTCGTTTTTTTCCAGGCTATGTATTAATTGAGATGGAAATGACCGATGAAAGTTGGCATTTGGTGAAAAATACACCAAAAGTAACTGGTTTCGTTGGTGGCGTAAGAAACCGCCCAAGCCCGATCTCTACGGCAGAAGTAACCAAAATCATGGACCAAATGCAGGCTGGCGTTGATAAACCTAAGCCGAAGACTCTCTTTGAAGTGGGCGAGATGGTTCGCGTTAAAGAAGGTCCGTTTACAGATTTCAACGGAAATGTTGAGGAAGTGAACTACGAGAAGTCAAGATTACGCGTTTCTGTTACAATTTTTGGCCGCGGTACCCCAGTTGAGCTGGAGTTCGGCCAGGTAGAAAAGATGTAAAAACGCCCTATTTATGGGTGTTTTGTCTCAAAAGTAGTAGTTTTAAGTGGTTAGCAATAACCGAGGAGCGGATCTAGAAAGCCAAAAACTAGTGAAGCGTTTACTCAACAGCGGTCTTTCCTAATGAGGTCAGGCGCGCTTTTAGGAGCAATCAATGGCAAAGAAGATCATTGGCTTTATCAAGCTGCAGATCCCTGCAGGTAAAGCAAATCCATCACCTCCCGTAGGTCCAGCATTGGGTCAACGTGGCCTCAATATTATGGAATTTTGTAAGGCGTTTAATGCTCAAACTCAGAGCATGGAACCTGGCCTTCCAATTCCAGTCGTGATTACAGCGTTTGCTGATAAGAGCTTCACTTTCATCATGAAGACTCCTCCAGCAACCATCATGATTAAGAAGGCTGCGAAGATCGAAAAAGGATCACCACGTCCCCATACCGATAAGGTAGGAAAAATTACACGTGCTCAAGCAGAAGAAATTGCTAAAGCCAAAATGCCAGATTTGACAGCTGCTGATATGGATGCTGCTGTAAGAACAATCGCTGGTAGCGCCCGTTCAATGGGCATCACAGTGGAAGGTCTCTAATCATGACTAAGTTATCTAAGCGTTTAAAAGCAATCGAATCTAAAGTAGATCGCAATAAGTTTTATGCATTAGAAGATGCATTGAACCTCGTTAAAGAGTGTGCAACTGCTAAGTTCGATGAGTCTATCGACGTTGCGGTTCAGTTGGGAATTGATGCGAAGAAATCTGACCAAGTTGTGCGTGGCGCAGTTGTGCTCCCAGCTGGTACAGGTAAGCATGTTCGTGTAGCGGTATTTGCACAAGGCGAAAAAGCTGAACAAGCTAAAGCTGCTGGTGCTGAGATCGTTGGCATGGAAGATCTTGCTGACCAAATTAAAGGCGGCAAAATCGATTTCGATATTTTGATCGCATCCCCAGACACAATGAAGATTGTTGGTACTTTAGGTCAAGTATTGGGCCCACGTGGTTTGATGCCGAATCCAAAAGTTGGAACTGTTACTCCTGACGTTGCTACTGCAGTTAAGAATGCAAAAGCAGGTCAAGTGCAATTCCGTGTGGACAAAGCCGGTATCGTGCACGCAAGCATTGGCCGTCGTTCATTCGAGCCAGCTGCATTGAAATCAAACTTGCTCGCATTGCTTGAGGCTTTGAACAAAGCTAAGCCACCTGCATCTAAGGGCGTTTATTTAAAGAAGGTTGCCGTAAGCAGCACCATGGGTGCAGGCGTACGTGTTGACCAGGCATCGATACAAGCTGCTCAGTAATTAGCTTGTAGCAAAAAGAACTTTGGGTCGACTCCCACTCTTTGAGTGAGAGTCGAACATCAAAGACCGTTGGTGAATTATTTGCTTACTCAGAACTAATTCTTAATCGTTACGAAAGTAATAGCCAGCGCAGATGGCGACCCTGAAAAGATTTCACAAGATTTTCTTGTGACAAATGATCAGACGCTGGTGTGTAACCCCAACTGGAAACAGTTGGTTTTTTAGGAGTTAAACCGTGCCTTTGAATGTACAAGACAAAAAAGCGATTGTTGCTGATGTCGGCGCTCAATTGGCTGGAGCTCAAACAGTCGTGCTCGCTGAATACCGTGGTATTCCAGTAGAGCAGTTGACAAAGCTACGTGCTAGCGCACGTGACCAAGGTGTATATCTTCGCGTTTTGAAGAACACATTGGCACGCCGTGCTGCACAAGGCACACAGTTTGAGCCTCTTGCTGATTCGATGGTTGGCCCCTTGATCTACGGCATCTCTGCTGATCCGATTGCTTCGGCAAAAGTATTACAGAACTTTGCTAAGACTCAAGACAAGCTAGTCATTACTGCTGGCTTATATAACGGCAAGTTGTTAGACGTTGCAGGTGTTAAAGCCCTCGCAACAATTCCAAGCCGCGACGAGTTGTTATCTCAGTTGTTGGGTGTCATGTTGGCCCCAGTTTCTGCAATGGCTCGCGTATTGGGCGCAGTAGCAGCACAAAAGGCAGAGGGAGCACCCGCTCCTGTTGCAGCACCTGTAGTTGAAGCAGCAGCGCCAGCAGAAGTAGTTGCTGAAGCGGCCGCTCCAGAAGCAGTTGCTGAGCCTGCAGCCGCAGCCCCAGAAGCTGGAACAGAAACACCTGAAACCCCTGCCGCTGAATAAGCGCAGATTAACTATTAAGTATTAGGAGCTAAAAATGGCGATTACCAAAGAAGAAATCATTGATGCAGTAGGTAGCATGTCCGTAATGGATTTGAACGACTTGGTTAAGGCGTTCGAAGAGAAGTTTGGCGTTTCAGCTGCAGCGATGGCTGTTGCTGGTCCTGCTGGCGCTGCTGGCGGTGCTGCTGCTGAAGAGCAAACAGAATTCACTGTTAACTTGCTCGAAGCTGGTGCAAATAAAGTTTCAGTAATTAAGGCTGTTCGCGAAATCACTGGTCTTGGCTTGAAAGAAGCTAAAGATTTAGTTGATGGCGCACCAAAGCCAATCAAAGAAGCTGTTGACAAGAAGACAGCTGAAGAAGCTAAGAAGAAGCTTGAAGAAGCTGGCGCTAAAGCAGAACTCAAGTAATACAAACTCAGTTAGCGCCCCTCAAAAAGGGGTGCTAGCCCTGTTGGGTTTGACCATTAGTGGTCAAACCCGATTTCATTTCTGATTGAAATCGGGTTTGCCTTCTGATACGACTGCAGAATGCAAGTTTGGTCGGACACTAGATCTTTCGATTTAGTGTTGTCCGCCAGTGATTGGTAGTGGCCAATCGCCAAATCTTTGTACAGTCGCTGAATTCGGAGATGAAATGAACTACAGCTTCACCGAACGCAAGCGAGTCCGTAAAAGCTTTGCTAAGCGAGTAAATAATCATCAGGTTCCATACCTGATCGCAACGCAGCTGGAATCCTACGCTAAATTTTTACAGGCTGAAAAGCCAGCAATGTCTCGTCTTACAGAGGGACTTCAAGCTGCCTTTACATCAGCATTCCCAATTGTGTCCAACAATGGCTACGCACGTATGGAATACGTGTCATACCAGTTGTCACAGCCACCGTTTGACGTTAAAGAATGTCAACAACGTGGTTACACATACCACTCAGCCTTACGTGCAAAAGTTCGCTTGATTATTTATGATCGCGAAGCACCTACTAAGGTCAAAGAGGTAAAAGAGAGCGAAGTCTACATGGGTGAAATTCCACTCATGACAGATAACGGCTCTTTTGTGATCAATGGTACTGAGCGCGTGATCGTTTCTCAGTTGCACCGTTCCCCAGGCGTGTTCTTTGAACACGATAAGGGCAAGACACATAGCTCAGGTAAGTTGCTGTTCTCAGCACGCATCATTCCTTACCGTGGTTCATGGCTCGATTTCGAGTTTGATCCAAAAGATATTCTCTATTTCCGCGTTGACCGTCGTCGTAAGATGCCCGTCACCATTTTGCTCAAAGCAATTGGTTTAAACAACGAACAGATTCTTGCAAACTTCTTTAACTTTGATCATTTCTCATTGAGCGCAAATGGCGCATCAATGGAATTTGTTCCAGAGCGTTTGCGTGGTCAGTTGGCAAGCTTTGATGTGCTAGATAAGAATGGCGTTGTTGTCATTCAAAAAGACAAGCGTATCAATGCAAAACATATTCGTGAACTCGAAGCTGCTAAGACTAAAAACATCGTTGTTCCAGATGACTACTTAGTTGGCCGTGTAGTTGCATGCAACATCATTGATCCAGACTCTGGTGAAATATTGGCTTACGCTAATGATGAAATCACTGAAGAGTTGTTGGCTACATTGCGCGATGCAGGCATCAAGCAATTGGAAACCATCTACACCAATGATTTGGATTCTGGTGCTTACATTTCTCAGACATTGCGTACTGATGAAACTGCCGATCAAATGGCTGCTCGTATCGCCATCTATCGCATGATGCGCCCTGGTGAGCCTCCAACAGAAGATGCTGTTGAAGCCTTATTCCAACGTTTGTTCTACAACGAAGATAGTTACGATTTATCACGCGTTGGCCGTATGAAAGTTAACAGCCGTCTCGGTCGTTCAGAGATGGAAGGCAAAATGGTTTTGTCGGATGAAGATATCCTCGATACCATCAAGTCTTTGGTTGACTTGCGTAACGGTAAAGGCGAAGTCGATGACATCGATCACTTAGGTAATCGTCGCGTACGTTGCGTAGGTGAGTTGGCTGAAAATCAATTCCGTGCAGGTTTGTCACGTGTTGAGCGTGCGGTTAAAGAGCGTCTCGGCCAAGCCGAAACAGAAAACCTCATGCCGCATGATTTGATTAACAGTAAGCCAATCTCTTCAGCAATTCGTGAGTTCTTCGGTTCTTCACAGTTGTCTCAGTTTATGGACCAAACGAACCCATTGTCAGAGATCACGCATAAGCGTCGTATCTCTGCATTGGGACCTGGTGGTTTGACACGTGAGCGCGCAGGTTTCGAAGTGCGTGACGTACATCCAACCCACTACGGACGTGTTTGCCCAATTGAAACTCCAGAAGGACCAAACATTGGTCTGATCAACTCACTCGCGTTGTTTGCGCGTTTGAATGAGCATGGTTTCTTAGAGACTCCATACCGTAAAGTTTCCAATAGCAAAGTAAGCGACGAAGTTGTTTACCTCTCTGCGATTGAAGAAGCGAAATACGTGATTGCTCAGGCAAATGCAACGATCGACAAGAGCGGCAAGTTGGCTGATGAATTGGTTTCAGCACGTCAGGCTGGTGAGACCATGATGGTTAGCCCAGAGCGCATCGATTTCATCGACGTTGCTCCTAGCCAGATCGTTTCTGCTGCTGCTTCACTCGTTCCATTCTTAGAGCACGATGATGCGAACCGTGCGTTGATGGGTGCGAACATGCAGCGTCAAGCAGTTCCTTGCTTGCGTCCAGATAAGCCATTGGTTGGTACAGGTTTAGAGCGCATTGTTGCGGTTGACTCAGGTACAGTGATTTTGGCTTCCCGCGGCGGTATCGTTGACTACGTTGACGCAAATCGTGTAGTTATTCGTGTAAACGATGACGAGACAGCGGCTGGTGAAGTTGGTGTGGATATTTATAACCTCATCAAGTACACCCGTTCAAACCAAAACACCAACATCAACCAACGTCCAATCGTTCAGGCTGGTGATCGTGTAGCCCGTGGCGACGTAGTTGCTGACGGTGCATCTACCGATTTGGGCGAATTGGCTTTGGGTCAAAACATGACTGTGGCATTTATGCCATGGAACGGTTACAACTTCGAAGATTCAATCTTGATCTCTGAGAAAGTTGTTGCTGATGACCGTTACACCTCTATTCATATTGAAGAGTTGTCGGTTGTTGCTCGCGATACCAAACTTGGTTCAGAAGAAATTACACGCGATATCTCCAACTTGGCTGAGTCACAACTCTCCCGTTTAGATGAGAGCGGTATTGTTTACATCGGCGCTGAAGTTGAAGCTGGAGACGTATTGGTTGGTAAGGTAACTCCAAAGGGCGAGACTACTCTCACTCCGGAAGAGAAGTTACTGCGTGCGATCTTCGGTGAAAAAGCATCTGACGTTAAAGATACTTCTTTGCGCGTTCCATCTGGAATGATCGGTACCGTGATTGATGTTCAAGTCTTCACCCGTGAAGGTATTGAGCGCGATGCACGTGCACAGTCAATCATTCAGGAAGAATTACAACGCTATCGTTTGGACTTAAACGATCAGTTGCGCATTCTTGAAGGCGATGCCTTCATGCGTTTAGAAAAACTGTTGATTGGCAAAGTTGCCAATGGTGGTCCTCAGAAATTAGCTAAAGGCACTAAGCTCGACAAGGAATACCTTGCCAGCTTAGATAAATACCATTGGTTCGATGTTCGTCCAGCAGATGATGAAGTTGCTACTCAAGTTGAGGCAATCAAATCTTCTATTGAAGCGAAGCGTAAGCAATTTGATGAGGCTTTTGAAGAGAAGCGCACCAAGCTTACCCAAGGCGATGATTTGCAGCCTGGCGTAACGAAGATGGTTAAGGTGTACTTGGCAGTTAAGCGTCGCTTACAGCCTGGTGACAAGATGGCCGGTCGTCACGGCAATAAAGGTGTGGTTTCTAAAATCGCCCCAGCAGAAGACATGCCATTTATGGCTGACGGACGCCCTGTTGACATCGTCTTGAACCCATTGGGTGTTCCTTCCCGTATGAACGTAGGTCAGATCTTAGAAACCCACTTAGGTTGGGCGGCTCAAGGTATTGGTAAGCGTATTGATGAGATGGTTCGTCAACAGGCTAAACAAGCTGAACTTCGTAAGTTCATGAAGCAGCTTTATAACGAAACCGGTCGTATCGAAGATATCGATAACTTCACTGATGAGCAGATCACAGTTTTGGCTGAGAATTTACGCCAAGGCTTGCCATTCGCTACTCCAGTGTTTGACGGTGCAACTGAAGCTGAAATCGGACGCATGCTCGAGTTGGCTTATCCAGATGAAGTTGCTACTTCATTGAAGATGACACCTTCACGTCAGCAAATGATTTTGTGTGACGGCCGTACTGGCGATCAGTTTGAGCGTCCTGTAACTGTTGGTGTAATGCACGTCTTGAAACTCCACCATTTGGTCGATGACAAGATGCACGCACGTTCAACCGGACCTTACTCGTTAGTAACGCAACAGCCACTGGGCGGTAAAGCTCAGTTTGGTGGTCAGCGCTTTGGTGAGATGGAAGTTTGGGCCCTCGAAGCATACGGTGCTTCATATGTCTTGCAGGAAATGCTGACAGTGAAGTCCGATGACGTCGCAGGCCGTACCAAGGTTTACGAAAACATCGTCAAGGGCGAGCACACAATTGATGCTGGCATGCCCGAATCCTTCAACGTGTTGGTAAAAGAAATCCGCTCGTTGGGTATTGACATTGACATGGAGCGCAACTGATATGAAAGCATTGCTCGATTTATTTAAGCAAACGCAGGGTGATGAGCAGTTTGATGTCATCAAGATTGGTCTTGCATCCCCTGAGAAAATTCGCTCATGGTCTTTTGGTGAAGTACGCAAACCAGAAACCATCAACTACCGGACTTTTAAGCCCGAGCGAGATGGTTTGTTCTGCGCCAAGATTTTTGGACCAACCAAAGACTACGAGTGCTTATGCGGAAAGTACAAGCGTTTAAAGTTCCGTGGCGTTATCTGTGAGAAGTGTGGCGTTGAAGTTACGCTTGCTAAGGTACGTCGTGAGCGCATGGGCCACATTGAGTTGGCAGCCCCTGTAGCGCACATCTGGTTCTTGAAGTCGTTGCCGTCCCGTTTGGGTATGGTTCTCGATATGACATTGCGTGATATCGAGCGCGTTCTTTACTTTGAAGCATATGTCGTTGTTGATCCTGGCATGACTCCTGAAGGCGCAATGAAGCGCGGTCAGATCATGTCTGAGGACGAGTACATTGCTAAGACTGAAGAGTATGGTGACGGTGCATTTACTGCCATCATGGGCGCTGAAGGTATTCGTGATCTCTTGCGTTCGATTGATATCGATCGTGAAGTGGAGACTATTCGTGCTGACTTAAAAGCCACTGGTAGCGATGCCAAGATCAAGAAATACGCTAAGCGCTTAAAAGTGCTCGAGGCGTTCCAGACTTCGGGTATTAAGCCTGACTGGATGATCATGGAAGTATTGCCAGTATTGCCACCTGAATTGCGCCCATTGGTGCCATTGGATGGCGGTCGCTTTGCTACTTCCGATTTGAACGACCTCTATCGTCGCGTTATTAACCGTAACAACCGTCTCAAGCGTTTGTTAGAGTTGCGCGCACCAGAGATAATCGTTCGCAACGAAAAACGTATGTTGCAAGAAGCGGTTGACTCATTGCTCGACAACGGTCGTCGCGGTAAAGCTATGACTGGCGCTAACAAGCGTCCTCTCAAGTCCTTGGCTGAGATGATTAAAGGTAAGAGCGGTCGTTTCCGTCAAAACTTGTTGGGTAAACGTGTTGACTACTCAGGTCGTTCAGTCATCGTGGTTGGTCCAACATTGAAATTGCATCAGTGCGGCTTACCTAAATTGATGGCCTTGGAATTGTTCAAGCCATTTATTTTCAACAAGCTTGAGACTTTGGGAATTGCAACCACTATTAAGGCTGCGAAGAAAGAAGTTGAAAGTCAGACTCCAATCGTTTGGGACATTCTCGAAGAAGTGATTCGTGAACATCCAATCATGTTGAACCGTGCGCCTACATTGCACCGTCTCGGTATCCAGGCTTTCGAGCCAATGCTGATTGAAGGCAAGGCAATCCAATTGCACCCATTAGTCTGCGCGGCATTTAACGCCGACTTTGACGGTGACCAAATGGCGGTTCACGTTCCTTTGTCGCTTGAAGCGCAAATGGAGGCACGTACATTGATGCTGGCTTCGAACAACGTATTGTTCCCAGCCAACGGCGAGCCATCCATCGTTCCTTCACAGGACGTGGTGTTGGGTCTGTACTACGCTACTCGTGACAAGATTAACGGTAAAGGCGAAGGCATGGTCTTCGCAAATATCACTGAAGTAATTCGTGCATACGAAGCGAGCCAAGTTGAATTGGCTTCCCGCGTTGCTGTACGTATTACTGAGTTTGAAATCGTGGACAAGAAGGCAGAGGGCGAAGCCCGTTTTGCTGAAAAGACCAAGATCTACCAAACCTCAGTTGGCCGTGCAATCTTGTCAGAAATTTTGCCTAAAGGCATGTCTTTCGAGGAAATTAATAAGCCTCTGAAGAAAAAAGAAATCTCACGTTTGATCAACACTTCATTCCGTAAGTGCGGTCTTCGTGAAACGGTTATTTTTGCTGACCGCCTCTTGCAGTCTGGTTTCCGCTTGGCGACTAATGCCGGTATCTCGGTTGCGATCGACGATATGCTGATTCCAAGCTCTAAAGAGCGCATCATCACTGAAGCTTCTACCAAGGTTAAGGAATATGACAAGCAGTTCATGTCAGGTCTCGTAACCAATCAAGAGCGTTATAACAACGTGGTTGATATTTGGGGTGCCGCTGGTGACCAAGTTGGTAAGGCGATGATGGATGAGTTGTCACACGTTGACGTACTCGACCGTAACGGTAAAACTGTGCGTCAAGAATCCTTTAACTCTATCTATATGATGGCGGATTCTGGTGCACGTGGATCTGCAGCGCAGATTCGTCAGTTGGCTGGTATGCGTGGTTTGATGGCGAAGCCTGATGGCTCCATTATTGAAACTCCAATTACTGCGAACTTCCGTGAAGGTTTGAACGTGTTGCAGTACTTCATCTCAACCCACGGTGCTCGTAAGGGTCTAGCTGACACAGCATTGAAGACAGCGAACTCTGGTTACTTGACGCGTCGTTTATGCGATGTAACTCAAGACCTCGTGGTCATTGAAGAGGATTGCGGCGCAACTTCTGGCGTAACAATGAAGGCTCTCGTAGAAGGCGGCGAAATTATCGAAGCATTGCGCGATCGTATTTTGGGTCGTGTCTGTATCGGTGACATCGTTCATCCTGACACACAAGAGGTCATCGTTCCTAACGACACATTGCTCGATGAAGATCACGTTGATCAAATCGTTGCCTTGGGTATCGACGAAGTTAAAGTTCGTACAGTGTTGTCTTGCTTAACTCGCTTTGGCTTGTGCGCTAAGTGCTACGGTCGTGATTTAGGTCGCGGTGGTTTGGTCAACGTTGGTGAGGCGGTTGGTGTTATCGCTGCTCAGTCCATCGGTGAGCCAGGCACACAGTTGACTATGCGTACCTTCCATATTGGTGGTGCAGCGTCACGTGCATTGGTTGCAAGCAACATTGAAGCCAAGTCCAATGGTACTTTGAAGTTCTCTGGCACGATGCGTGTTGTGAAGAACGCGAAGGGCGAGCAGATCGTGATTTCACGTTCAGGCGAAGCGGTGATCATTGACGATAACGGCCGTGAGCGTGAGCGTCATAAAGTACCTTACGGCGCAACTCTCCTGCTGAAGGAAGATGCTGCAGTGAAAGCCGGCGCAAGCTTGGCAACTTGGGATCCGTTAACACGTCCAATTATTTCTGAGTACGCTGGTATTGCTCGCTTCGATAACGTTGAAGAAGGCGTTACTGTAGCCAAGCAGGTTGACGAAGTAACCGGCCTCTCCACTCTGGTGGTGATTGACGGTAAGCGTCGTAGTGCTGCTAGCAAAGGCGTTCGTCCAATGATCAACTTAGTTGATGACAAGGGCGGCGAAGTGATGATTGCGGGTACAGATCATCCAGTAAACATCGGTTTGCAAGTTGGCGCTTTGATCACTGTTAAAGATGGTCAAAAAGTTGAGGTTGGTGAAGTATTGGCGCGTATTCCAATCGAATCACAGAAGACTCGCGACATTACCGGTGGTTTGCCACGCGTTGCTGAATTGTTCGAGGCACGCTCACCAAAAGATGCTGCTGTATTGGCTAAAGTCACTGGAACTGTTTCCTTCGGTAAAGAAACCAAAGGTAAGCAACGTTTAGTGATTACCGATATGGATGGCGAAGCTAACGAATTCTTGATTCCTAAAGAGAAACAAGTTCTCGTTCATGACGGTCAAGTTGTGAACAAGGGCGAGATGATTGTGGAAGGCCCTGCCGATCCGCATGACATCTTGACACTCAGAGGTATTGAAGAGTTGGCGATCTACATCGTGGACGAAGTTCAAGACGTTTACCGTTTGCAAGGCGTGAAGATTAATGACAAGCACATTGAAGTAATCGTGCGTCAAATGTTGCGTCGTGTGCAAATTACTGATGGTGGCGACACTGCCTACATCACTGGTGAGCAAGTTGAGCGTTCTAAGTTATATGACGCAAACGATGCTGTGATTGCACAAGGTAAGCGCCCAGCTCAGTTCGAGAATGTGTTGCTCGGTATTACTAAGGCATCCTTGTCGACAGACAGCTTCATCTCAGCGGCTTCTTTCCAAGAAACCACCCGTGTATTGACCGAAGCTGCAATTATGGGCAAGACCGATACACTCCGTGGCCTCAAGGAAAACGTCATTATTGGTCGCCTGATCCCTGCTGGTACCGGCTTGTCGTACCGCCGTGCTCGCAAGGTCATAGAGCAATTCGAGCGTGACCGCGCTCAAATGATTGCCGCCGAAGAGGAAGCAATGGCCAATATGCCTGTAGAAATCGAGGCTGAAGTCGTTGCTCCTAC
>JACCDG010842851.1_pt1 | contig 11833 bp, 24 predicted proteins | sample 7442471 | NCBI WGS metagenome assembly JACCDG01 (sample SAMN15323444, study PRJNA562643) | freshwater metagenome | isolation source: river surface water | place: USA:Blue River Watershed | collected 2017-08-17
ATATAGAGGAGCTGTAGCTGTATCTGGTGCATTAGATAAATATGAAAAGAGTCAGGCGTTAAGAGCACCCGCATTCTTTAACTGGCATCTAGATAAGAATCCTCAAGAGAAATTAGACCTTCTAAAAACAGCACATATCTCTAATATGGTTGCTGCAAAAAATTAAAAATACCTGTCATAAGAAAACTGTCGCAATCATCTGCTGCCTTTATTTAGGCATCACAACCTCTATTGTTCGAAGAGACAACTGGAGAGACTAATGCTGACCAACACGCCGATCGCCAATGACAACAGCCGCCGCGCCTACAAGAAGGGCGAGGGCTACTTCGTCGACATCGACGGCACGCCCGTCCAGGTGAGCTTCCGCTCGGCCGCGCTGCTCTGCCTCACGGACAAGGAGCGCGGCGATGGCTCCAAGACGCAGGCCAACCAGGCCATCATGAGCCAGTTCAAGGCGATCAAGAACACCTACGGCAACGACGAGAAGGCCATCAACGACTTCCGCCTCTCGCTCATCGATGACGTCGTCGACAGCGGCCTCCTCGAGCACATCCTCGACAAGCCGGCCCCCATGGCCGCCGCCGCATAAGCGGTCTCAGCAGCGATCCCTGCTGGGGGATCACTTTGTTTATTTAACCACCAAATGGAGCAATGATGAATCCGATGTCAACACTAACTTTGGATCCTCTTTTCTTTGAGCAGTTTAAGGAGCTCAAGAGTACGCTTGAGAAACAACGTATTGACAAAGAGGCGCAGAAGAAGATGGAGCACAATCGCTATAGTTCGGATCACGGCCCCATGGCGGTAGCTTGCGCCCTGTGCGGGCGTATGGTCTGCTGCAACGGCCGGTACTGCAAGGAGTACGTCAACGTCCCGAACGTGGTCCGCTCCTGGATCATCAAGGTGCGCTACCCCGGCGTGCTCGGCCACCAGAGGTGCGAGTTCTGCTGCGAACCGCGCGCCTTCAACGTCCAGATCTCGGCCATCGAGGAGGAGGTCAAGAAGTACAACGACGAGAAGCTGAAGGTCCCCGCTACCCCCCGAGAGTAGGGGTATTCCTTGGACGTATAACATTAGCGGGCCGTATGAAGGTTACTAATGAATAGGCTTCATATAGAAGCAACTGAATTTGTTGAACATTTTTTTAATGGTCAGAAGCGAAGCACATATGGCTACAAGATTTATGATAATCACGAATTTGGAGCATGTGATGGCTTCGAGAATATAGAAGCAGTATTAGATGCCTTGCGTCCAGGTAATCTCTTGGAAACGATAGGTAATCACACGCCAGACTGGTATGGTCTTCTAACAGACCCACTGGTGTTTGGTGGGTATACTGTGGGTGGTTATGATTACACATTTAAAGATCTTGTACGGTTCTTCCCAGATGAACTAAAAACGTCCTTGCAAGAATATATATAAATAACATAAAGTAAATATCCTGCCAGAATAGCTCAGTTGGTAGAGCGTAGGTTTGAAGAACCTAGCGTCGGAGGTTCGAATCCTTCTTCTGGCAATACTTCACAACACTGGAGGAACACTGCATGAGTTATCTTGATAGCGATGTTGGTTCTTATGAAGAGTGGGATTCCCTCGCTTGTCTTCTTTGTGGTCGATTAACTTGTCAAGATGGTTGTTGTGAGAATGCGACGCGTACTTCTAATGTAGTACGTTCTTATCTTCTTAAGCTTTCTTTTGGCACACAAGAAGTATACAAGTGCAGAAAGTGTGGCGCTAAGAAAGCACTGAGGGTTGTCTTCAAAGATTATGAATAATATTTTTTATCTATGAGATAAGAATAATGCCTCGAGAAACCATCTCACCCAAAAGAGGACTGAACTGATGAGGACTCGCGCACTGCTCTTGGCCTTGGCTGCACCGCTGGCGCTCGCTGCCTGCGGCAATGACACACCACTCCCCACTCCTTCCCGTGACATGGCCCCGGCCGCGGCGGCCTACTCGGTGGTCCCGGTCATCGACCACGGCCTCCAGGTCAAGCGGCCCGACTGGGAGAAGTACGACTGCACCGTGTCCAACAGCGAGGGCGACTTGCCCAAGCTGGTCGTCACCAAGGTCATCCAGGACGTCAGCGGTGAGATCGACAAGGGCGGCACCTTCCGCGTGGAGATGCCCTGCACAGGCACGATCCGTTCCATGAACCCGATGTCCGTCGGCCAGAAGATCAGCAGCATCACGACGACCCTCGAGGCCATCAAGATCACGGACAAGGGCCCGGAGACCTGCAGGTACCACCTGGTCGACCGCGACATCGTGTTCAGCGAACCGCTGTTCACGTCCAACAAGCGCTTCGCCGGCGGCTGCGGGGGCTCCTACTAGCAGCGAGCGCTGGGCTATGCAGCCTGGCGCTTTTTAACATACAATAAAGCTCAGGAGAAAAAATGAGATACGTTGTACTACTATGTGCCTTCTTGTTAGCTTGTGGTAGACCTGTTCCCGAAATTATTGATGAGCCCGATATGGCAGCTGATATGTATGTAGAACCTACATATGAATACTGCGAGCTATATGCGGATAAGACCGTTATTACTATTAATGGAGAAGCCTTTACTGGCCCAGACCCTGATTGCAGGAGTAAGCAAGTAGATGGCGGAGACAAGCTCTTTATAGTAGATAAGTTTAGTTCTGTAATTAGTTTTCCATACTCCAACATAACTACAGAAACAAAATGTCCCGTTAGAATTTTAGGGATTATCAAAACATATAGTACACTTCCAGTTATCACGATGGTCGTATCTGGTAGGTATATAATACCGCTGAAGCCAGTTAGAGAATGTGCTTTCTATACTAATACGGTAATGATTAGTAAAGAGAAAGATCGATGTTTTGTGACCTCCTATATCAATAGTACTTGCTAATAAAATCCCCTCTAATTATGATATAAGATTCTTAGAGACGCCGGTGTAGCTCAATTGGCAGAGCACGCGGCCTGTACCCGCGGGGTTGGGGGTTCGAGTCCTCTCGCCGGCTCTAATGGGGAGGTATCCAAGTGGCTAAAGGATGCTGACTGTAAATCAGCCGCGCCTTCGTGCGCTTCGTGGGTTCGAATCCCACCCTCCCCACTATTCCGTTTCTTTTTTTGGTATAAGTTAGTTGGAGGCAAGGATGATCCTATCTGACCCAAAGAGAGATGAGACCATCGCCACCCTGCAACGCCTCATCAACGAGATGAAGGCTGGTACGATTGTTGAGCTTCATATAAAGGCAGAAACCGAAGTAGGGACTGCCGAAGTCGACATCACTGGCGGTGGTGAGTTCTGGTGGAACAAGGACAATTTGGAAGGACCGACAATCCTTCCCTTCAAGCAGAGCTGAGGCTCGGGTCCGAACACTCGGACTTTTAGCCAAGGAGGAGAGCATGGTCAAGTTGATCGGGTGGGGAACAGCGTTCCTCACTTCTGAGCGCTTTATCCTCGATACCGTGGCCAAGCACCACAATATCCCCGAAGCAAGTGTCCGTATGCTTTGCCTTCTGAGAAAGTTCGACATGTACAAGGTCGGGCGTATCCTCGACTGGCTGGTCCAGGAGAAGAAGCTCTATCGTTATCGTATTCGCAATCACAGCCACCATCAGTTCGGTGGTGATATGTTGTCGCTAAGGAAGCCGGATGTTCATGCGGCTGAGTTTATCATCGACTTGGTCGAGGCATGGGGCGCCATCACGCAGGATCAGGTCCTGAAGATGTGCGACGAGGTCGGCTATAATCTGGTGACGGTTCTCGACGTGCTCGATGTGCTGCAGAGGGAGCGTAAGCTCTTCGCACACAAGGTCACCAATCCTCGCGATTCCCACAACGGGAGGATTGCCTTCACTGTAGTGAAGTGGGGATAAATCTATTGTTTTTTTGATATAAGAACTATGTACGGGGGCGAATTGGTTTCGACGGGAATCACTAGTAGAAAGATCGCACGCCGTGGAGTCTGTGGACCACGTTAAAAACAGGCAACGCAACAAATGCCAACAACAACGGCAACAAGGGCCTCCTGGCCCGCGCCTGGAACTGGGTCGTCGGCAACGACAACGCAGCTCCGGCTCTCGCGATGGCCGCGGCCTAAAAACCCGCCCCATCCCACTCTGGGGAATCTGCTGCTCGCAGACCTGGGGTGAACAAACAGAGCAAGGCTAGCGATGCAGCCTGAGCGTCGGAAAGGCACTGGGCAGTCAGGATAAGATGGTGGCTAACCTCCACCGCCCCAAGAGTTGCATAGTGCCTCCTAGCCGAGATTAAGTTGGGCAAGCTGTGAGTGATGGTCTGTCTCGTTACCATCCTCACTAAGACAAAACGGGGCTAAGCGTGTAGAGATCCCTGCGAAGGGATTTTCGGACCCGGGTTCGAGTCCCGGCGCCTCCATTGACCTGGAGCTGAAATGAGGACAGAGAAGATTGATAATTGCTATCTTCCTCATTTCTTTGGTTTCAGATTTGGAATATTTCTTTATAAACGACGGATTGTAAAAATCACCGCCTATAGTATGCCATGGAAAATCCCTTACAAAGTCTTATTTGAATCCAGATTCGGACTGGAAGGAGAACATGATGGTGGAGAACAGACCATTGAGCTTTGATGAAGCAGGGGCGTGGTGGAGGCAGTATGCGTGGTTCATGCACAGGGCAACCGACCCGACGCATGAGCTGGCGTGCATGGCTGCCGACAGCATGCTGACGTTCAGTCATATCAATGGCTTCGATCCCGCCGAGTGCGGGCTGCATCTGAGGCCATACTAAAAAGTTATTATATTACTGGGATAAGAAAATTGTTGTGGTGGATGTAGCTCAATGGTAGAGCGCTGGGTTGTGGTCCCGGATGCTGAGGGTTCGAGTCCCTTCATTCACCCTTTGTATTGCCTGTTTTATTGTGGCGCCACAAGACAACAGGAGACTAGATTCATGAGTGAGAAGAAGATCACGGTCACCGAGCTCGTCGCCAACCAGATCCCGAAGCTGCTCGACGACCCCCGCGGCCACGACGTCCTCAAGAAGATCAACAAGACCTACTGCGTGGAAGTCACCGGCGAGGGCGGCGGCGTCTACAGCATCGAGCTGAAGCCGAACGGCAAGATCTACCACGGCAAGACCAAGGACGCCTGCTGCACCCTGTCCGCGGACATCGAGACCATGCGCTCGATCTTCGAGAACCCCGGCAGCGCGATGGACCACTTCAACGCCGGCCGGCTCAAGGTCGACGGCAAGTGGCACGCGCTCTCGCTGCGGGCCCTGAAGGACATCAAGATCTAGGTCCCTCGGGACCACTCGATCCCAAGATCCCGTAGCTCAAATGAGGCGCGATGAGAAATATCGAATCGACGTCTCTCCAGGTAAACGAGGTGCACCTCGGGAGCCTGTGGAAAGTCAGAGCGCTGGGCCGGGTACCCAGCCGCTGGGAGTTCGAGCCTCCCCGGGGTCGCAGTATGATGGACCTATCAACGAAGCATTATTTAACTGGCTCCATCGTCTAGCCGGCCTAGGACAGCGGCCTTTCAAGCCGTCAGACGCGGGTTCAAATCCCGCTGGAGTCATTTTTATCACAGTGAAAAATCTTATAAAAATTTGTCATAAGACAGATGTCTTGAGCAACAAGCTCGCTTTTTAACATGCAGAAACTATGTACAAAATGTAGATTGCCTTTTGATTTAAATGATTTGCCTAAAAGATCAACGGGCAAGATTTATGGTCCTTGCAAAACTTGTAAGAAACTTATCTCGAAAAATCATTATAAGAATAATAAGGGATCTTACAAAAGTCGAGCAAGAGTTGCTAAACTTAAATACAATCAGATAATAAATGAATTGAAAAAGAAACCTTGTAGAGACTGTAATAAAGAATACAACTATTGGGTCATGCATTTCGATCATTTAGATCCAAAGACAAAAGTTGATTGCGTTTCTTCCATGAAGAAAAGGCAGCTTAATCTCAAAGCTGTGCTCGAAGAAACACAAAAATGTGATGTGGTTTGCGCTAACTGCCATGCAGAGCGAACACATCAAAGAGCAAATCAAGTTATTTAACTCAAAACAAAACCTTATTCCAAACAAGAAGAGAAATAATAGCAATGCGTAAGATTCGTTTTCGTAACATCATCGTCCGAGTAACTGATAAGAACAAGCGTGAGGGCGTGCGGCGTGAGTCCGATAACTGCCCAGTTAAGCTGGCTATCAGTCGCTATGTTTATGGTGAGGTGAATGTAACTCCATGGAGCTATACCATCAATACTTTGGATGGTAATCACCACGGGTCGCTACCTGCAGAGGTTGGCAAGAAGATCCGTACGTATGACAACACGGGTCGCCTGCCGCGGTTCCAGTTCACGATCACCGTACCGGAGACCTACCTCCGCTACGAGTACCGCTACAAGCGGTAGTCGCGAATTTATTCATTTATTTTAGGTATAAGAACTATGTCCGCGCTCATAGCTCAGCTGGATAGAGCACCGGTCTTTAAGAAAAGGAGCCCTCATAAGGAAAAAGAAACTTATGAGGTGGACAGTGCTATATCGGTGAACCCTGTAAAATGGCAACACCGAGGAAACCAATGGTTGCCTAATCTTCTGCTCTTGATGTAACATAGAAATGTGAGACATCATACAAAAGATAAAGGCGATCTAGGAGTTCTGAAAGCGCAAGTTGATCTGTACCAACAAGGGTTTCTAGTATCAGTGCCACTAACTGAACATGCTCCGTTTGACCTAATCATCTACAAGGATGGTAAATTCAAACGTGTGCAAGTGAAGTATAGGACGTTGGATACGAATGGAACACTAGCGGTCAAGTTGGCCACATGTTGGGCAGATAAACATGGTACGCATACTAGGCCGATTCCCAAAGACGAAGTAGATGTAGTCTGTGTGTATTGCCCAGATACAGATAGCTGCTACTACTTCAACCCAAAGAATTGGAATGGAACTGCTACATTGCGGGTAAGAGCTTCTAAGAATAATCAAAAAACAGGAGTGCATTCTGTTAATGATTATCGTTGGGTTCCGTAGAGGCCATACGCACTGCACCTGAAATGGTGAAGATATGGTCCAGACCACAAACGACGTTTGTCGGCGATGAAAATCGAAGTGGTAAAGCTAAACCGGAAGTCCCAGGTTCGAATCCTGGTGGGCGCGCAAATTATTGGAGCTGTCTCATGAATAAAGAGCTAGAGAACAAAGTCCTCGATGTGATGTATGACGCTGTCCTTAGGCTCTCTAAGGATGCCGCAGTCCGTCATGTACGAGAGACTCAGGGTGAAGAAGCAGCAGCATATCTGCGTGCAAACCTGGACACAAAGTTCGGGGAGTGTGCAGCAATGACTGCTACTGGTGTGGTGCTCGAGAAATATCGAGACATCATTGGAAATCACTATCTGCTCGATGCCCTCGAAGTACATATCGAGGTCAGGATTCAGAGAGTGCTTTCCGCCCTTGAGGCACGAGCACAGACAATTCACTAGTCGCCAAATGGGGGGCCACTAGTTTTTTAAGTGGTAAAAACTTTCATTTTATGGCATAAGGAAAGTGTGAGGGCTCGTAGCTCAGCTGGTAGAGCAGGAGATTCTTAATCTCTTTGTCGGGGGTTCGAATCCCTCCGAGCTCACTCCCGATTATTTCCCCAAGCCTCGCGCTAGAGGAACGCCATCCCCGTTGGGGCCGTAATCGGGCTTTTTTTTAAAACCACGCGAGAGTGGTGGAATGGCATACACGCTGGTCTTAGGAACCAGTGCCGAAAGGCGTGCAGGTTCGACTCCTGTCTCCCGCAAATTTTTAATTATCACAACACATCTGGCCAAGGAGCCTAGAATGTTCAACGCAGAGAACTTCTTCAAGAAATTCTTTTCTATTATTGCAGCACTAGTCATTACTGGGTTAGTTGTTATTATTGGTATTGCCATCCACCAGAGGGTGCGCTCCAATGGAGAAATTTCATATTGCTATACAACAACTTACTATGGGCAATATGATATCAAGAAGGTTGAACTTCACGGATACCGTGAATGGCGTGAAGATCGACTTATTGGCGCTTATGATACCGATGATGAAGCTATCGATATGGCCAATAAAATAAACTGCAGGATAGGTACAAAGCGATGAGTAGAGCTGAAAGAGGCTCAATAGATATTGGTAGTATTATCTGGCTGATTGTTCTCTCTGCTTTTATATTTATAGCGGGCTGCCCGCTTTATAAATCAGCTACGTCTGATGGAGAGATAGATTATTGCTACATAACACAAACTAATTGGCATGAGCACTCAAAGACAATTCTTCGTGGATTTATTCCATGGAGATCTGATCTATATATAGGTGCTTATAATACCGATCAGGATGCTCTTGACATGGCCAAGAAACTTCATTGCAGAATAGGTGTAAAGAACTAATATGGACTTCACTTTAGAAACACTAGAACGAGAAGTAACTGAACGATTCCTACCAAGTTTTAAACTTGGTACCAAGCTATCTGTTGGCATCCAGGATAAAGCTGGAAAAGATGTATGGTATGGATGTACGCTAAAAAGTAAGCTAGTGGATCAGATTGCTAGAGATGCCTTCTATACACTAACTTTTGAACGTGCCGATGGTACAGAGTTGAAGCTCACGTTCCAGGTACCTGCTAAGGACTTAGACATAAATAATGAACGCACACCAGCGTAGAGTATCTCGCCGTAAGGAAGAACGAGATTTAGAGGTTATGAAACAGAAACAGGAAAAGTTCTGGGAGGAGAATCCGGATCTATTAGATAGTGACGATGTAGAACTAGTCTTTGATAAACTGCTTTTAGCAACCCACTCTAAGTAATATATTATTTTTTTGGTATAAGTATTATAGCTCTGAGAGCCTTGTATCTTCCTATCCTATCCGGGTATTGATGCCGGTCAGACATCCAGGTTGGACGGAAACCAAGGGAGCTCACAGAGTCCAACGGCGTATAGCTCAGCGGTAGAGCATCGGCCTTACAAGCCGAGGGTCACAGGTTCAAGCCCTGTTGCGCCGATTCAAATTGGAGGCACTGTGAAGAATAAGCCTCGTCGAATTCAGTACAAGTTTACACGGTTGACCAAGGAGCAATCTCTATACCCAGATGGGTTTGATGGACTCCAGAAGGATGGCCTTGTTTGGACTATGTGCTGGAGGGATGGAACATTCGGAAACTCGTGGTGCTACAATGGCCTCGTGTCTGAAAATGACATCCGAAAGCGACTCTCCGAGAAGCAATGGATGAAGTTCAAGAACGGGGAGAAATTCTTCACAGTCCATGAGACTAGGGCCCAACAGCGGAGTCGAATCCGCTTCAGGTTCCTCAACAAGGAAAAAAGACTTCAGGAGTTCCGGACATAGGAGGTCTCGATGTACTGGGAACTGCTAGCAGGCTGGTATCAAGGCAGGTGGTTTTCTCAGGAATATGAGAGAGATTCCAAAGGAAAGTTCACCGGCTGGTGCCGCGAACCCGGCTCCACAATAGAAGTGAACTACCTCACGGGTCAACAGAGGTAAGATCACTTCACACTTCGCGGGAGAGTAGCTCAGCTGGTTAGAGCGCGGCTCTGATAAGGCCGAGGTAGGCGGTTCAAGTCCGCCCTCTCCTACTTTTAAATCTATTCTTTTTAATGGCATAAGAATTATGCTCGCTCCTGATTTTACACCCGCCCTTGGAGGACAAGTAACATGAATCCCCGCCTCCCTCTCTACAATGCGTGTGATGTCGCGGACGTTCCAGTTATCTTCGGGCCACGTTCCCGAGGCCACATGCTCTTCGGCCGGTACAACTCACAAGCACGTGTGCTCGTGCGTGACGGCAAGCCAGTGCTTCGCAAGACCTGCGCAGACCTGCTGGTGGACCTCCACCTCACGCCAGCCGATCACAACTTCCATGACATGGAGGAGTTCCTCCATCTGCTGCGCATCGACAAGGCGCGCCTACCTCACCCCACCCCGGCCTACAACTACGACTCCTTGCTCAAGCTGATGAAGCAGCGTGATCACAAGTGGTCCTGGTCGGCGGAGTCGGCACAACACCTCACGGACCATGTCTGGGCGCTCTGGGTGATCCTCAGCACGCTCAAGCTGCCACAGGAGAAGTTCTTCCGGCTGGCAGACTGGGACAAGAAGTGCGACAACCCGATGGCACAGCTCTCGGCCCTGCTGAGCATCGCGACGGGCGGTGACCTGTCGGGACTGAAGAGCTTCAGGGGATGGGCGGGTGCGGTGGTGCAGTTCGAGCGGGCAGTGTGCGACCTGAGTGAGCGAGTCTCCACGTGAGACAGAATCGGTGCCCACGATTGGGCGCCGGTTTTTAAATCTGAGTGGAAAGGTGGATCTTGAAAACACATGTCGGTGATGATGACCTTGATATTGCAGCTATTCAAGTTCAGAGAGAGAACGAAGCACTTGAGGCTGAACTAGAGGCTTATAAAAAACAAATCGAGAATCTTAGAACTCATCTGTCTGAAGAAAGCTATAGAGCCAATAAGCTCAATGTTCGCTTCCGCATTATTAGACATAACTTCGATACAAATATGCAAACCTATAAACTACTCCTACGGAAAATTGATTGCCTGATGGAAGATTACAAAGATAGGAGTCTTGATTATTATTGCCAACTTATGGAGCTCGAAACTAGGGTTCTGTTGTGGCAGGCAGTTAGCTTTACTTTAGGCGTTGTACTTCTCAAGAAGTTTCTGCTAAAATAATTTTTTATGCAGGTTTGGCATAGAGGCTGTGCACCATCCTTCCAAGTTGGCGAGAGGAGTTCGAATCTCCTAACCTGCTTCATGAAAAATTTATTCTTATTTGGATATAAGAATAATGGTCGGGAACTGTGAAACATCTTCTTGTTTCCAAAAGGCTGCGCCGCCGTTTCTCCTCGGACAAGTCGATTCCCCAGCAGTAGTCCAGTGCCCTACCTCTAACTGACCTGCGGGTGAGATAGAGGGTTGAAGAGTTCCTCCGGCCAATAGGCAACCTTGCAAGGTGGAGTGGACTTGGTTGCTGGCGCGAAGGGTCGATGAGTATGACGCTGGTGGTTGGTGAGGGCCCAAACCTCCCTAAAGCGCAGATGCCTTGGTTGAAGGCCAGCCTACGGACAACGAACATGTGGAACGGAACCCGTCCGTTTCTTTTAATATTAACTAATTAGCCCGAGTGGTGGAACAGGCAGACACAGTAGACTTAAAATCTGCGACCTTTATGGTATTGTGGGTTCGACTCCCACCTTGGGCATTCCAAACAAAACATCTATTAAACTCTCTGAGTGATACTCAAATGGCCGATAAGGCACCAGTAGTAAAGACGAAGAAGGATCTCGGCACCCGACTTATTAAGTGCGGTTGCTATGATGTTCCTCCTCGTTCCATCCCAGATCCCCCCTTCCCCGCCCAGCCGCCCGGCTTCAAGCTTGGCGTTCAGCTCCCAGGTGTGCGTGACAGCGCTGCTGCTCACTACCAGGAGGCCCGTTACAAGAATGGTCTCCGAGTGCACAACTGGTCTGGCTCTAAGCAGAGCTTCCGTTGCACGATCTGCGGCAGCGAGAAGTCTGCTTAGTAAATCCTATATAAAAAACAGGTATAAGTATTTTAGCTATCTGAAGACGGCTCGTAGCTCAGCTAGGTAGAGCAGTGGCCTTTCAATTGGAAGCCCTACATAGAAATATGTGGGTGAAAACTTGGCTAAATGCTGGAACGCCTTCAAAAGATCTCACTACGGTTTCCACCGTGAAAATGTGAGATACACGGAGGTAATCAGCAGGAAAGTCTTTGACAGAGTGTCGGAGTAGACGTAAGCTGGTGTAATGGAAATTACAACAGAAACTCACTCTAAGCACAAAGGCACTCTGGGAGAA
>JACCDG011370044.1_pt1 | contig 11832 bp, 8 predicted proteins | sample 7442471 | NCBI WGS metagenome assembly JACCDG01 (sample SAMN15323444, study PRJNA562643) | freshwater metagenome | isolation source: river surface water | place: USA:Blue River Watershed | collected 2017-08-17
AAGAAAAACAATTTTTAAATACCCATTCACTCAATTAAAGACACTAAGAAAAACAATTACACTATGATTTGTAATTTTGTTGGCACGACAAAAACAATGAATGAAACTGACATAGATTATACGGCATTTCATAGAATATTCAGATCCACTGCAAAGAATGATTTGGATGTTTGTGAAGGCAGCATAACATTTCCAGATCTAATGCTATACATAAATGCAAAAGCAACCCCAATAAAAATAGATGAATTTATACCATTCGGGGACGAGACCGTAGCAGCTGTAAAAAACAAACTTAAACAACGAAAGATAGTTCTAGAGAAAACAATGCCCGAACACATTCAAACATTATCTAAATGGATTAATTTTATCAATGGGCGGCGAGATAGAAGAAAGCTTCTTATGAATGATGGTGTGGGGTTTCTGAGTTTTATGCATAGAAAAGTGGATGAGAAAACGTATAATTACATTATGGAGCTGTATTCAGTGGAAAAAACTCTTACTACGATCAAATTTTACGAACTCCGCAAAATATCGTATGAAACTATGGATTTTGATAATTTGGAGGAAATTCCAGTGATCAGGTATCCTAGACGTCGGAAATGACCTCAACGGTCATTTCCTCGTCTGGGCTGCGTCGCAAGTCACCTTCGGTGACCCGCTGATAGCTTCGCTATCGCTTCACGCCTACGGCGTTCAGCCAGACTCGCCCCTGATTCTGCTGAACTTCATGGTTATCGATGCTTGCGCCCTGATTCTGCTGAACTTCATGGTTATCGATGCTTGCGCCCTGGTTCTGCTGGACTCGTCACTACGCTCCTCGCTTTGTTTGCAGGCCTGCTGACTGACAATCAGTAATCCGGCGAGCCGAGCGGTGGTTCTGGGCGGCTTTGCCGCCGAACCCCGCGGCGCAGCCAATCACGAGTCGAACGTAGTGAGACGACGTGATTATAATAGATCCCCACATAATGTCACAACTACTTCTATGATACAATCATTTGTTGTATGCGCCCGTAGTTCTGAATTTACATCATTTATTTCGAGTAAAATAGCGGCTAGTATACATGTTGCAATTGTTATTTGAAACCCACTTTTATTCATAAGCTTCTTAGTTTTCTTTTTCTCGTAGTATTTTAGCTCTATCACTTTGCTTAGAAGTTGAACAGATTTAAAATGTTTCATGAACTCATCAAGTCTTTTATGGTCAGATTGGCCGATTTGTACGGTTATTTTTTCCAACTCTTTGTCGATCACATTTTCAAAGAACCCTACTCGAAATCGAGGATGATTAGCACTTTGCGGTATTACATCAGATGACATTGAAAGCTCGATATCTGCACATAAATCTCTCATATAATCAAATAGATCAGAAGATGATATCCGCATGTGTGGATTTGGCATTAAACATTTGCTTATGATTTCCACATAAACTTCTAGCATCGGAGATGCGATCTCGTCGTTTTTACGGGTATATTTGCCGGATAACTTCATCAAGTCTTTCCATGTTGTATTCATTATACGGGATCTTACACTCTTCGTGACATCTGTATATTCCATAGCAAATAAGTTCGATTTTATGTGATCCGTAAAATTACCATTCGATGCTGGGTTTTCCATTAAAATATCGATTGAAACAGCATGTGCTTTCGCCGCTACCAACCAACTGGGCACTGTATTAGATATAGGTTTCATAAACAAACATCCTGTAAACAATTCATATGCGATGCATCCAATACTCCAAACATCTATCTTATCGCTTATATAACATCTTTTGACATCACCACATTGAGAGTATTTTTCATTAACTTCAGGCGCTCTGTAGTTAAGGGATTGTATATGAGTGTATATTTCAGGGTGGATTTCCAAGATGGAGGTGTTAAAGTCACAAATAACGGGCCTTATTGTCAGACTGATTTCTTCGTTCGCCGTTATATACTCATATGTCTTGTAAAGTATATTTTGCGGCTTTAAATCCGCATGTATAATTCCGCATTTATGCATGTAATCGATCGCAGAAGTTATTTCACATAACATACGCAGTAATAACGTAGATGGTGATTTCTTTATTCTTGCCGCACATTCTAACCAACTTGGACCATGTAAAGATCCTTCATACCTCTCCATAAATATTTTACACCCACCATTGTTGGAGAAATTAATCGATAGCGGCTTTATTATGTTTGGATGTTGCAAATAATTTAGTATGCTGACTTCTTTAAGAGCCGATTCAAACACATCTGGCTCACAATTCTTTATGGCAATTTTTGGATTGTATTCGTCGTATATGACGGAGCTGAAAGTACCCCCGCCGATGTTCTTCTTTGCACTCAGCATTCTGCAACATATATGATACGGTTTATGATTATGTTTAGATTGACTTCGTCAATCGTCTCAACAGCTTCGCTGTGGCGTAGCATTCGCTTCGCTCGTTACTACACCGTCGGACTCTGCTTCGCAAAGGCGCTTACTCGACCCGCATTGATCTGGTTTGAGGCGTTATACTGCGCAGCTCCGCTGCTCGTCGCCATTCGCATACCAGCCAGCTGGCTGGGAATAGGGGGCGATCAATAAATTTTGTTCCATATAAATCCGGCAATACCTCTAAATGAGCTCAAAACGGCCTTTCAGGCCAATCTAACAGCTACGCCCAAGTATGGGGCGAGTAAGGATCTCTGCGAAGCAGAGTCCGACGGAGCCTAGTGAATTGCCTCGTAGAGGCAATGAACGAAAAAATTGAAATTGGCCCATTCGTATTATCATACTTACGTACAAAACACCATGGCTTACGAACAAACTTTCACAGAATACGGCTTTGAGCGTGTTGAGACCGATATGGCCATTATCAATAGCATTATTACAAATGACCTGAATGCCGATAATTTCAAGGAACTAAAGGCTATTTGCAATTCAGTGGGCGACCACAAGACTATGATGAGGGTTATCCTCACTGCCCTTATCGAGAAGATCGAATATGGCAGGCTTATGATGTTGCTTGAAAACTGGACAAATATTGACGAATGGATTAAGTTGGAAGAGAAGAGATATTTATACCCACTTTACACCATTGCCCCTGATCTCGTATCATGGGACAAGATCTTTGCCATGGATGGTACGTATGTATTCTATGACGCTGTTAAGGTTCTCGCGCTTCCGGGCATTGATGGATTCATTGACCGAAAGATTGCTGTTATGAAGTTCTATGATACTTATGACTACGGAGCTTCTTTCAAGGACAGTACTACAGAAACTGATGCGGCTATTCAGAATCTGGTGACGCAAAAAGAATGCCTCAAGCATTACTTGAAGTGTCTTCCAGTATGGCAGAAGAATTATGAAAAATTCTTCATTACCACTGAACCCGTATTACAGGACCCACATGCTGACGGTGCCACTCTATGGAAGTCTGAACCCATTGCAAGTCAACGCAGTAATTACAAACGCCCCACCATTGGTGAAGGCTCTGTTGTTACTCGCGAAGAGTTCGAAAGACGATTCTACAATGATATTGCACATGGTGTTCTTACTGAATCACCAAATCCCGAACTGAGAAAGCTCGGCGAGAAATTCCCGTTCGATAATGTCGTCTTCTCAGGCGATGCTATCCGACAGGCTCTTGATAAGAATTATGATAAGCAGCGAGCGTCCGATTTGGACATGTTCATCATCGGTTCCAAGCCTGAAGAACGTGATGCGGCTTTCAAGAAGCTTCTCGAATGGTTTACATGCAAGGGAAAGGTGTTTTACGGCATTAAAGGAGGAGTAGTCTGTATCTATATTAAGGACGTTCCTATTCAATTCCAAATCATTAACACAAACAATTCTAATGCCGTTGATATCATCAATCGTTTCGATTTGACACATATTCAATGGTTCGCGAAGAATACTACCAAGGCAGCATATGCCAGAAAGATCACTGCGGCTGATTTGACCGGTTATGAAGCCGATTATTACAGTTATGAAGGTCTACATGTATTCGGCACACATGCTGCTTTTACAAGCCAGATTACTCGTGTTACTCAAATCGCAAATCGCTCAAAGGTTATGACGCCAAGACTTATCAAGGCTCTTATCCGTGGATTTGACATTGAGACCAACACAGAAATCAAGAATAATGTGATCGATATCACCAGTTTGGTCGAACGGCCGAAAGGTAGTGATATTAAGACTCACCTCCGTAATCAAGCCGCTCCTTGGTATCCTCTTAGCAGTGATGCAGCGCGATTTGATGGAAATGAGCAGGATGAGATCGCTCATATTCTCCGCATGATTGAACGTGAGACTCAAGCCTCTGAAGTGACCGATGATCCTCTAGTTGTCGATAACAAGACAATGAGGAATATTAACTTCGAGGTCGAGTATGATTCGTTGAACTACACACGCTTCAACTCAGACACTGTTGTTAACAATGGTCGTCAACGAGGAAAGACTGAATTCACATTGCGCAACAAGAATGGCAATATGAGTGTTATTGGCGGTGTTTGCTCAGTTATCGATGTTAGCAATGAAGAAGGCAATATTGACATCCGCATGAAGATCATCGAACAACCATTCATTGGCTTCATTAAGGATATCATCGAGGGCAATGTTCTCAGGCGATTCACACAAAAATCAGTCACAAAGAACATTTTGAGTGGGGCTGATGGTGATGTCATTGAAATGCGATTTGACAAGTTCAAGTATGAGCGCCGCATGAAGAGCGCCAACCAAGATACATGCGCTAGAACCAATCGAGGAGCTCAAATTAACATTGAAGAAGATCTCCATCCGGGCGATCGTATTTCTCCTATGTTCCAATTGTTGTATAGCATCAATGAAAACCCTCAACAGGGTGGTGCTCGCGATGATGATCAAAAGGGGATTACTGTTCGCTTAGTCCCACTTAAGATCATTAAGATTGAGGAGGATATTGAGGATTCCGTTGATGAGACCGTTGTTGCCAACAATCAAGAGCTTGACGATGTTTCCGCGTCTAACAGCGTTACAGAAACTGTCTACGATGATCAAGATTTTGAGTGATCACCTTCGGTGATCGGCTGCGCCGCGAGCCTCCTTCGGAGGCATCGCTCGGCTCGCCAGCATGCTGATATGATATACAAAATCTATTTTTTGATTACCTTCGGTAATCGGCTGCGCCACTGATTGACTTCGCGTTGCTCGTCAATCGTCTCCGTCGGCTTTTGCTACGCAAAAACCTTACTCGACCCGCTTCGCGGAGCTGATAGCTTCGCTATCGCTTCACACCTTCGGTGTTCAGCCGGGCTCGCCATCATACAGATCCGGCCGACATAATTTTTTTTGATTACCTTCGGTAATCGGCTGCGCCGCGAGCCTCCTTCGGAGGCATCGCTCGGCTCGCCGTCATACAGATCCGGCCGACATAATTTTTGGGCCATTTTCTCGCGTAATATCCGGCGATGCCCCTAAACGGGCTCAAAACGTACTTTTAACGCGATCTAAGGCATTTGCCGGATATTAAGCCGAACCTTTATGCTGGCGCAGCCGATTGCGAAGCAACACAAAAAATATGTATCAAGACTAGTATGGGGCGAGCACGACGGCCACCTTTGGTGGCCTAGAGCGGAGCCTGTTGCGTAGCAACACCTGTACTCCCGAACCCGCCTTCTCCTCTGTCTGTAATGCCGAGATCTTCAACAACAATCAATTCACACATATCTATTTTTTCGATGATGATTTGCGCAATTCGATCCCCATCCTTGATAATGAAATCACTGTCTCCTGTATTGAGCAATATAACGCCAACATCGCCTCTGTAATCGGCATCGATAACTCCGGCAAGTACATCAATTCCATTCTTATAAGCCAATCCACTTCTTGGGGCTATTCTTCCATATTGACCAAATGGGAGTGACATTCTTACTCCTGTTTTAATTAGAGCACGTTTGCCGGCTTTGATTGAGATTGATTTCTCTTCGCCGCTTGTGTGAAATACAATACCATCTTGCTGCAAATAATGTGTTGGTGGAACGAACTCATCGCTTATACAGGCACATAGATCAAATCCGGCTGCCATAGGTGATCCCCTAACTGGCTTATACTTATTGCTAACTAGTTCTACGTGCATTTTGTGTGTAATTGATGATGTTATGTGTAATTCAAATGTTTCGCTTGGCTCTCGTGGAGCTTTGCTCCACAAAATATTGAATTCGTACCGGCCAAAATACGACAAGACAGCTTTAATGATTAGAGCGGGTGATATTGAAGGTTCAGTGCCGATTAAGGCAACCAAAGACGCCATTTTAACATCTAAGCATTATCAAGACGTTTCCGAACACATAATGGATGTTTGGGAAACCAAGTGTGAATTCGATGCAAAAAGAGAATCACTGTTAATTTTAGCCGGCATCGATGATTTTGTTGGAGGTTTGTTGTATGGAGTTATGGACGAAGACAAAATAGGAATTTTGAAGATTCACTGCGTCTACAGATCAGCAGTGTTCAGATCATCCATTGCGGAAGAATTCAATAGCAGATTATTTGAGAGATTCAAATCAAAACATGCAGATATTTGCAGATACACAGACACTATTGGAGTTCAGGGAAAACATTATGCTTTTGGCGAATACGATGATAATGAGAAATATTTAACATTTGTGTTAGAATTCATTAAATTGTTTGGATTCCCGCCAAAAATGTGTAATTTCAGGGAAAATGGAAACAGTGTAAATATGGTTGTAAAAGGAAATGCTATTCTATTCGAAATATATAGAAGTATATGCAAATTGCATTACGGCAATCCGTTTGCTGCCATAGAAGCGATAAATAATCTTAATCATTTCCACAACAACTCATCAGCCAGTTTTGCAAGAAAATATGTTGCTTTGGAGTACGATTTGGTTCAATTAGATTCGCCTAGGGAATTTTGCAGAGTTCAGAAAGAAAAAGAGTTGGAACTTCGCCACAGACTTCCCGTGTATTGGTTTGATCCAAACGATTTCCCGCAAATCAATCTTATTGACGAGTTTTACTGTGGAGAAGTCAAATATGATCTGAAAAACGATTTGCAAAACGCTTTGGCCATCGAAGATGAATGGAATGACGCTAATTACGTCGTTAGGTATACATTTCCTGCCTCTGCTTTATTCTTGAAATGCAAAGTTGAAACACAAAAAACAAGATATGGAGGTGGGTTTGAGTATATTTATCTGAACAATGCGAATAATCTAGCAATCACTGCTGGGAAAGCGTATCCAACGCAAGCAACTATCACAAATATTTAGTATCGATCAAATCACCGATCATAGCCTTTGCAAGTCTTTTCTTTTTGTGGCCGAGTTTCCAAACTAGGTGCGAATCAACGCAGAATGTTGCAGCGTACCTGTTCATATGTTTTACCTTCTGATCTCTAGTCATCTTATCAGAGAATCCAACACATGCGTTAAACGTATCTTGGCTTGTGAAACGCCGTTGGTGATGATGAAGAGGAATATCTTCAACGAGAATTATACTTTTAGTGGGATCAGATGTATGAGCCGATACTATCTCTCCGTTATCAGTTCTCAATACCAATCGGCCGGTAATAATCATGTATAACTTCTCGGCCAATAACGGAACTTTAGGATTTTTGCCCAAACGAGACCCATAAGCCGCTTCGCATAATGTGCCCAGATATTTGCTCAAATTAACTCCCAAGAACGCCCCTCGAAGTAATCCAGCCGCGGAATACACTTTGTCGGTGGCGACGAATGCTTTAATTTTCTCATCTCTATCGGCCTTGTCAATTTCACCAAGAATCTTTTTCTTTTCATTGTTTATGTATTGTTTGATTATGGCGTGGATCGATTCTTTTGTTGCGAAGCAACGCCGTAAAGGGTCTACCACTGTAGCGGTTGATTCTTTAGTTGCCTCGCAACTCTGCAAAGGGTCTGCTATAATATCCGGATACAATTCCGCGAATACCTTCAAACGGTCAGAAAGCGATGAACGGAACCACTCCGCATAATACGAATCCGAGCCCGACGGAGCACATTTGCTATTTATAAATCCAATAAAATTTAACACATAATCTTGCATCTCAGAAGGAGGGATGTTAATTTTTGTATTGGACTCTGGTTTAGCCGCGGAGATGGTGGCATTCCTTTTGCCCTGTGGTTTGATGTGCTTTATTCCCGCTTTCTTCAACTCATTGAGTATAATAGACTGCGCTTGCAATTCTAGATTCTTGGAAGTGATCTTGCTTCTATATGTCTTAATTTCGGCTAATTTGCCCGAATAATGTCTTTCGTGAACTCCGATTTGTGTCATGAGTTGCTCGCAAAATTTAACAGCCGGTGTTGAGGCCATTTCTTTGGTTAGAGAGTGTGTAAAGGTCAGTTTGGCCGCCAGTGCGTATATCTCGGTTGAATTACATTTTATATATCTTGCGGCCCCTAAAAACCAATCAATGTTATTTTTGAACAAATAGTGTAATTGTCCGGTGTTGATAGTATCATTGATCGCGGCCGTTATCGTTTCTTTCGGCAAGCCAATATCGAGCGGTAAATCAGACAAATGCTCCTGCGGAGCAGTATAATATCCCGCTATCAACTGCAAAGCTATTTCTTCATGCATGTTTTGCGGATCTGCTATCATTGTATAGGGTTCATTCAACACATCATTCACAATTGAGGGGAATTTCTTTCTTTTCATAAACATGTCCTCTGTTATCAAATGGGGGGATGCAATAAGCACTATTTGTTTGTGAATATTAATATCGGCCCGGTATTGAATGAAATCAGATTTAGAATATTTCTCATCTAAATTACCAATCCCGCATGCAAAACCAAGCGCCACCAATCTAGAATAATCGCTCAATTTAATGTCGATTATGCCGTTAGTTAATTCCCTAGAAAATTGTTCAGAAAGTGTTTTGTGATACACAATGAGGGTGTTCAAGAATTCAAGTTCGCCGAACCCAACATCCGAAATATACACGCGAACATCGTCGAGCATTTTTTTGATTGCCAAACCATGAACCTCTAATTCATTCCTAAAGTCCTTTAGAACGCTTTCTAGCATCTCATATTTCAAGCAAGCGCAAATAGAATCTAGTTGCAGTTTGATCCCATACATCTTGACCGCTAGCGATCCCGGTACAATGTTATTTAGTGTATTTTTATCAACGCGAACACATAACTCTGATGGTGTATAGTTCAATGTTTGCTGGTATTCGCCGTTTGCAAGTAAAATTTCTACTGAATCTTTATTGGATATTTTGCCGAAAATACGAGCCGTTAGATTGTCGCAGAATGCTTTGTATAACTTTCCGTTTAAGCGATAATTAATACGTACTGTTGGTGTATTTAGTCGCGCGCTCAATCCGGCGATCTTGTCTGTAATATTTTGTCCAACAGAGGCCACCTGATATGTACATTGTCCGGTTGCCATACGCGCGAAATTATCCAAAATAATAACATCATGCTCATCGCCCACACCAATACAGTGAATATCAACATGTTGTTTGTCTATAACGGCGCGTAATTGTTCCAATTCATTGAATATTTGTTCTGGTTTATTTACGTTATCATTTCCAGCCGCAACCAATACAATTGCGAATTTCCCACGCGAATGTTCAAGGGTTTCTTTGAGACAATTCATCATGAGTACATAATTGGACTTCCCACCGAAATTGTTAATGTTCTCGCGGGAATCAAAATATTCATTCCATTTGAATACTACGGGTTTTATACGTTTGATTTCATTTCCCGAACCAACGCCCAACAAATTACCAACCAGTAATTTAACCCCCTCCATGGCGAATTCTACGTACTCTCTCATGAAATCACTAACATCTATGATAATCATTACATCACTAACAGCCATTAGTTCGGTTTTGACATTTGATGCCGAGAATTCATTTGGTGGGAGTAAAGGTTTTTCCTCTTGTTCTTCAATAATGTTTTGTTTTACCACAGTTATTACGGACTCTAGGCATTCAAGAGAATTGCCGGCGTCATACACTGTAGATTTTACCGATAACATGTTTGGTCCAACAGACGAAAATAATACTGTTTTTGACAAATGTTTAATATGATATATATGTGGCCGTTTGATTGGTTTTATGCCCCAACAAAGGCTGAAAGCGTTATAAAATACAAGATAATTATTGCGGCATTAGTGTTGGCAATTATTCTGATTATATGGTTCAACGAAACAATTCGGGGAGAAGTATCTAGGTTCATATCTCATGATGACGCCAGTGCAATTTGTGTTATAAACCCGACCATAGAATGTCCAAATGTTCGTGGAACAGTTAAATTCAAAGAGAATGGAAAAAAGGGAACCGTAACAATTACATTTGATTTAAGTGGACTTACTCCGGGAGAACATGGTGCACACGTTCACAAATATGGAAACACACTTCCCAGTTATCAGGAATCAAAGGATGGGGTTGATGGCTGCTGTATGAATGCGGGTCCACATTACAATCCTACAAATAAATCTCATGGAAGTTTAGATACCGGGCATATAGGCGATTTTGGCAATATTCTCGCTGATGAGAAAGGCAATGTTTATGAGGTAATGGAAAGCGCTACGTTGAAACTTACTGGAGCTCATAGAATTATTGGGCGTGCATTGATCATACATAAAAACAAAGACGATTTGGGACATGGAAACAATGCCGAAAGCAAGAAAACAGGAAACAGTGGACCCAGAGTAGCATGTGGGGTCGTGGGCATCGCTTCGTGATGGCTTCGTGATTGCTTCGTGATTGCTTCGCAATAGGCTCCGTCGGCATCCACCGAAGGTGGATGCCTTACTCGCCAATATGCTGATCCATTATAATTACGGCTAATACTCTGCTGTTACTTCGCAACAGCATCGTCGCCTTGTGCAAACAGGTCAGCATACAGGACGAAAAAATAAACAGTATGAGGCGAACGACGATGCCACCGGAGGTGGCGCGGAGTGAAGCCAGCGCAACGCGCGAAAAATAAACAGTATGAGGCGAACGACGATGTCACCGGAGGTGGCGCGGAGTGAAGCCAGCGCGTCGCCGTAGGCGCTACGCACTAAAATATTCTTGTATTTTTTGTCTGAACAATGACCCCATGTGGCTATTTTGGCATGGTAAGATGCCAACGCAATACTCCCCCATTAATCGCATGAATTTAATCTTTTGTTTGCAGGAATCACGTGGGCCCGAATTGTACGATAATATCATTCTGTTGAACTCTTCTCCACAATCAAGCAAAGCTACTCCCGGCACTATCTTATCGTTCTTGAGTTCGTTTTCATTTACAATAATAATGAGTCCTACGCTGCCATCATCCTCCCCTACCTGATGAATGGAATATTTGTTTGCAACGCTTGATTTCTTACATAATACTTCGGTTCCATTATTTTGAGCACTCGTCATCTGCATCTTTACAATTCTGTATCTAATCATAAAGGCTTTAGAAGCATGTTTGATTAGTTTTGATACTGACATAGAAATGCCATTGAATTTGATCACATTAGTGCCTCTGATCATTGTTAAAGTGTTTGATTGAGTGTCAAATGAGATGACGGTTGTAGACGCCTTTATCAAAACTCCATTGAACACATTGGATTTGCCCTCTGTATCGTTCACATCTAACACAATTGCCCAATCAGTGGGGAGCTTAAAACCAAGGTCAACCACGGCTGGCGTAATTGATATTTCCATTGCCAGTATCGAGATGAAGGTGGGGTGGAAAAATCAATTTTTCGCTACGTGTAACGCCTAGGCGTTACCCTTCGCTGGCTGCGCTCTAGCCGAGAACTTTGTTCTCGGCGTCGTGCTCGCCACTGATCTGATCATCTGTTATTCGCACCACAGTATATTATTAGCAGCCCTTTTATATCATCATTTAGCAC
>JACCDG011034512.1_pt1 | contig 11831 bp, 8 predicted proteins | sample 7442471 | NCBI WGS metagenome assembly JACCDG01 (sample SAMN15323444, study PRJNA562643) | freshwater metagenome | isolation source: river surface water | place: USA:Blue River Watershed | collected 2017-08-17
CCTGAGCCAGGATCAAACTCTCCCTTGTAATATGTTTGTTTGACCCGGCATCCCAAAGTATTCTATTTTTGGGTGGCTTGTTATTCCTTACTCTGTATCTTTCAAAGAACTTTATAAACTCAGATCCTAAGATCCGTTTATTGCTTTTTTTAATCTCTCGTTCCTTCCGAAACGGGGTGCAAAAATACAACATGTTTTTCACTTTGTCAAGAGAAATTTTAAAATATTTTTCTCAAGCCGCGCAATCCACATATCGATCTAAACTCCCTCTAATCTTCAGAACTTTTTCCCTTCCTTCAATCCCCCCAAGTTTTCTCACGCCCCAACGCCCTTTCGTTTGTTGTCTTGTGTTTTTCCTTGTGGTCTCTATCAGAACGGGATGCAAAAGTACTACTCTTTTCCACAAAATCAAGCATGTCCAATAAAAAAAATACAAAGTACTCGGCAATGACTAGCTATTCAATCATTTACCCCGCAAAAATATTATCGCCACAACAGCGATCCATCCCCGTAACTCAAGAAACGATAGCCCGATTCCAACCCAAACCCATAAATTTTGCGCCAATCTCCACCCACAAATGCCGAAATCAACATCAATAACGTTGACTTTGGCTGGTGAAAATTCGTAATCAACCCAGCTACCACCCGAAACTCAAACCCCTCAACGATAAAAATTTGTGTAGATCCCTGCAACAATCCCCCCTCAAACACCACCCGCTCACGCAAAGCGCCCAAAGCAGAATCCATACTTATTTCCCTGCCTTCTATATATCGCAACCCCAAATCATACCCATCCCCACTGTAGACCTTACCTTCCCAACACCCCTGAAGAATTCTACAACCCACAAAATACAAACTCTCCAATACCCGCATCGATGTAGTACCAATCGCCACCACACGCCTGCCCTGCCCCCTGGCCATGATCATCGCATCTACCAACGACAACCCCACAGCGAATCGCTCCGCATGCATTTCGTGCTCATTGGCAAAGTCCGATGTCATCGGCTTGAACGTACCCGCACCCACATGCAAGGTCAAATAGGAAAACATCACCCCACCCTCCAACAAGCGCGACTGCAACTCCTTGGTAAAATGCAATGATGCCGTTGGCGCCGCTACTGCACCCGCATGCTCGGCAAAAATGGCCTGGTATCGATCCTTATCGCCCTCCGTAACCGCTCTTTCTATATATGGTGGCAAAGGCACCTCCCCCAAAACTTCAATGGCATCTTGCATGGTCGCAAAATCACCCTCAAACTGCATCGCTATCCGATTGCAATCGCGATCCAACCAAACAATCTTCAACGAACCTCGCTCCCCGCTCACCGTAACAACGTCGCCCTCCTTGAATTTCCTGCGATTCCCCACCATCACCTCCCATTGCGTCCAACCCGCATCCAAAGGATTCAATAAAAACACCTCCACCTTTGCTCCCGCCACAACAGTGCCGTGCAAACGGGCAGGTATCACCTTCGTATCATTGGCCACCAACACATCGCCCGACAACAATTGATCGCCAATCTCGTGAAACGCAGTTCCCTGTATCGAGTCGCCACCCTGTTTTCCTGAATAAATCAACAACCGCGATGCATCCCTCGGCTCCATCGCTTCATACGCTATGCGCGCATCAGGCAAATCATAATCATAGTCCGAAACGGGCAAAGCCGGCACCATCGTTTGCGTTCCGCCCAAATCCAACGATGCCAAAAAGCCCATCAGTCCCTCAAACGCCCGCGCACGATGACTCAGCGCATTCTTCTCCGATGCCAACATTTGGGCGAAGGTTTTGGGATATCCATGCGGACGAAAGATCGGGTCGTAGCCAAATCCCTCATCGCCAACACCCTCTCCCACAATTGCACCATCCACTTTTCCCTCGAAATACAAGGGTCGATCGCCGCAGCCTTCCAACCCAACCACACACAAAACGGTCTTGAAACAGGCCTCACGATTTGTCTCTGATTCCAATGCATTCAACAACTTATGATTGTTTGCAGCGTGATTCACCGGCTCTCCAGCATACCTCGCCGAATAAACACCTGGTGCACCATCCAGCGCTTCCACACACAAACCACTGTCATCTGCCACACAGGGCAACCCGCTCACATCATAGATGGCCTTTGCTTTTAAATAAGCATTCTCATGAAAGGTTGTGCCCGTTTCATCTACATCTATCTCGATGCCCGCTTCTTTGAGCGATATCAATTGCAACTTTCCAGCTACAATGGCCTGGGCCTCTTCAATTTTATGGGCATTGTTGGTGGCGAACACCAATCGCGTTGTCGCTACCATGGACAATTATTCTCCTTTTTTGCGAACGGTTCTCTGTTCGATGCGCTTTTCATAATCAACACCTTGTACGATGCGATGCACATACACACCTGGCACATGGATATCATTGGGATTCAATGTTCCTGCTTCCACCAATTCCTCTACCTCGGCGATGGTCACTTTGCCGGCCATAGCCATCATGGGATTGAAATTGCGGGCGGTGTCTTTGAAAATCAAATTACCATGTTTATCGCCCTTCCATGCTTTGACAATAGCAAAATCGGCATCAAACGCATATTCCATGAGGTAGGTTTTGCCGTTAAATACACGTACTTCCTTTCCCTCGGCCACTTCTGTGCCCACACCGGCAGGTGTATAAAATGCCGGAATGCCCGCGCCTGCGGCGCGGCACCTCTCTGCCAAAGTACCCTGTGGAATGAGTTCCACTTCTAACTCCCCACTCAATAACTGTCGCTCAAACTCCGCATTCTCCCCCACATATGAACTAATCATCTTCTTCACCTGCCTACCCTGTAACATCAACCCTATCCCAAAATCATCCACCCCCGCATTGTTGCTGATACATGTCAACCCCTTCACACCCTTCTTTACCAAAGCAGCAATGGCATTTTCAGGAATACCACACAAACCAAATCCCCCCAACATCAATACCGCCCCATCCTCGATATCGTGAATGGCCGCCTCGGCAGAAGCATATACTTTTCTCATAATTGCAAATTTACTGAACCTCTAGCTGAGCCGACAAACCTTTTTCGCACAATGCCGTACAAACTGGCTCCAAATCATCATAACTCCCCGATTTTACCGCATACTTCCCATTGTTGTGAATAATCCATGCACATTGCTCGGCCTGCAATCGCGTATGACCACAATACTTCATCAAATTCGCAATCACCCAATCAAACGTATTCACGTCGTCATTATAAACAACAATCGTCCACCCGCTATCCAACAACGCCTCTACGTCCTCCTGGGGTTGATAACTCGGATTCGTTGCCATTCTGCCCAATTACTTTTGTTTTTTCACCAAGATGCGCGACTTCGTTTCCTCTCCCGCCAACAATCGCTTAATATTTTTGCGATGCGTAAACACCACCAACAAAGCCACAGCACAACTGAATATCACAATGCTACCATCCCGGTAGCCAAATACTTCAATAAAAAAGACAGGAATCGACAACCCCGCAAACAACGACCCCAAACTCACATATCCTGTAATCACATTCACCACCACAAAAACCAACAACCCCAACCCTGCAACAGCAGGATTCAGCGCGATGATCATGCCAAACAAGGTCGCTACACCCTTACCTCCCTTGAATCCAGCAAACACGGGGAGTAAGTGGCCAATTACCGACATTACACCAAAAATCACAGCGAACATCCGGTAATCCAACTCGTGAAACCCCTGCCATGTTGCCACGTCAAGACCTTGAACCCGGGGCCAAACATAACTCATCAAATCAACCAAACACACCGCAAAAAAACCCTTGAGTATATCCAACAGCAAAACCACCGTTCCGGGACCTTTACCCAACACGCGAAACACATTCGTTGCCCCCGCATTGCCGCTGCCATGTTCACGCACGTCAATACCAAAATATTTACGGCCAACCCAAATCGCATTCGGAACAGAACCAACCAAATAGGCAAACAAGGCAAAAACAAATACTATCAAAATCTCCATGGTGAATAGCGAAATACTATATCAATCTATTTTACAAATTTACGGCAATCCCAGCAATACCCCTTAAGGCTTTACCAATTTCACTGTGGTTGTCAATGAACCCGATTGAATTTCTACAAAATACAATCCTGAAGACAGTCCATCCAACAACAATTGTTTGCCGCCGCCCTGTATTTCAATTACCGGAACTTGCGTTTCACCCCCTTGCATGGTATACACCCGCAATCGATCGATTTGCTTCACGGTCATGGGCTCTATCACAAAAACCAAGTTCGCAGGATTGGGATAGGCTTTCACCCAAGCCGCCGCTTCCAAAGATTTCGTAGCGCTGGCAGGAGGCAGTTCGAAATTCTCTTCCCCATCGGCGCAGTTGTTGGGACTCCCTTGCGCAGCATTGTAACCCATTCCGCGTCGCGCAAATGCCTTCCAAATCAACCCAGAATTTGCACCGCCATTCCGATTTTCATCAGCCATCAAAATCGCATCACGGGCATCCGCAAAACCCGGACCGCAGGGCTGCAGCTTCATCGCATCAAAAACCAGTTGCACCGCCATATTATTCCCCCCTTTGCCATTGTATAAATCTTCGTCAAAGCCGTATTTATCTACAAACTCCCAATACATATCCCACAACATCGTACACCAAATTTCGCCGGTGTAATGCACTTCAGTTTGAATGCCCGCAGCGGCCTTGGCCAAATTGCCATAGGTATGCGGATTCACCGCCATGTTCGTTGAATAGGGATAGGTGCGAATTCCACCACCTGATTGTGACTCACCAATCAACCAATTCCCTACGCCGCGCGCTTGAGAACCCACATCGCCCTTTTTCGCTGTAAATGCCAACCCCACAAAGTCGCTCCAACCCTCTCCCATCTGCTCTGCATTTGCCAAACCATTAGAATTAGATGGTCCGCAAGTCAATCGAGTGGAAATACCATGCGTATATTCATGGGCGATCACCCCTAAATCCAAATCACTGTCGGTCTTCTTTGCATAGGCAGAACTGTCGTAAAAAGTCACATTCAGATTCGAATCCGCCAACAATGCACGCAGTTCATTGGCATTGCTCAACTTAACGAAAATTACAGGAATGGTAATCTTACTTGCCTGAGCCGTATTATCGGTGGCCATCGTGATTACCTGGTCTGCCGAAGACGTATCCAACAGCACCACTGCGCTGGCACCATAGGATTGGGCGCGATAGACCTTTTGTACAAACGTACAACCACCACGAACCACCGCTGCAATGTTACCACTGATGGCAGGACCGTTCGATAAATTTGTGCAGCATTTATTGGTGGCGGCAGCAACGTTATCTTTCACCAACACCAATTTTCCCGAAACGGGTACCGCGGTAATTTTCTTGCCCCAGTTGCCATCAGTAATACCCACGCCGTATTTCATTCCCGCACCATAGTTCACCACCAAATTGGCCTTAACGCTCACACCATCCCAAATAAACATCTGCATACGAGGCGCAGAACCGTCTGGGGGCGTTGCGAAATTCGCATTATTGGTTCCACTGCCATCCTGGGCATCGGCATTCACCGCGTCACTCGCCGCACCTTTGCTCGAGTAATTCTTGGCCTGAAAATTCCCAGATTCTTCGTCGAAACCGTAATGTTGCGACAAATCGTGCATCAGGTTATTGGCAACAAACAAGTTGTTGATCGCGAAATCGCGGTAGTTAACCGGATCAATTTCCGATTTGCTGTAAGTGAAATCAAAGGTCAAAGACGTGCCTCCGTTGGGACTGTAACCCGGCTGATTGTTTGCATCAGCATCTTCGGAAGCATACACGTTGTTTCCGCGTGTAATGGTATATTCTGCGCCGTCTACCCCGTTAACATCGTGCCATCCATAGGGCGATGCTTGGGCGTCGGCAGGACTGCTTAGCGATTTGGGATCACCATACAACGGGCTTTCGGTCGGAAACGCATAGGCTTTATAGGTTGCACCGTCGCCCCTGCGTTGCAGCGATTTGCCTTGACCTTGGAGTAGCAGCGATTTTGTTTGCTGCTGGGCGATGGCCAACGTTGAGGGACTTTTTTGAGTGGATGACTGAAAAGATGCCGGTGCGCAGTGAACCGTCCAGCTATGGGTTTGAAGAATTGTTCCTTGTCCATCGACCCAAACATTCACCCAGTCACTCGTGGAGGGATGATAAAAAACGAAGTACTTCGCCGCGATCAACTGTCCGTCCGCACTAGGCCAAGCCACTGTTTGCTGGTAGTATTGATTTTCATCGAATCGGGTTTTGGCATTCATGGGTTGCCAGATCACGGTTTGGGGCGATTGGTTGGAGGATTGGAAGGCGCTTTTCAGGGCGATATTTCCTAGCTGATCGGTATTGAGCGAAGCAAAATCGCCTTGTAATTTAGCGGATGCGTTGGCAACTGCACGGTTGGTTGAATGGTAGAGTGAGCCATCTGCTTTATAGTGTAATCCCATGACGCCATTCACTACGGGCACACCTGACAGGGTTTGTAAAACGTAGGCATGGGTTTGTCCGTCAGACTCCTTCACAAAATCTTGCAAAACGGCGTCTGCCATATCTTTGGCGGTGAGGCCCCACTTGCCTTGAACTCCTAATTCTTTGGCTTGATTGAGAACTTGAGTGGGTGTAATGCCAGAAAAATTATTTTGGGCTTTGAGGTTTGCGCAACCCAAACTTACTATAGCAGAGAGGAATAGTGAATTCGTACTAATTTTCATGAACCTGCAAGATATTGGTTTGGGAGGGGTTGCGCAAAATTTTGCAACAAAAAAGCCCCGCGGTAGCGGGGCTTTTTTCAATATTCTTACACAATTTAGACTAGCAGTATTTGAACATGCTGCCTCCGTACACTGCATTTCCGCCCAACTCTTCTTCGATACGAAGCAATTGGTTGTACTTAGCCATACGGTCTGAGCGCGATGCACTACCTGTTTTAATCTGTCCACTGTTCATCGCCACGGCCAAATCAGCAATGGTGCTGTCTTCGGTTTCTCCACTGCGATGGCTAATAACATTCGAATAACTATGGCGGGTTGCCAACTGGATGGCATTCAAAGTTTCGGTCAATGTACCAATTTGATTCACTTTGATCAAAATTGAATTGGCAATCCCTTCATTGATGCCACGTTGTAAACGATCAACGTTGGTTACAAATAAATCATCGCCCACCAACTGAACTTTATTTCCCACTGCCTCGGTCAATTTTTTCCAACTAGCCCAATCGTCTTCAGCACAACCGTCTTCGATAGACACAATGGGATATTTCTTGCACCATTCGGCCCAGTAATTTACCATTTCATCGCCGGTGAAAATCTTTCCATCCGACTTCTTGAAAGTGTACAAACCGGTTTTTTCATCATAAAACTCCGAAGTTGCTGCATCCATGGCGATAAACATGTCTTCGCCCGGACGGTAACCAGCCTTTTCGATGGCACGCAATACAATTTCGATGGCCTCTTCATTGCTTTGAATATTTGGAGCAAATCCGCCTTCATCGCCTACGTTGGTGCTGTATCCTGCTGCTTTCAACACAGACTTAAGATGATGAAACACCTCAACACCCATGCGCAAGCCATGCGAGAAGCTTTCCGCTTTCACCGGCATTACCATGAATTCCTGAAAATCAATTTTATTATCCGCATGAGCACCTCCATTCAAGATGTTCATCATCGGCACGGGTAATACGTTGGCATTAACGCCGCCAATGTATTTATACAATGGCATTCCCAATTCGTCAGCAGCAGCGCGAGCACAAGCCAGTGAAACAGCCAAAATCGCATTTGCACCTAGGCGTGATTTGTTGGCGGTGCCATCCATGTCTAACAACATCTCATCGATTTCATTCTGGGCACAAACCTCTGTACCTTCCAACGCTTCAGCGATGTGGTTATTGACATTTTCTACAGCTTCCAATACCCCTTTCCCCAAATACAAAGAAGGGTCGTTATCGCGCAATTCAGCAGCTTCATGGATTCCGGTCGAAGCACCAGAGGGTACTGCGGCTCTACCAAAACCACCGTCTTCGGTGTAAACTTCTGCTTCTACCGTTGGATTGCCACGGGAATCCAAAATTTGACGGGCCTGAATGTGGGTGATTTCGCTCATAGTATTTTATTTACTTGTGTTTTTGAATTAAGTCAATGAATTGATCAAATAGATACCAAGAATCATGGGGGCCGGGAGATGCCTCAGGGTGGTGTTGTACTGAGAATGCCGGTACATCCAATCGCGCAATCCCCTCTACCGTATCATCATTCAAATTGATGTGTGTGAGTTGAACTTTGTGCGACAATGATTCATCGTATTGAACAGCAAAGCCGTGATTTTGGCTGGTAATTTCACTTCTACCGGTAACCAAGTTTTTCACAGGGTGGTTGAGTCCACGGTGACCGTGATGCATCTTATATGTCTTTAATCCCGATGCCAAACTCAACAACTGATGACCGAGACAAATACCAAAAGTTGGCATGCCACCATCTACGAGTTCTTTGACGGCTGCAATCGCATAATCCATAGACGCTGGGTCACCAGGACCATTGCTAATCATCAGTCCATCTGGATTCCATGCCTTCACATCTGCCGCAGTAGCATTCCAAGGAAAAATCCCCAAGTAACAACCGCGTTCAACCAAACAGCGTGAAATATTCAATTTGTTTCCATAGTCCAACAATGCCACTTTGTGTGGAGCACTCGGATCACCCATGGTGTGAAATTCTGTACTCGAAACTTTGGAGGCCAATTCCAATCCATCCATGGAGGGAACAGCGTTCAATTGTTCTAACAATACATCAACATCCAAAATCTCAGAAGATATGATTGCATTTTTGGCTCCCGTTTCACGGAGATGCCTCACAAGTTGACGGGTGTCGATATCTGAGATTCCTACCAAACCATTCGACATAAAATAACTGTCGAGGCTATCCGATCCGTTCTTTCGAGAATAATTGTGCGAGAATTTCTTGCAAACCAAACCTGCAATTTTTATTCCGTCACTTTCAATTTCTTCGTCATGAACGCCATAGTTTCCTATGTGATCTGAGGTCATTACCAGAATTTGACCGAAATAAGAAGGGTCCGTAAACACCTCCTGATAGCCTGTCATTCCTGTATTAAAACAAATTTCTCCGGTAGTTGTACCTATCTTGCCTATGGCTGTACCGCGAAACACGGTACCATCTTGTAGCACTAAAAGTGCAGGGGTTAGTTGAGCATTCACTTCAAGGGTTCAAATTTCGTACATTTCCACCAACTCCTCAAGCATTGTGGGTAAAATGTTCAGCTGTAAAAAATGTTATGATTGGTTGGCTTTGGGGAACCAAATAGACCAGAAAATACTCAAGGCCAAAATTGAGATGATCACCAATAAATTATGAATCTCATTAAAACCATACATATGCGCATATTTCTCCAGCAACATCTTCAATCCAATATAGACGAGGATCATGGATAGGCCATATTTCAAACTGTAAAACTTATCCATTCCGGCACCAAGCAAGAAGTACAATGACCGTAGGCCCATCACCGCAAAAATGTTTGAAAAGAAGACCAAGTAAGGGTCGCGGGTTACGCCAAATACTGCGGGCACACTGTCAACGGCAAAAACAACATCCGTGATATCCACGATGATCAACACCAAAAAAGGAATGGTTAGAAACAACTTTCCATTTTCTCTGATAAAAAAACGTGTCTCACTGGGATTGTTCTCCGCTACCCTGAACCACTTTTTGGCATATCGAACAACAACATGGTTATCCGTTTCAAATGCATCATCATCCCCTGAGCCCAGCATTTTAAACCCGCTGTAAACCAAGAATGCACCAAAAATATACATGACCCATTCGAATTTCGACACGATTTCACTGCCCAAATAGATAAACAAAAAGCGCAATACCACGGCACCAATCACACCCCAAATCAAAATGCGCTTTTGGTTCTCACCATTCATCTTAAAGGATTGAAAAATCAGCAAAATCACGAATAGATTGTCGATACTCAGCGCATACTCCAATAAAAATCCACTCAGATAGGAAATCGCAGAGGTTTTTGAAAAGTCTGCCATGGCTTGTTCGAAACCGCCCGACAGATCCAACTGCACCTTATATTCAAGCTGATAATTCAGCAAATCATTCATCCCTTGGATGTTTTGAAGATCTCCATGGAACAAATAGATAACAAAGGTCATTGCCAATCCCACAGAAAACCATCCCGCAGTGTGTTTCAATGCTTGTTTTGCCGAAACTTCATGCTCTGTTGTCTTTGAAAAAACCCCCAAATCCCATAACATCCCTACCATTAAAACAACAAAGAAAGCGCCTAAAAAAATCAACTGTGTCATAAAGAACTGCAAAGGTACGGCGAAATCAAACACTTACCCTATCGTCTTGCCGATAGAAACAATTAGATTTGCGATTAATGCAAATGAAAAAATCGTTATTCGCAAAAAACGCATCGCTCGGCATCGTTGCTGGGCTTTTGTTGATGTTAACCACCCAATCGCATCGACCAGAGGAAGGCATGTTTCCGTTGAATTATGTAAACATCAATGATCTGAAAAATGCGGGACTCAAATTGGAAGGCAAAGACATTTTCAATCCTGAGGGGTTAAGTTTAACCAATGCCTTGGTGAAGGTTGGTGGTTGTACAGGCAGTTTCATATCCAAGGAAGGTCTAATCATTACCAATCACCACTGTGTATATGGTGCCGTTGCAGATGCAAGCACAGTGGAAAACAATCACCTTGAAAATGGCTTTGTCGCAAGAACCAAGGAGCAAGAAATTCCCATCAATATGCCATGCAAAATCACGGAAAGCTATGAAGATGTTTCTGATCGCGTACTGAGGGGCATTGACGAATCGTACACACCAAGTCAAAGAGCAGCAAGCATCAGCAAAAACATCAGCAATATCGTTGCCGAAGAACGGGTAAAACACCCCGAGATGAGCATTGAAGTTTCTGAAATGTTTGTCGGCAAAACCTATACCCTATTTCGCTATGTGTTTTTGAAAGACGTTCGATTGGTTTTGGCGCCACCGGTTACCATCGGACAATTTGGTGGAGATTCAGACAACTGGGAGTGGCCAAGACACAATGGCGATTTTAGCTTGGTGCGTGCTTATGTGGGAAAAGACGGCAAACCAGCGGCATATAGCAAAGACAACGTCCCCTATCAACCAGCAAAAACCTTAAAAATCAATCCGAAAGGAACCCAAGAAGGCGATTTCGTGTTCATTATGGGATATCCAGGCAGAACCTTCCGCAACGAAACTGCACCTTATTTGGCCTTTCAAGAACAAGTACACTTACCCAAAATCCAAGGATTTTACAGTTGGTACTTGGGACAAATCAAAGACATAACAAAAACCAATGAAGCAGAGCGATTGGCTTTCGCGGGTGAAGTACAGAGTCTAGAAAACGTAGAAAAGAATTATCGCGGCAAAATCCAAGGCTTGAGAAGAACACAATTGGTGGATGCAAGAACTACAGAAGAGAACCAGATGATTGAATGGGCAAAAACACAAAAGCGCTACCAACAAACGGGCATTGCTGCTATGGATACTTTGAGAAATCAATGGGCCATCAAAACGGCGACGAAAGACGTGCGATATTGGTCTCAATTTGTGATGAACCAGAGTAAATACAGTTATGCCATTGCCGCCATTGAGAATGCAAAAATGCAATGGGTAAGTGTATTGGCCACACAGAATTCCAATCTCCAAAACACAAAAACTGGAGAGATCAAAAAAGCAATTCTTACGACCTTGAGTAAACAACTCAGTGGTATTGAGGCACCCCTCAACAAAGATTTAGAAGAACGCATGTTGATCAAAATGGCTATTGAAGGAATAGAACTA
>JACCDG011138581.1_pt1 | contig 11830 bp, 12 predicted proteins | sample 7442471 | NCBI WGS metagenome assembly JACCDG01 (sample SAMN15323444, study PRJNA562643) | freshwater metagenome | isolation source: river surface water | place: USA:Blue River Watershed | collected 2017-08-17
AGCGCGCACGCCGCTGATCATCAGCGGCCAGGCCGAAGACCACACCGCGCTCTACCAGGCCATGCGCCAGGTGGTGCCGCTTTTGACCCAGCAGATCGGCGAGGCCGATCCGCGCACCGGCGAAGGCATCGTCACCCCGGGCGACTTCACGCTCGACGAGAAATCGCGCCAGGTCTTCCTGACCGAGCAGGGCCATGAAAAGGCCGAAGAGATCCTCGCGCGCCAGGGCCTGATCCCCGAAGGCGCGAGCCTGTACGACCCGGCCAACATCACGCTGATGCACCACCTCAATGCGGCGCTGCGCGCGCAGCACCTGTACCTGCGCGACCAGCACTATGTGGTGCAGGACGGCGAGATCGTCATCGTCGACGAGTTCACCGGCCGCCTCATGGCCGGCCGCCGCTGGAGCGACGGCCTGCACCAGGCCGTCGAGGCCAAGGAAGGCGTGCAGATCCAGGCGGAGAACCAGACGCTCGCCTCGATCACCTTCCAGAACTATTTCCGCCTGTACGCCAAGCTCGGCGGCATGACCGGCACGGCCGACACCGAGGCCTATGAATTCCAGGAGATCTACGGCCTCGAGACCGTGGTGGTTCCGCCCAACCGCAAAAGCCAGCGCGACGACCAGCTCGACCGCGTCTACAAGACCGCGCAGGAAAAATACAACGCCGCCATCGCCGACATCCGCTAATGCCACGGCCGTGGCCAGCCGGTGCTGGTGGGCACCACCTCGATCGAGAACTCCGAGCTGATTTCGCAGCTGCTCACGCAGGCCAAGCTGGAGCACCAGGTGCTCAACGCCAAGCAGCATGCGCGCGAGGCCGACATCGTGGCCCAGGCCGGCCGGCCCGGCATGATCACCATCGCCACCAACATGGCCGGTCGCGGCACCGACATCGTGCTCGGCGGCAACATCGAGAAAGACGTGCAGGCCGTCGAGGCCGACGCGTCGCTGAGCGAGGAGCAACGTGCGCAGCGCGTCGCTGCACTGCGCGAAGCCTGGAAGGTCATCCACGAACAGGTCAAGGCCGCGGGCGGTCTGCGCATCATCGCGACCGAGCGCCACGAGTCGCGCCGCATCGACAACCAGCTGCGCGGCCGCTCGGGCCGCCAGGGCGATCCGGGTTCCTCGCGCTTCTATTTGAGCCTGGACGATCCGCTGATGCGCATCTTTGCGGGCGACCGCGTGCGCGCCATCATGGACCGCCTGAAAATGCCCGAGGGCGAGGCCATCGAGGCCGGCATCGTCACGCGCAGCATCGAAAGCGCGCAGCGCAAGGTCGAGGCGCGCAATTTCGACATCCGCAAGCAGCTGCTCGAGTACGACGACGTCTCCAACGACCAGCGCAAGGTCATCTACCAGCAGCGCAACGACATCCTCGACGCGCAGGACCTGGGCGCCCAGATCGCCTCGCTGCGCGAGGGCTGCTTCACCGACCTGGTGCGCCAGTTTGTGCCGCTGGAGTCGGTCGAGGAGCAGTGGGACCTGGCCGGCCTGCAGACCGTGCTCAAGAACGATTGGCACATCGAGCTCGATCTGCTGTCCAAGGTGCAGGCGTCCAACGCCATCACCGATGAAGACATTCTGGAAGCCGTGGTTGCGGCGGCCCATGCCCATTTCGAGGCCAAGCTCGCGGTGGTGGGCGCCGACAACTTCGTGCCGTTCGAGCGCATGGTGCTGCTGCAAAGCATCGACACCCACTGGCGCGAGCACCTGGCCGCGCTCGACTACCTGCGCCAGGGCATACACCTGCGCGGCTACGCGCAAAAACAGCCTAAGCAGGAATACAAGCGCGAGGCTTTCGAGCTCTTCGGCCAGCTGCTCGACTCGGTCAAAAACGAGGTCACGCGCATCCTGATGACGGTGCAGATCCAGACCCAGGCGCAGGTGGAAGAAGCCGCGCACGCGATCGAGGACAAGGCCGAGCACATCGCCAACGTGACCTACAGCGCGCCCGATGAAACCGGCACGCAGCAGGTGACGACCGCGGACGGCGTCGACCTGAAACAGTTTGCCGGCGTCGGCCGCAATGACCCTTGTCCCTGCGGCTCGGGCAAGAAGTTCAAGCAATGCCACGGCAAGCTGAGCTGAGCCCAACGCACTGTACGCAACGGGCTTCGGCCCGTTTTTCTTGAACCCGAATTTTTCTCACGGAGGCTTCCGATGCCTGTGAACCTGCCCCCCCTCGATCCGGCCCAACTGCACCCCGTGGTGGGCGTGCGCTGGGGCATCACCGAAGCCGGCGTGCGCAAGGCCCATCGCAAAGACCTGAGCGTCATGCTGCTTGATGAAGGCGCCAGCGTGGCCGGCGTGTTCACGCAAAACCGTTTTTGCGCGGCGCCCGTGCAGGTCTGCCGCGAGCACCTGCAGGCCGGCCAGGGCATCCGCGCCCTCGTCATCAACACCGGCAACGCCAATGCCGGCACCGGCGCGCCGGGCCTGGCCCATGCACGCCAGACCTGCGAGGCCATGGCCGCGCTGCTGCAGTGCCAGCCGGGCCAGGTGCTGCCATTCTCGACCGGCGTGATCATGGAGCCCCTGCCCGTGGACCGCATCGTCGCCGGCCTGCCGGCCGCCATCGCTGACGCCCAGGCCGCGCACTGGGCCAAGGCCGCCGAAGGCATCATGACCACCGACACCGTGCCCAAGGCGGCCAGCGCGCAAGTGCAGATCGCTGGGCGCACCGTGAACATCACCGGCATCAGCAAGGGCGCGGGCATGATCCGCCCGAACATGGCGACCATGCTGGGCTTCCTCGCGACCGACGCGGCCATCGACCCGGCGCTGCTGCCCGCGCTCGCGCGCGAACTGGCCGACGGCTCCTTCAACCGCATCACCATCGACGGCGACACCTCGACCAACGATTCCTTCGTCGTCGTGGCCACGCACCGCGCGGGCCATGCGCCCATCGCCTCCTGGGCCACGCCCGAGGGCCAGGCGCTCAAGGCCGCGCTGATGCGGGTGGCGCAGCAGCTGGCGCACGCCATCGTGCGCGATGGCGAGGGCGCGACCAAGTTCCTCACCATCACCGTCGAGGGCGGTCGAAGCGCAGCAGAGTGCCGCCAGGTGGCCTATGCCATCGCCCATTCGCCCCTGGTCAAGACCGCCATGTACGCGAGCGACCCCAACCTGGGCCGCATCCTCGCGGCCGTGGGCTATGCCGGCATCGACGACCTCGACCAGGCCCTGATCGAGCTGCACCTCGACGATGTGCACGTCGCCACACAAGGCGGTCGCCACCCGGCTTACCGCGAAGAAGACGGCCAGCGCGTGATGCAGCAGGCCGAAATCACCGTGCGCGTGGGCCTGGGCCGCGGCGCGGCCAGCGACACCGTCTGGACCTGCGACCTCAGCCACGACTACGTCTCGATCAACGCCGACTACCGGAGCTGAAGCCTGATGAACGAGAAGTTTGAGCGCCTGATCGAGCGCGCCGAGCAGCTGATCATCCGCATCGAATCGGTCTTGCCCCAGCCGCTGTCTGCGCCCGACTGGTCGCAGGCCGTGGCCTGGCGCTACCGCAAGCGCAGCTCGGGCCATGGTGTGCTCGAGCCGGTGCGCCATGTGGCCCCGCTGTCGCTCGATGACCTGCAGGAAATCGACGACCAGAAAGAAAAGATGCAGCGCAACATCGAGCAGTTCGTGCAGGGCCGTCCGGCCAACAACGTGCTGCTCACGGGCGCGCGCGGCACCGGCAAGTCCTCGCTGATCAAGGCCTGCCTCAACGCCTACGCAGCCCAGGGTTTGCGCCTGATCGAGGTCGACAAGGACGAACTCACCGACCTGCCCGACCTGATCGAGGTGGTGGCCGGCCGCCCCGAAAAATTCCTGGTCTATTGCGATGACCTGAGCTTTGAAGACGGCGAGCCGGGCTACAAGGCGCTCAAGTCCATTTTGGACGGCTCGGTGGCCGCGGCCACGCCCAATGTGCTGATCTGCGCCACCAGCAACCGCCGCCACCTCTTGCCCGAGTACATGAGCGAGAACCTCAGCTACAAGCACACGAGCGATGGCGAGGTGCACCCGGGCGAGGGCGTGGAGGAGAAGATTTCGCTGTCCGAGCGCTTTGGCCTGTGGATCAGCTTCTACCCCTTCTCGCAGGACGAGTACCTGACGATTGCCGCGCAGTGGCTCGGCGCACTCGGCGCCACGCCTGCGCAGATCGAAGCGGCGCGCCCGGCGGCCCTGCTTTGGGCGCTGGAGCGCGGTTCGCGCAGCGGCCGTGTGGCCTACCAGTTCGCGCGCGATTTCATCGGTCGCCAGGCCTGAGCATGGACAAGACCCTGGTGGCCGATGGCGCGCAGGCGCGCGAGGGCGGCCCCGAACGCAAGGTCACCGAAGTGGCGGTCGGGGTGTTGCTGCTACCCGATGGCGCCTTCCTGCTGACCTCGCGCCCCGAGGGCAAGGTCTACGCGGGCTACTGGGAGTTCCCGGGTGGCAAGCTCGAAGTCGGCGAAACCGTGGAGCAGGCCCTGCGCCGCGAGCTGCACGAGGAACTGGGCATCACCATTGGCGCAGCTGAACTCTGGAAGACCCAGATGGTGGACTACCCCCATGCGCTGGTGCGCCTGCATTTTTGCAAGGTGCGCCAATGGACGGGTGAGTTGCAGATGCGCGAGGCGCAAAGCTTTGCCTGGCAGCGCTTGCCGGTGGCGGTGCAACCGGTCTTGCCGGGCACGGTGCCGGTGCTCGCCTGGCTGGCTGAGGAGCGCGGTTTTACCGAGGCGACCCACACCTGACAGGCAGGCCTGGGGCGCTCAGTGCAGCTTGGGGTCGCCAAAGGGCTCGTCGGGCGGCGTGTCTTCAGGCAGTCGAAAACTCTCGCTGGCCCAGGCACCGAAGTCCAGCCCCTTGCAGCGGGCCGAGCAAAACGGGCGGTAGGGGTTGCGCGGGCTGTAGAGCGTGAGCGATTCGCAAGCCGGGCAGCGCACCTTGCGCTCGGCAAAGTCGGCCGCCGACTCCGGGTGCGTGCTCATGCGCACAAGGTCATCTCGAACGGCACATCGGCGCTGCTGGCCAGCTGCTTGCCGTCGGCCTGTTGCTGCAGCATGCGGATCACCACCAGCAGGCGGTTGCAGCTGATCTCGGGCGTGAAGCCCAGGGCGGGGTCGATGCGCAGGCGCAGCAGCTGGAAGGTGCGGCCTTGCGGCAGGTTCTGCTGCAGCTGGCCCTGCATGGCCATGACCTTTTGCGTCATGCCCGAATCGCGCAGCATCTGCATGAGCAGCGCGATCGCCTGGGCGGCAGGTGCGAAGGGCGCGGTCCAGCGCGTGAGGTCGGCCTGGCGCGCGGCCGGCGGCAGGTGCTGCCAGGCGTGGTAGGCCGGCAGGTCGAATTCGCAGGTGCCGCCGGGGATCACGGCGCGGCTGCGCACGCTCATGAGGAACTCGTCGTCGTTGAGCTCCAGGCCCAGCTTGCCGCTTTGCGCGTTGAGGGCCTCGAAGTGCGCGTCGAGCCGTGCGATCACGCCGTCCAGCGCGGCCTCTGAAATCGCCGGGTTGCCGCGGTAGCCGTTGTAGAGCTGTTTCTGGCGCTCCAGGTCTTTGAGCACATCGGCCTTGAGTTCGGGCCGCGAGGCCGCTTCCATGACCTCGAACAGGGTCAGCAGGGCAAAGTGGTGGTCGATCGCCTCGGCGCGCGCCATCAGGACACCCAAGCGATCGAACATCTGTTGCAGCCGCAAATAGGTGCGGATGCGCTCGTTGAAGGGGTATTCGTACAGTATCACGGGCGATCTTCCAATCCCGGGATCATAGCCCGAAGTGGCGGGCCGCCTGGCGCACTTCGGCGTTCAACTCGGCCAGGCCCAAGTCCTGGTTGCAGAGCACGATGTCGGCGCAGGCCAGGCGCTGCGCCCGGCTGGCCTGCTGCCCGATGATGCGGTCGATTTCCGCCAGCGCGAGGCCGCTGCGCGCGGCCACCCGTGCGCGCTGGGTGTCGGTGTCGCAGTCGACCACCAGCACGCGGTCCACGGCCGCGCGCCAGCGCGCGCCGCCCTCGACCAGCAGCGGCACATCGTGGACCAGGCAACGGGCGCCGGCCCGCACCGCGGCCTCGGCTTGCTCGCGCGTGATCTGGCCCACCAGGGGGTGGATGATGGCCTCCAGTTGCGCGCGCGCCTGGGCATCGGCGAACACGCGTGCGCGCATGGCCTGGCGGTCCATCGCGCCATCGGCGCCGACCATCTCGGGCCCGAAGCGGGCGCGGATGGCGTCGATGGCGCGGCCGCCGGGAGCCGTAAGGCTGCGCGAGATGGCATCGGCGTCGATCACGGCGGCGCCGAGCTCGGCCAGCATGGCGGCCACCGTGCTCTTGCCGCTGCCGATGCCGCCAGTCAGGCCGATGCGCCAGGTGTGTGGGGTGTGCATGATGGGTTCAGAGGATCAGGAAGGCGGGCGCCTGAAAGAACAGCAGCCACGCGCCGGCCAGCGCGAGGTGAGGCCCGAAAGGGATTTCGCGGCTGCCGGGCAGCCGGTCGCGCCACTGCAGCCAAACGGCCGCCAGCAGGCCGCTGACCGAGGCGATCAGCACCAGCGCGAGCAGCTGGTGCCAGCCGAACCAGGCGCCGAGCGCGGCCAGCAGCTTGAAATCGCCGTGGCCCATGCCCTCCTGGCCCGTGACGAGGCGAAAGCCCCAGTAGACCGACCACAGGCACAGGTAACCGGCCACCGCGCCGGCCAGCGCATCGGCCAGGGGCAGGCCGCTCCAGCCCATGGCGGCGGCGATCAGGCCGCCCCAGGTCAGTGGTTGTGTGAGCGCATCGGGCAGCCAGGTGGTGCGCGCATCGATCACGGCGAGTGCCAGCAGGCCGGTGGCGAACGCGGCCCAGGCCAGGGCGGCGGCGCTGGCACCGTGGGTCAGGAGGCTCCAGACCCAGAGCGCCGCCGTGGCGAGCTCGACCAGCGGGTATTGCCAGGCGATCGGAGCCTGGCAATGGCGACAGCGCCCCCGCAGCCAGGCAAAGCTCAGCACGGGCAGCATGTCGTGCCAGGCCAGGGGGTGCTGGCAGCGCGGGCAATGCGAGCCGGGAAAGGCCAGGCTCAGCGCGGGCCGGGCATGGGCCCCGTCCAGGGCATAGGCCTGCTCGACCATGATGGGCAGGCGGTGGATCAGCACATTCAGGAAGCTGCCCACGCATACGCCCAGCAGGGCCACAAGGGCGACGGTCAGGGGGTCGAGGGGCATTTAAAACACTTGGCCGAGCCGGAAGATGGGCAGGTACACGGCCACAAGGATACCGCCGATCGCCGCGCCCAAGACCACGATGATCAGCGGCTCGAGCAGGCTCGACAGGGTCTGCACCTGGGCCTCCAGTTCCTGCTCCATCAGCTCGGCGGCCCGCGCCAGCAGGGTGTCGAGCGTGCCCGTTTCCTCGCCGGTGGCGCACAGCTGCACCAGCATTTCCGGGAAACGCCCCGTGTGCGCCATGCCCTCGCTGAGCCGCCCGCCCTGCGCCACGCGCCGCTGCAGGTGCGCACTGACGCGGCTGTAGACCGGGTGCGCGCAGGCCTGGCCCGCGGTGCCCAGGGCTTCGGTCAGGGGCACCCCGGCGGCCAGCAGTGCCGACAGCGTGTGGGCCCAGCGCGCGAGCACGGCGCTGCGCAGCATGGCGCCGATGTGGGGCAGGCGCAGCACGCGCCGGCTCCAGGCGCGTTGCCAGGCCGGCCGGCGCCAGGGACGGTAGAGCAGGGCCGCCCCGCCCGCCAGCGCCAGCCCCAGCCACAGGGTGGGCGATTGCAGCGCATGGCTGAGCCCCAGCACCAGCTGCGTGGGCCAGGGCAGATCGGCGCCAAAGGCGCGGAACACCTCCTCGAACACCGGCACGACCTGCATCAGGATCAGCGCCAGCACCGCGAGCGCGATGGCAACCACCACCGCGGGGTAGCTCAGCGCGGCGCGCACGCGCGCGTGCAGGGCGTCGTTTTTTTCCAGGGTGTGCGCGAGCCGCGCCATCATCGCGTCGAGGATGCCGGCCGCTTCGCCCGCCTGCACCATGCCCACATAGAGTGCGGGAATGTGTTGCGGGTGTTGCGCCAGGGCCTGCGACAGTGCCAGGCCCGACTCGACTTGCGTGCGCACCGTCCGCAGCAGGGCCGACAGGGTCGGCGAGGGGGCGCTGCGTTCGAGCATCTGCAGGGCCGGCGCGAGGCTGATGCCCGCCCGCAGCAGCGCTGCCCATTGGCGCGTGATGCCTGCGAGCTCGCGCGGCGCGATGCGGGTGTGGCCGCCAGGTCCCCACTGGCGTTGCAAGGCCTGCACCGCGATCCCCTGGCGCCGCAGCTGGGCCTGGGCGAGGGGCAGGTTCAGGGCCTGCAGCGTGCCCTGCTGGGCGCGGCCTTGCGCATCGCGGCCGCGCCAGGTGTAGCGGCCTGGTGCCCGACGCCTCATGCCTGATCCCGCGTCACGGCCAGCACCTCGTCGAGCGAGGTCTCGCCCGCCAGCACCTTGCGCAGACCGGCCTGACGCAGGCTGCGCACGCCCTCGTTTTGCGCCTGCCGGGCCAGGGCCAGGCTGCTCGCGTCGTGCAGGATCAGCTCCTGCAGCGCCTCGCTCACGGGCATGACCTGGAACAGGCCTGTGCGCCCTTTGAAGCCCTTGTGGCATTGGGCGCAGCCCTGCGGCGCGAACACCGGCCCCTCGGGCGCTGGCGCTCCCTGTTCGCCCGCCGCCTCGCGCCAGACCCCCGGCGCCAGGCGCACCGGCTGGCGGCAATGCGGACACAGCTTGCGCACGAGCCGCTGCGCCGTGATCAGCGAAACGCTGGCCGCGAGGTTGTAGGGCGCGATGCCCATGTTGCGCAGCCGTGTGAGCGTGGCCGGGGCGTCGTTGGTGTGCAGCGTCGACAGCACCAGGTGGCCGGTCTGGGCCGCCTGCACCGCGATCTGCGCGGTTTCGAGGTCGCGGATTTCGCCCACCATCAGGATGTCCGGGTCTTGCCGCAGGAACGCGCGCAAGGCCACCGCGAAGCTCAGGCCCGGCTTGTCCTGCACATTGACCTGGTTGATGCCGGGCATCTGGATTTCGCAGGGGTCCTCGACCGTGGCGATGTTGACGCCGACGGTGTTGAGCAGGTGCAGGCAGGCGTACAGCGACTGCGTCTTGCCCGACCCCGTCGGGCCGGTGACGAGCACCATGCCGTGTGGCCGGCGAATGGCCGCCAGCAAGTGCGCGAGTTCGTCGGGCTCGTAGCCGAGCAAGGCCAGGTCCAGCTCGGACAGGCGCGCATCGAGCACGCGCACCACCACCTTCTCGCCAAACAGCGTGGGCAGGGTGCTGATGCGCAGGTCGAGCTCGCGCCCATCGCCCAGCCTGAACTGGATGCGGCCGTCCTGCGGCAGGCGTTTCTCGGACACATCCAGGCGGGCCAGCACCTTGATGCGCGCGGCCAGGCGGTCGCGCAAGGCCTGGGGCGCCTGCGCCACCTCGTGCAGTTCGCCATCGAGGCGCATGCGCACGCGGTAATGCTGCTCATAGGGCTCGAAATGCACATCGGAAGCCCGCAGCGCCACCGCCTGCTCGAGCAGTTGCTGCACATAGACCACCACGGGCGCATCGTCCAGCTGTCCCCCGTGCATCACCGCGTTGAAAGGCTCGGGCATGGCATTGATTGAATACAAAAAGCATCAATGATGCGCGCCGATGAATGGTTTGTAAATCCGTCGATCTCCGGGTGCGCGGAGCCCGGGCCGCTGGCCAGCGCCGGCGGCATCGCCAAGGCGATACCCCGGGCGGGACATTGGCGCTATGGTGCCGCACCGGCCACGATGCCGTGGTTGGCACCCACTCAAAAAGGAGACTGTTGGATGATCGGTTCGAAAAAATGGCGCAGTGTGTGCCTGGTGGCGGCTGCCGTGCTGGCACAGCAAGCGGCCATGGCCCAGCAAGGCAAACTGTCGGGCGATTCCGTCAAGATCGGTGTGCTCACCGATTTCTCGGGCGTGTACAGCGACTACGGCGGCCAGGGCGCGCTGGTGGCTGCGCGCCTCGCCGTGCAGGACTTTGGCGGCAAGATGTTCGGCAAGCCGATCGAGATCGTGAACGCCGACCACCAGAACAAGCCCGACATCGCCAAAAGCATCGGCCTGCGCTGGTTTGACCGCGAAGACGTGGACATCTCGGTGGAAAACCTCAACTCCTCCGTGGCCCTGGCCATCCAAGCCCTGGGCAAGGAAAAAAACAAGATCACCATCACCACCGGTGCCGCCACCGCGCGCCTGACCAACGAAGACTGCTCGCCCAACACCGGCATCCACTACCTGATGGACACCATCGCGCTGAGCAAGGTGGTGGGCAAGGCCATCGTGCGTGACGGCGGCGACTCCTGGTTCTTCCTGACGGCCGACTACGCGTTTGGCCATTCGCTCGAAAAAGACACGGGCGACGTCGTCAAGCAGTCCGGCGGCACGGTGCGCGGCGCGGTGCGCCACCCGCTGGCCACCAGCGACTTCTCGTCCTTCCTGCTGCAGGCGCAGGCCTCGGGCGCCAAGGTGGTGGGTCTGGCCAATGCTGGCGGTGACACCGTCAACAGCATCAAGGCCGCGGCCGAATTCGGCCTGACGCGCAAGCAAAACCTGGCCGCGCTGCTGATGCTGATCACCGACGTGCACGCCGTGGGTCTGGACGTGGCGCAGGGCCTGTACCTGACCGAAGGTTGGTACTGGGACCTCAACAACGAGACGCGCCAGTGGGCTTCGCGCTACGAAGCGCAAATGAAGCGCAAGCCCAACTCCAACCACGCCTCGGTCTACTCGTCGGTCATGCACTACCTCAAGGCGGTGCAGGCGGCGGGCACCGACGACACCGCAGCGGTCATCAAGAAGATGCAGGACACGCCGATCAACGACATGTTCGCCAAGAACGGCAAACTGCGCCCCGATGGCCGCATGGTGCACGACATGTACCTGTTCCAGGTGAAGAAGCCTTCGGAGTCCAAGGGCCCCTGGGACTATTACAACCTCAAGGGCACGGTCAAGGGTGAGGAAGCCTTCCAGAGCCTGGCCGATGGCAAGTGCGCGGCGGTGAAGAAGTAAAGCACCTCGCGCCCAGCAAAAAGCCCGCAAGTCGATGAAACTTGCGGGCTTTTTTGTGACCCAACTGGTCGGGGTGAGAGGATTCGAACCTCCGGCCTCTACGTCCCGAACGTAGCGCTCTACCAGGCTAAGCTACACCCCGAAGTGCAGCCCGAGATTGTAGCAAACCCGCGCGCGCTGTTTTGGCCGGGCCAGGCCCTTCAAGGCTTTTGGCTGCCAATGACGCCGCCGATGGCGGCGCCTCCGAGGGTGCCTGTGGTGCTGCCGCCGGTCAGCACCGAGCCCGCCACACCGCCGATGGCGGCGCCTGCGGCGGTGTTTTGCTGGCGCCGTGTCATGCCTTCGCAGCCTGCCAGGCCGAGTGAGGCGATGACCATGCCGGCGCAGACGGCCCATGCAATGCGTTTGCTGTTCATGGCTGTTCTCCTTCCCAATGAGAACTTGCAAATTACGCCTGCGCGGTCCCACCGTGTGTTACCGATCGTGAGCCTTTGTGCCCGGGTTCTGCGCAGGGCCGGCGGCGGGGCGCGCAGGTCGGGCTGGGACGCGGTCCGAGCGTGATCTGACAATATGAATAAAATCACGGCGGGCCAAGCGGCAGCTTCGCAAAAATCCCGGTTGTGGTGCTTGCGCTGTCCGAGATTGCCGATGCGACTCGGCGTGCAGTCGATAAACACAGCTTTGATGGGTGGGGTACATGTCTCAGTCCACAGTCCTCCTGGTTGAGGACGAACTTCTGTTGCGCGAAGGCGTGCAGGAAGTCCTGGAAGTCCATGGCTACAAGGTCATGGTGGCGGGC
>JACCDG010632449.1_pt1 | contig 11829 bp, 19 predicted proteins | sample 7442471 | NCBI WGS metagenome assembly JACCDG01 (sample SAMN15323444, study PRJNA562643) | freshwater metagenome | isolation source: river surface water | place: USA:Blue River Watershed | collected 2017-08-17
AGGGTAAGCAGGGTTGGTAAAACAAAAGGGACCTTTTGAAGATTTGTTCTGTGCATACTATTCTCCTGAAAGTTAATATTATTGTTCTACAAATTCGGAAAAATTAGTTCTTATAAGAGGGTAGTAGGATTTTGTAGTTAACCCAGGTCGGCAGGAATGACTTGCGATATCGTAGTCATATAATTGCAACTCGGGCATCGTTGATTTTTGGATAGGCCCTAATGAGAAAATAAATTCTGTCTTCGTTGAAATCTGCAAAAAATATTGACTATTTGGGTAAGCACAATAGGTAGGAATTGTGGAATTCAAAGAGCCAATCATGTAATGAATGGGACCAATTGGAGAACACTGCTCTAAATCTTGCTCGTTCTTTGGGACATAGACAAAAGAGGTACAGCCAAAATCGCTAAAATGGAAGTTGTCATTGTTATAATAGATCCATGATATAAATGAGGGAAGGCAAAGAAATTTATCATCAACTTGGACCCAATAACAAGGTTCATTTTTTTGAGAGTCCCACAATCCATACTCCATTTTGTATCCATCACTTGTTGTAATATACCTGGCTTTAATCCGATCTCCATCATGCTCTACAGACATTCCTGGAGGTCCTTGGGGTCCAATTGGTCCTTGTTGCCCTGGAGGACCTTTCTCTCCATCTCCTCCTGACATCCCATCGCCGGAATTACAAAAACAAAGTAGTGTTGTAAAAAGTGCAATAGATAGTAATTTCATAGATTATTCCTTTTTACTTATAGGGGTTTCAACTGGATCTTTTGCATGGAGGTTTTTGAGTTTGTTAATGCTTTCATATTTAACAATGGCCAAAGCAGCTATGGCGGGGACCGTGATATTCCAGCCAGCTTGGGATTCATAAGAATAATTTCCAGCTAAATATCCAACTACTTCAACTGTGTTACCCGTCAAAAATGGAGTATTAAATCTACCAACCACATAAATGGGATAATTGCCGTAATAGTCTAAGGAAATTCGAGCGACTGTAAGCTCTGGGTTTGATTTCTCACTAATTTCAAGAATCCTTCCAGTAAATCTCCAAGGCTTCCCAGCATATGGTTCTGCATTTTTTTTCAGATGTTCGTATTTGATTGATTTATTCAAATCTGCTCGTTTAGCAAAATCTAAAACGTCTTTTGGAAAAACAAAAACAAGTAGTTTTAAGATATCCATGTTTAGAATTTTGGCATCTCGATAGTCAATATCACTCAAAGGCAGTTTATATTCCCTTGCATCAATCTCGGCATCAATCCGATCAAGTTGTCCTTTGAGATCCAAAGTAAATGAGTTTGGATCTGGTGGCTCTTTGTGTGTAGGGGCTGCTTCACTTTCTGATTCTTTGGCTTCTTCTTGAGCAACTTCTGGTTCCATCCCCTCTTTTTGCGGAACTCTTACCTCTTCCTTAGGTGCCTCTTTTTGAGTAACAACTATGGGCTGCTTTGGCAAGGGTTCTTGGAGTTTCTGTTCTTTTGCCTGTTTTTCTTTTTCTAACTCAAGTTTGAGTTTTGCAATTTCTTTATCTTTTTGATTCAAATTTTCCGCGAGTTGAGAAGAAGGGAGTTCACTCTTTTTCTCCTCATTTTTATTGCAAGAACAGAGTAGGGCAATACTCACCAGAGCCAGATAGTACGAACGCATATTCGATCTCCACATCATCGATCCCTACGTAGCGCAAATTTTTTACACACACAAGAAAAAAGCAAATATTTTTCAGTAGTAACACAATTCCTTACCTGAATAAAAGTTCTCATTATGGCATTTACCCCGACGGGCGTAGACATCGCGCTCAAACGAAACGAAAACACAGGCCGATTTGATTTTGATTGGGAGACCCAAGGCCAAAACAAAGGCAACCCTAAATTTGATCACTCTCGCTCTCATGCTGTGTTCTCTATTCTGGTTAGCAAAAAGCGAGATCCCGTCACAGGGGAGGGCGGATACTACTTTGATCGGACTGGAGTTCGGGGCACGTTCCTTTATAAAATTAGGTATGACCGCCTCTCTACAGGCTCCTCTTTAAAAGCCTATGCCGAAGATGGGGGTCAACAACTGATCTCTCGAGGCCTTCTCTCTTCTTTTTCCTCTCAACCTCAGAAAAAACCAAAGGGTGGCTGGAATCTGTTTGTCACCTGGTCCGTCCCTTCGGGCACCTATCAAAACCTACTCTCTCTTTAAGGCACACCCTTCATGGCCATTACCATTTATACAGAAGACGAAATCCGAGATGCACTGCTTGGCTATTTTCGGATTCAATTTCCTACACAAGATTTGTCTGACACTGGGTTTTTAGGAGATACTGCTCGTGCTGTTGCCCAATCCCTCCTACTCATCCAAGCCGATATCCAAAGAGCAGATGATGATGCCATTCCTGCCTATCAGCTAGATAGCGACGGAACCATTCGAACAAGGGCAAGCTCGGAAGCTTTGGATGCCTGGGCCTTTGTGTTTGGCCTTCCTTCGGATACTCAAGGGGTCTATGGAAGAAAGGGACCTGTCCCTTCGACAGGAGGAGTGGGAGACCCAACAGGAGTAACAGGCACGATTTTTCCAGCAGGCTCCTTGCTTCTCGATAGCACAGGCCAGGTCCAAGTCAAGCTGAACGCTGCATTTACCGTGGGCACCAGTCCTGCAGGAAGCTCTAGCTATACGGCTGTGACCAAAGGCTCTTCTAGCAATTTGCCAGCAGGCTCTGTTTTAACTTTTGTCGCTCCTCCTACCAATGGAAATCCGACTGTAACACTGACCGTGGGTCTTTCGAAAGGCTCAGATCGAGAAGAAGACTCTGCTTTGTTGGAGAGGATCTTGTTTCGATTGCAAAACCCTCCCAAAGGGGGAGTGGCGGCTGATTATCGATTCTGGGCAGAGAACTCGTTTGATAGCACAGGAGCGAGCCTCAACATTGGGAGAGCCTATGTGTTTCCGCTTAGAGGAGGACTTGGAACGGTAGATGTCATGCCCCTCTTATCAAGCTCTGGCATTGGTCGCTCAGCCGGAAACCCAGCCACAATAGGTACGATTGCCAACCAAGTACAGGCTTATCTTGAGAAAGTAAGGCCCGTGACTGCAACTGTCAGAGTGATTCAGCCCAATATGCCTTTAAACAAAGCATTGCTTATAAGAGCGTATGTGATCCCCAATGGCACTAAATACGAGTATGATTGGGTGGGAAGTTCGGCGGGGTATCCGATTATAGGAGCTACAACCAACACAATTACGGTTGGAGGAACCATCCCAAATCTAGATAAGGCCGTTGACCTTAGTTTAAAGCCAAGAATTCAAATCATCAATAGCTCCCCCGGTGCTTCTCCTTTGCCCTATCAAAGGAGGGTCATTAGTAGAGCTGGAGCAACGACTTATACACTTGACGCTCCCATCTCCCCTTTGCCTCGTGTGATTGCTTATAACGATTTACTGTTTGCAGGAGGACCTATTGTCGATCCAGTCTCTCAAACCATTTTGGCCTATTTTGATAGCTTGGGACCCTCCAGACAAAGTAAATATGCAGATATTTTTGACTCGTGGGAAGACCAAATCACACTTGCACGGCTGGCCGACATCATTTTAGAGGTCAAAGATACAGATGGAACAAGGATGCTAACCACCATCCCAAAAATTGGAACGACTCCGTTTAACCTCAACATTGCAGTCAATAGCAACCTCATTACCATGATTCCTGACTGGAAATCAGATGATTATCAACCGCAAGACCTCGCAGGGGTTTGTGATTTGCCTTACCTTCGGGCTGGGGGCATTCTGATTGTAAGGGCACCGTAATGACCACAGAGAAAGAAGCAAAAGAGATATTGATTGGGGGACTCCCCGATGGAATCGATCAATTTTACGACCTAGAACGCGGAGATATTGGCAAATACTTTGGAGCCATCGGCTCTGTTTTGAAACAGGCTGGGTTTGACCTCCTTGATACCCTGCGAGCAGAAATCAATCCTTCCACCATGCTGCAAAAAATCCCAGATTGGGAGAATGCGTTAGGACTCTCTGCGACCTCTACCGCTCTATTTGGCACATTGGTCCAACGAAGGAATCAGGTATTAGGCAGATTACGAGAGAATGGGGGATTAACTCTGGCGGATATTCGAGCTGCATTGCAACCCTATCTCCTCTATCAGGACCCAAACCAAATCCAAATCTTAGAGCCAAATCGAGCAGCTTTAAAAACCCTCCACACCTATTCCTATGCAGGCGTTCCTGTCATTCCTCCTTTAACCACCCAAAGGGTATTCATTCCGGTTTTGGATGACCCCAAAGTCTCTCCAGCGGGAGCACAGCTTAATTTCCGAGTGACCACTCTGGATTTGTCCCAGCTTGGTGTGATTGTAAAAGGCTCTCCAGATGTATCCTATGATTTTGGGTCGTTAGGGCAGGGGAGCGTAGCCAGTCTTGATTTTACCATAGGGATGCCTCAATTTGCAGGCCAAGCCATTTTCAAAACCTGGGAGATTCAATTCCTCACAAATACAGTCGGAGCCACCATCTCGAATATATCTTTATTTGTCGAGGGATTGGGACGAAATTACGATGTTAATGGCGCTGATATTGGAGAGGGACTAGGAGCGGCCATGTTTACCTTTGCGGTGGTCATGGATTTAGCATTGGTTGGACCTGGCTACAACCCAGAGGGAGCCAAACTAGCCCTAAAACGAATCACTCCTGCACATTGCGGAAGTAGCTTGTTCACAAAAGCAATGGGGGGAACACTTTGCGCCATACCAGACCTCATTACCACGTTACCCGATTTATGCATTCCATGTGATGGAACTTACACACTCACTTGGGTTCCTGCCTCCTCTCCCACGCTGAGCGCGATTGAAGCCCTTTGGGGGAATGGTCCTTCCGATATTTGGGGAGTGACATTCAATGGATTTTTCGTTCATTATGATGGGACTTCGTGGTCTACCGTCTCTGGATTTGGAACGTTGAGCCATCTATATGGGATTTGGGGCAATGGTCCTAATGACATCTGGGCTGTTGGAGATGAAACAACTGGGAAAGTGGCACATTATAATGGGACCTCCTGGTCGCTTGTGACCACGTCGGTTTTGAATATTTGGCTCGATGTCTGGGGAGCGGGCACAAACGATGTCTGGGTTGTGGGACTGGGTGGAAAAATCATCCATTACGATGGAGCAACTTTTAGTAGTGTGACCAGCCCTACCACCAGAGATTTATATGGAATTTGGGGGTATAATTCTACCAATATTTGGGCCGTTGGAACGAATGGAACGATCATTCGGTATAATGGGACCTCCTGGTCTACCGTCACAAGCCCTATCGTCAACAATCTGTTTTCTGTGTTTGGGTTTAGTCCTACCAATATCTGGGCGGTGGGCGCAAGCGGGGCCATCATTCATTATAATGGAACCTCGTGGAGCAATATCACAAGTCCAACCACAGCTACTTTATTTTCAGTATGGGGCAGTAGTCCTACCGATATCTGGGCTGTTGGTGCTGGTGGGCGGATCATTCATTATAATGGGGCTATCTGGACCCAATTTACAAGTCCTACCGTAAGTGACTTACTGGCTCTCTTTGGCTTTGCTTCGAACGATGTGTGGGCTGCTGGAGCGGGAGCCACTTTCCTTCATACCCAGCTCTCTTAAACCTATGGAAACTACCCAAACTCTATACTATGCCTCTCTCCTTCATCTCCTTGCGCAAACGAAATCGTTTTGCGACGCGTTTGTATCGGCAAAAGCAGCAGCAGAAGCACACGACCCACATTCTTTACAGGAGACGGATGAGATGGCGGAAAAGACGTCTTTGAAAATCACACAGATGCTTTGTGAGCAAATGGCTGTCATCCCTGGAATGAGGCATGTTTTTGAAAATGTGGCTCACGCTTTTCAATCTCCTTCGTAACCTCTTTTTTTCTTCTCCCTCCCTTTCTTTCCTTCTTTCTTTTTCGGAGTCTATTCTATGGCTTGGCCTTCCACGCCTTTAACCTCTTACGTCTCAAATACAGTCCCTGCCATCAAAGCGTTTGATTTAAACGCTTTTCAGATGGGGGTAAACGGCATTATCAACGGTACTTACTCACATAAAGGGCTCGTGATCGATGGGCTAGGTGGAGCTTTATCCACTCCAACCAGTGGCGCGTTGACCCTCACCCAATCGGGGTCTAGTATTGCGACTCCCAATCCAACAATCCCCCTTGGGAGTTTCCACCAAAACCAACTTATGAGCTGTGTGGGCTATATCAGTTCAGCTGGGACTATTGTAAGAGGGGTCAATATCAAAAGCGCCTCATATGTTATGGCACTTGGATATTATCTGGTCACATTTAATCTCAATCTCGACCCAGGAGCCACTGGTACCTACCCTGTTTTTGCTATGCCCGTCGTTGGTGGTGCCTCTTCGTATTACGCTCACTGCTCCATCAACCCAGCAAACCCCTCCTCGGTCAATGTGTTTATTTCCAACGGTGCTGCTGGCGGCGCAAGCGTCACATCGGATTTTGCCATTTTTGCCTGTATTGGATAACCCAAAGGATCACTATGTCTTGTCAAATTCAAGATTTTTTATACGCGTACCAAAACGATTTAACCCCCATCCCCTTACCTGGAAGGCAAGTATATGCCATCCCATCCTCAGACCAGCTTCGAATTTTGGTCTCGGGCGGATATCGGATTTTGTCCGATAATCCAAACATTGCAAGTGCTTTATACCAAAAAGGAATTGTAGCCAACACCGATATCCTAGGCCAATTCTCGGTCACATTGCCCTATGGGGCGACCGAAACCAAGCCCAGCAACCCAGACAAAGAGTGGTCTTTGGTGTTTCCAGATGGGAGGATTTTATCAGGAGTGGTCCCTAGCGCAACAGGTCCTTTGTCGATAGACGATTTGATTTCCACTTATAGCTGGGTTTGGACTTCTGTCGCCGTTTACACCCCACCTGCAAGTGGAGTGGAATCAAGAGGGACTGCTACTTTTGTCTCCTCACAGATGGTCAATATCATCTTTTTGACCCCGATGATTTTATCGAATTACCAAATCGAACTCTCCATTTCCGAAGATGCCAACATTCCAGGGACAGCACCCTCTTACTTTTGGTCAAACAAAACAACCACCGGCTTTACCCTTAACACAGGGACTCCATTTACTGGCTCCATCGATTGGGTGGCCAAACTATAGGACTATTTATGAATTACACTCGTTTGATCATCTCTGCGCTGATCCTCATCTCTGGCACCGTTTTGGTGGGTTTAGGCAAAATCTCTGGGGAGACCTGGGGAGCGATGTTAGTGGGCATGCTATTACCTAGCCCTTTGGAAAGAAAGAAAAAGGGAGAAGAGAAAAAAGGAGGAAGTTTGCTGTTGCTACCCCTTCTTTTCCTCCTTCTTCCCTCTCCTTCGTTTGCAGGAATTTTGACAGATAATGTGGTTATCACTCCCTTAGCATCTCCTGCTTGCTACTCAGGAAGAGCGTGCATCTATGCAAAAACCGCAGATAACCTTCTTTATACAAAAGATGTAAATGGTTTAGAGCTAAAGCTCCACGCAGCCCAATCGGTCAGAAGCTCGGCCAGTTGCTCAGGACTCTCTAGCCCTGCTGTGGGGGATCTATGTTATGACACAACTCTGAACACCTTCCGATTTTTCAGCACAGCAGGGTGGACTTCTGGCGCTATCGATGGGGCACAATATGTCACCAAAACCCAAACAGAAACTGTCACTGGAGCCAAAACATTTACTGCCAATGCTACCTTTTTAGGAGCGTTGGTCTCAGGAACAATCGGACCTACTACCAGCTATCAGCACACAATTCCATCCGTAGCAAGTGACACCTTGGCTTTGCTTGCTGCGACCCAAACTCTGACCAATAAGACCCTCACCGCTCCAGTCCTCTCTGGAACAGTCACAGGAACGTATACAATGGGGGGAACGGCAACCATCCAGGCAAACACTCTATCAATTGGAGGAGCACCAGCAGAAGCTGTCTTTTATCGGACTTGCACGCTCACAAGTGCTGCGGCTGCCGTCCCGGTCAACTGCTTATTAGATGCAGATGTACCCATGGGAAAAAAGGCATATCTGACTAGTTTTACAGCCAAAGTGAACGGCATGACGGCTTGGGGAACAGTCACAAGTTGTACTATCGAAGATACCTCCTCCAATGCTTATGTAACCCTGCCTGTCTCTGAGCTTGCTTCGAATGCCTATCTAGGCTTATTTTCTGGGAGTTTGACCTTTGATGACCGCTTGACATTAGGGACTGGAGGAACGACAGCCAAAGGGATCAGGGTCAAATGCGATATGAATGGGACAGGCTCCGATTTGGTCTTCGTCCTGCAAGGAGTGGTCAAATGAATCTAGATTTATTTATCAGGCTCGCTGCCCAATTTGGGGTTCCTACTGTTATCGCCATTGGGTTTTTATATTGGTTTTTCATGAAGCACCTTCCTGCCATTCGGGAGGAGACCCAAAAACGATTTGCGGAGATGAAAGAGGACCACACAAAGGCGTTGGAACTCCAAGAGAGAACGATGGAGAAACAGGGGGAGTTGTTTAAGCAAGCCCTCTCTCAAATCGTGGACAGAATGACAAGTGGATTTGATGAGTTAAAACGAGCCATCGAGCGAATCCAAGAGAAATTTGAAAAAGGCGAGGGGCTTGAGGTCCTCAAAAAAGCCATCGAGCGCATTCAGGAGAAATTTGAACATGCAGAATCCGAACGACGCAAACAAACCACAACCACCCATGAATAACCTAGGGCAAAAAGCAGTTGAGATTGCTATCAGTAAAATAGGGATGAAAGAGCAGGGTGGAGCCAACCTGGGTCCCATTGTGGAGTGGTCCATGAAGCCTTGGACTAAAGCCAAAGTAGGCGCTTGGGCTGAGTGGTGCTGCGCCTTTGTGTGCACTTGTTTATATGAGGCAGGACTCCCAATCAAAAAGCTAGCCTCTACCAATGTAAAAACCTTGTGGGAAAACTGCGAGAAATTCAAACTAGCTTGGCAGTCTTACAACAGTCCGACCCAAAGAATGCCCGTCCCTGGAGATATTGTCTTTTTTGTAGGACTAGGTCATGTGGGCATTTGCGAGAAAGTCGAAGGACGAGTGGTCCACACCATCGAGGGCAACTTTGGAAACCAGGTAAGACGGGATCATCACGATATTGCCGAAAACCATTTCCATGGCTTTGCTCATGTGGGAAGCTAGCGCACGGTTGATTTGTTCAGGTAGATCTGATAGAATAAGGTTATGACTTACCTTTCTATCCTTTTTTCCCTGTCCAATCCTCCTGAAATGGGACTCGCTTCCCGATATGGCTATCCTGGAGACCAGTACGAAAACTTTAAACAGCCCTATGCTTGTCATGGAAGCCTCACGAAAAAGTGGGGCAAAGAACGCTATGAGGAAGCTTTGAAAACAGGTGTGGCTCATCGGACTCTTCCTTGCGGAACGAAGGTGCTGATTTGTAAAACAAAAAAGGCCAGCTTATCTACTCATGATAAGTCTGTCATTTGGCCTTGTACCTCAGCCATTGTTGTAGACAGAGGTCCCTATGGCACTTTGAATCAGCAAGGGCTTTGGCATAGACGTAGCAAACTCCAACCTGGAGAGAGATGGAGGGGGATTGTCGATTTACTGCCTCCAGTGGCTGCAAAATTGGGAGTCCGGGGGCTGGAAAAAGTGGTCATTTGGTATTGACAAACCCAGAAATTTAATCTAGCGTAAGTTTTTCGTCCTAATTCGCATTAGGCGTGGATTTAAAAAAAGCTGTTTCTAACATTGTTTTCATACAAGCCCTCTTCCCAAAGAGGGCTTTTTTATTGGTTGGTTTGGTATAATTCTTTCAAAAAATGGTCTGCTCCATCTTGTACTGGCTCTGCAAACCAGGCTTTATCAATCATATCTTTCGGTAGTCGGTCCTGATTGGCAAAGACTATCTGGTTAGAGAGAGGTGTTACCTCTACATATTCCCATCCTTGATCAGCATTCACAATAGGCCGGTCCATTCCTTTTTTCATCTCGATAAAGTTCATTGCTGGAGGATGATAGGTGATTACAACCATACTTGTGTCTCCGGTATCCTGACTAAGTACATTTCCGCTAGAATCATAATCGCAATTTTCAAAAGCCATCCAATTCTCACAGCCCAGCATGTCAGTAACAATCTGACGTTTGATTCGTTCAAATTCGAGTGCACTCGCTCCGTATGATAGGTAGGAATGAGACCAAACAAGTTTTCCATTCTCCCAAATTTCTACAGCTAGATTTCCGCCACTTTTTTCTATAATTAATTTTGCTATTATGTTCACCATATTTTTCACTCCTTATAATATTGCAGTCAGTGACTGCAACATTGGTTAGTTTCTCCAGTCCGCTCGTTTGACAATCATCAAATCATCAAACCCACTATCACCAATTAATAAATGCTTCTCATCCCACGACCAAACTCCTAGCGTTCTCTTTGACGCTTGTCCACTAAAAAGAGGTAGAGAGTCCATTTCAATCTCATCGGCTCTGCCTTCCTCATGGAGGGCTAAAATGCTCTCTAGCAATTGGTGTAGGTTTTGGACTGATTTAATTTCTGCTGGTTGTCGGTTGGTCATTTTGTGATCTCCTGTTTTAATTATTTGTCAATCATTATTTAGCGGTTTCGTAGTGTCTTTTTAGCTCTGGGTGATCGTTAGCGCCAGGAGCTGGGTGCATTTGGTATTCATATACCAGCTCTTTTGCGCTCGCATTTTTACGATCGATCCAGTACCCTGCGTAGGTCCGATTCATGATGTTTTGGATGCGAGCCAGACCTAGATTACAGTCGACCTTCGCTTTTTCGATTTGCTCCTCGGTAACAGGTTGTGGAAATTCTCGTTTTTCGATTTTATCGAGGTAAGTAAGGCCGCGTGCTTGCTCTTGTAAAAGAGCTGGCATTTTTTGTGCTCTGATTTTTTCTGCCCATGCAATTTGTTTTTCGGATCCGGTTAGTTTGGGTAGTTGGTTTGTGTTTTGATTGTCCATGTTGTTTATCTCCTTGTCTCTATAAACTAACTATACACCGATTTAAAATCGGGTCAATATTTATTTTTATTATTTTCAAAATTATTTATATTCAGACGGAAAATTAAGAAATAATTTGATTTAAAATCGTTGCCAACGTAGTAATAACCAGATGGGAAAAATAGATACGATCGGACAACGAATTCGATCCAGTAGAATCCTGGCCAATCTAACGCAAAAAGAGCTAGCTGGGTTATTAGGACTAAAAGAGGATTCGATTTCAAACATAGAACGGGGCAAACAGGATGTGTCGCTGACTCAAATCGAAACCCTTGCCAGAGTATTACGAGTCGATCGAAGTTGGCTTGCATTTGGGGGAGAAGAAAAATGATTAAAAAACAAAACGAAATCGAGAAAAAAGTACTTGCGTATCTCAAGCGTAGCCTTGAGCCTAATCGGTGGGTATTTAAGCCCAAACTAAACAACTCCGAATTATAATTCTATTTGACAAGCCCAGCCTCTTATTCTACTGTCGGTTTACCCTCTTTGAGGGCAACAATGTAAGAGTTTAAAAAATAGACACTGGTAATCAGTAAAAAAGCCACTTGGAAAGGTGGCTTTTTTATTTGGGTCTCATAAACTCTCATTTTCCCTCTTTTAGCAGTGCATCAATCTCGGCATCATTATCCACGCAGAATTTTTTGAATTCGGCTACATCCTTTTTATGGACAGCAAGGGCTTTGGCATAGGCTAGTTCGTGCTGGGCTTTTTGCTCCTCCGTTAAGTTTGTAACAGTCGTGCTGATAAAGTAAGACACTAATTTTATCAAACTTTCCATTTATTGATTCTCC
>JACCDG012014373.1_pt1 | contig 11823 bp, 6 predicted proteins | sample 7442471 | NCBI WGS metagenome assembly JACCDG01 (sample SAMN15323444, study PRJNA562643) | freshwater metagenome | isolation source: river surface water | place: USA:Blue River Watershed | collected 2017-08-17
AGTTGCCCTTGTAGTTAAAGCTGCCATAGTTATCGAAAGCGCCTTCGGTATAGATCAGGCTGTCGGCGTTAAACACACCGCTGTTGCAGATAGCTCCGCCATTCAGCGTTATTTTGCCCAGCACCATACCCGATGCGCCTATGCAGAGGCTTTGTCCCGGTCCTAATACATAAGTGGCCGTATCGGCTTCGTTAATGGTGTGCGTGCATTCTTCGCAGGTCTGCGCTATGCCTGCTGTTCCGGCCAATGCCAGAAACATCGTTAGTAATAGATACCCTGTTGTTTTCATGCTTTAATCCTGTTTGTTGTTGTGCCTTATTTTAATTACCCGTCAGGTATTCGGGAATCCGGCTGCGAATATAACGCAGGAAATGCAAAAAAATTACAGCAAAAGCAGAAAATAATTTTTTGGTAACATAAACTGCCATTATATGGCTTTAATACCGTTTGCATTAATATAATGGTGCAATTCCGTTTCACTACATTGCACCATAACATTAATAACAACGGCATTTACCACTGTAAATATTTTATTTGGATTGAACCAAATAAAATATAACATTGGTATAATGCTATACATCTAAGGTAGGGGACGTGTACACCATATCCATTCCCACATTGACTAATCATCAAATCCCCTACTCAAACCTCAAACTCTCTATAGGATCAAGTCTTGCGGCGCGGCGTGCTGGTATAAAACCCGAAAGCAGCCCGACGATAATACAGAGGAGTACTCCAAATAACATCCATTTCCAGGGAATATAAAAGCCAATGCCCATAACTACAGACAGAATATTGCCGGCTGCTATACCCAGAATGATTCCGGCAATGCCACCCAACTGGCAAATAACAACAGATTCGATAAGAAACTGATTCATAATCGTTTTGCTGGTTGCTCCCAGGGCTTTACGCACCCCTATTTCGCGGGTACGTTCGGTTACCGATACCAGCATAATATTCATTAAGCCAATAGCAGCGCCAAGCAGGGTTATAAAACCAATAACGGTAGCGCCCATCGTTACCTTTTGCATATTATCAATCAGCATATTGGCCAGGTTATCGGACTTTGTAATTTCAAAATTATTATCACCGCCAATAGCTACCTTTCTTATTTTCCGGAATAGTCCTGTTGCTTCGCCAATAGCTGCATCCATTAAAGAAGGGTCTTCGGCAATGACATCGATGGTGTAATTTGCTCCGGCCTGCTGAAAGTATTGCCGGGCGTTTTGAACAGGAATGACACAGATTTTATCGCCACCGAAATCCATGCCGCTACCCTTGGTTTTAAGTATGCCAATTACCCGGTATTTTCCGCCGCCAATGCGTATGTCCTTATTCAGTGGATCAATCCCGCGTTTAAACAAGGCTGTTTTTACCTCGTTGCCAATGATTACAACATGGCCTCCATAAAAAATTTCCTGTGGCGAAAAATTCCTTCCCTCCTCCAGTTCATAACCGGATGCAGCGAGGTAGTTTTCATCGCTACCGAATATCGTCACATCCGGATTGGTTTTCCTCGACTCAAAACTAAGTCGGGCTGAAGGGGAGGCATGAGTAAAAATGGAGACCAATACCGGGAAATTAAACTCGCGTTTAAAACGTTGCGCCTCATCGTAACTAATAGTGCGAAACTTTTTGGGTTTTTTGCCGCCACGCCCAATCCTCACCTTCATTTCGCGGTTGCGTATAGAAAAGGTATTGGCACCCATGCTGGTAAAATTGCTGTTGATGGAGGATTTAATGGAATCGATAGCGGTAAGAATACCTACCAGGGCCATAATACCAAAAGCAATGATAGTGGCCGTAAGCACTGCACGTAAAGCCTGCGCCTTAATAGAGCCCATGGCAATTTTTATATTTTCGGTGAGTAGGAAGGACATTTTTTTTCTAAGTCAGAGGAGGTAAGTTAAAAGTTAAAGGTCAAAAGTTAAAAGTTAAAAGTCAAAAGAGATAAGTCAAAAGAGTAAAGCCATAAGGAATAAGCCAAAAGCCAAAAGGAATAAGCCAAAAGCCAAAAGGGGTGCATCCATTCCTCTGTGAAACTCTCTAAGCCCTGTGCTCTCTGTGTTGAAAAAGCCAAAAGAAATAAGCAATAAATCAAAAGTTTGAAATCAGCAATCAAAAATACGGAGGGGCAGGTGTTTTGCCCTACCGCTGGTCACAATTTTAGCCATTCAACCCGGGTAGATTAAGCTATATGCCTCGCATTTCCTACGGGGATGCTGCTCCTTCATATCTTGCTTATTCCGGTTCCGGATCGGAGTGTTCCGATGGTGAATCAGAGAATTCCGTTTTATACCAATGTTATATTTTATTTGGTCCAATCCAAATAAAATATTTACAGTGGTAAATGCCGTTGCTATTAATGTTAAGGTGCAATGAAGTGAAACGGAATTGGACCATTATATTAATGCAAACGGTATTATATCCGGAGAGCTCCTGTTGCAAACCGGAGTCTCCCCTGCCAGGTAAGGAGTAGTCCGGATAAAGGAAGGCCAATTCCGTATTATGTCCTGTTTGTTCCTGTTGCAAATCGGATACTTCCTTGCTGCCGATGGAGCGATTCGGATAAGGCAGGGCTAATTCCATGTTATGTCAGGAAATTTCCGGGTATGGCATACAAGGTTAAGCCTATTGCTCTTTGCAAACACATGAGCCTATTGTTTTTATTAAAAATTAAGAGTTAATTACCGAAAAGCTAAGTTACTTTGGTATACACCTCTGATTCTGTTCGCTATACCCGATCTGCTATAGCCAAACCCCAGACTATATGCAAAACGGCGCGTCATTCATATCTATACTGTGTTTTTACATTTTTGTCAAATGGTATACCCATACCTTTCGCACTATCCGGCTCAAATGTGCACTGCACATTTACCCTCATCCGTGTTTGCGTAAGCGGAATCATGTGTACTTCATAATATTAGCTCTTCAGGCAACCAGCAATAACGCAGTTGGTTATAATAGAAAAAATTACTCTGCTGGCTTTGAAATTTATCAATAAAATTAATTTTCTCCCGTATGTTATTTATAATTTCACCCAACAATTGATTGCTTAGCATTCCAGGGTCCTCAACCTGACTAATGTTAAGTCTGTATGCGTTTAATAAAGGACTCCGGAATGGCAATGATGAGGTGAGGTAACGAAACCAGCCATCATCCCTGAATTTTTCTGAATTATCAAACCGGTCGTATCCAAGATGTAATTCTGCTAAACAAACCAACAGTGATTTCAGGTTGTTTCTCAGTTTCTTCTCTGGCAAATTGGAAAGCATATTCCTCAAATGATTTAAATAAACATTCAGTTCAAAGTCGGTCAGCAATAACGTGTGCTTAAATAAAGGCAACTTAAGATTTGAAATGGTATTGTATGCGTAAGCTGGAATGTAGGACTGATAGTGAGCTGCACTTATTTTTTCCAGCATTGAAGAACTGATATTTGCTCTTGAAAGGAAAAAATAAGCGCCTTCATTCAGGGACCCACCTGGTGATAGTCGCCTGAAAAAAGATCGAATGTTCAAAACGATATTTTCCCGTTCATCTATGTACTCATCAATAATTCCAATTAACTTCTTTGTTAAGGTATCGCCTGAAATTTGTTTAAAATCTTCTGTAAAACAAACAGCTCCGGGAAGTGGCGAAGTTTTCGGATACGATAAACGTTCCCTGAATTCCGATTTAACCATCGGTTTAGATGGGAAAATCCTCTGGTTTCTTGCCTGAATTATTCTGGCTGATTCAATTATAAGATCCTTCGTTTGTCCAACAAAATCATGATAAACATCTTCTGCCTGACTTTTAACACGGAAAGAGAATAAACTACAATTCTTTTCTGCCAATGCATTGGCAATATCCTGCTTTTTAAATAATTTGTCCTTTATATTATTAGCCCCACTGCCAATAAGAATAATCATATTGGATTCATTGTTTCTGTTTTCCAGCATCTTAAGTGCTTCGTTAATCCCCCCGTATACCGCTTGGTATTTATCCAAATCCTTGCAGTTTCTGGCTTTTGTGTCATCCGAAAAAAAAGAGGCCATTTCGGAAAAGCTATCCCTGAAAGGCATTTTTTCAAACGTAATGTCGCCATCCGTACATTCCTTTTCACTATAATCCCTATATATAACTGCAGATGTACGGAAATTATCTTTATTCAAGCGACTATTTCCCATTAAGTAATCGTTCAGGGCTAACAGGGAATTTGATATAATCGGAAAATACTCCTTCATCCAACCTGATCCATCCACTACAAAAACCACGTTAAGATTCCGGAAGCTTGTAAGAGCCACATTAAAATTACTCTCCACTTCATTCATTTCCTCCAAAGTCATTTTAATTTCCGGGTTGTCTCCATAAATGTCTGTCATCACCGCTAACTTCATCTGTTCATTTACTTTTTTCTCCAGTAGAGGGAACCTGTTATAGCCGGGGTATTTAATTGAATTACATACATCCTGATGCCCACAATGAAAATCGGTTTGTATGCTTCCGGAGTTTTTAAACAAGGAGGCCTCATCACCATTAGCCAGTAAACAGGAACTGATCTTATTAGCTCTTCTTTCTTTTAGGGCATCCTTATCGCTATTCAATTCCAGGGCTATTCTGGTACCCCAGTACTGAACATAGCTTTGATTAACCCAGCCCAGTATATTTATACCCACCGTTTCCGGATTGTCAATTTTAGAGTAATTGCCGATGAGGCAGGACTCATTTTCTCTTTTAAAAACATAAAAAAAATCTGACAGTGGCTCAGAAGGAACCAACGGACTCTTATAATCCGGGGAAGAGAAAAACTTAAACCCGGGCAAGGTTGTTTTTTTTGAGTTATACACAGGGTCAATCAATAATCCCCTGAGCGGGAGAAAATTCTTATCATCAACCAATGCCGACTTCCAAAGCAAAAGATTCTCCCTTTTAATCCATCCGTAATCCTCCAATTCTTTTCTAATCTGGTTAGTGGAAAAATCCACCGCACCACCCGGATTTGCAGGATACTTTACAATGTGGAGGTACTCATCTTTCTGGGCTATTACAAAAAAAACCTCCAGAAATCTCATCTTCTTGTATGCTGTTGCACCCGTTGCATCAGTATACGTAGAATTATTATCACGATCAGAAAAAACGACCCATTGCGTACAAGGGCCAGAAAACTCTGATATGGCCTTTTCCGGTTTTAAATCACCGCCCGGGGCATAAAAAGCCGACGGATATTGCAGAACGTACAATCCTTTTGTTTCTTTTACAACCTGAGCATTTCCAAGCTGGGCTAAACACCAGAAGACAAACAGAATAAATGATTTACTTTTGTTTTTTCTCATACGACACAACAAAATACTAATATTACTCCCTGTGATAGCAGGTATAACTTTTGCAACACAAAAAACACCAACCCGGCAAAAACTATTGCTGTTGTATATACAGGTAATTAATGCATCCGCTCACCGGATCTTTATCCCATTTCACACTGGTTATGGTTACTTCATTGGTTCTTAGCTTATCGCAATAATTACCAAACTGAACCGGAGCTTCGTTATTTACTTTTACCATAGTATGGGGATTGCATATTATTGAGCGAAAGCTGCTGGGTTTGGCCTCTCCACGCATAACCTTATATAAACGGGCGATTATATCTGTCGCTCTAAATGTACCTGCATATTCTTCCGTTTGTGGTTGTACAACAATTTCAAGCACTGCTTTTCTTGTTCTTTTGTCGGCATATACTATTATCTGCTTTGAACCCGTTTTTGCAAAATTATATGTTACATTTACACCCCTTACTACCTGAGTATCCGGCTCAAATAACCACTCTACATCTTTTGCACTTTTATCATTTACAGTAAACCTGATTGTTTTTCCGGCCACGGCTCTTGCGGGAGCAACAATTTTCAATGCTTCTTCGTTGGTTTTCACCCCCTCCATTACTTTTATTTCTCTTACCTCTGTGCATGTACCATTTATTGTTAGCGCAACGGTATATGTGCCCGCTTTTTCAAATACATGTGTGGCCTTTGATAATTCCTTAACCTCAGTGCTGTCGCCAAAGCTCCATGTCCAGCTTTTCGCCCCGGATGTTTCATCAATAAAATAGACGACTTCCTTTGCTGTAATAATTTCCGGATTAATTTTCCAACGGAGTTTCTCACACTTTTTAGACGGAGCTACCTTAAAGGCTATCGTGATAAATGCAACAATAGTTACAGTGATAAAAAGATAAAATACACTCTTATCAAAAACCGGTTTCTTTCTCATACGCACTTCTTATAGTATTAATTTCGTGTTTATCCCAGCCCTATACTACTGTTAAGTAAAAAGTAAAAAGCCATGCTTCGGCAGGCTCAGCAACCAAAAGCCAAAAGGCTGAAATTGCGGTTAGCCATGAGTTTATTGACATTTATATATGTCTTAATAATCTTACCATAACACTACTTTTATATCTTTTTTATCCTGACCATAACATTATAAAACCATGGATTCACTAACATCCGGGTTGTCTGTTCAATAGACAGTATAACTAAATCCTCCTTCTCTGTACCACTAGTTATTTTATTATCAATTCATGGTGCAAACAAAAGTCTGTGACAAATATAAAGATAAATAAAGAAATAGGTATTTGTAAACAGTATTTTCTATCTATACCTGAGTATAAAGCGTCTGCATTTATATCGGAACAACCCCTGTATCATATTCTATCTATATTATAATCAAAATATTACGTACTGCAATTAACTGCACACATCCATTATAACAGCTCGATTGAAAAATAAAAGCCACATTATGTCAGTAAAGTCTGCTTAAAATGTATTTGTTAGTCCTGTAAAATAATTGACTAAAAATTTTGATTTTTCAATTTTACACTTACATTTGTGGAGTCGGAAATTAAATTTTTAGTTTCAGATGCGGCAAAACCCTTAGATCACTTATTCCCCACTGCATTTCTTTTGTCAGTTCTGTAATTTCATTATTTCTTGTGCTTTATTTTCCGATTTAAGTAAAACTTTAGCCCATGTCTGAATATTCATTAACAGATGAAGTAAAAAGAGTTTTTCATATAGCCCAGGCCATTGCCAGGGAATACGGACATTCATACTTTTCTTCAGAGCACTTATTAAAAGCCCTGTTGCACAACGATATTGGGCTAAGAACCCATTTGTCGGAAAAAGGCAAGGACATCTATTACCTTGAAGAGTGGGCTGAAGTACGCTTGGAGGCTTGTCCTAAATCAGGCAGACGGGAAACGACAGTGAGGGGCGATGAAAAAGTGGAAGTAATAATGGATGAAGCAAATAATTTCAGAATTAAGTCTGGCAAAGACCTTTTAGACCCACTATGCTTACTTGCTGCATTAAGTACGCCCGGGCTTGGTTTTTCTTATGATCAGTTAAAGACATTGCCTCTAAATCCGAATGAGTTATTAAACGGAGAGGAAAAGAAGAGGGAAAATCAGCTTTATCAAACAGCAAATGCTGCGAAAAACATCACTTCGCCCGAAATTACTTCCTTACATAAATTCTGTAAAGATAAAACGGCCTCTGCGCGAGAAGGTAAGCTGGATGAGATAATTGGGCGTGATCGCGAAACGCGCATGATTTCCGAAATATTATGTAGGCGATTAAAACCTAATGTAATTATTGTTGGGGATCCGGGGGTAGGTAAAACGGCTCTGGTTGACAGTTTCGCACTCAACATAATTAATAACAGCGTACCTGAAAGGCTAAAAAATGCAATCATTTTTGAACTGGATTTTGGCTCGTTAATAGCCGGCGCTTCCTATAAAGGCGAGATCGAAGACCGATTGAAAGGTATTTTAAAAGAGGTAAAACTATTCGAAAAGGCGATTCTTTTCATTGATGAAATTCATCTTCTGATGGATAAGCAGGGTGGGGCGGCTGGAGCTGCCAACTTATTAAAGCCCGAATTGGCTCGAGGCGAGATAACTATTATCGGGGCAACCACCCAGGATGAATATCGGAAGTTCATAGAAACAGATGAAGCTTTTAGCAGACGTTTTGAGGTGTTGAAGGTAGAAGAACCCTCGGAGGAAACAGCAATAAGAATGCTCAATCGCATTGTTCCCTACTATGAACAGCATCATGGTCTTAGTATTGATACTGATGCAGTGGCTGATGCAGTTAGGTTGTCAAAGCGTTATATTAAAGACAGGAGGTTGCCCGATGCTGCTATTGATCTTATTGACAGAACAATGGCTATCGTAAAACTGTCTGGTGAAACATCACAAGCGCAGCTTGAACAATTAACGGAAGACTTTGAAAATTTAACCCGTCACATTCAAACATATACCCCGGAAGAGCAATCAAAAGAACTCAATTGGTTTTATTTACAACTAAAAAATAAAGTTAGTTTTGTTTTATATGGACAATTAGAAGAAGAAAATTCCGGTGCTTTATCGGGCGACCCCTTGGGCTTTGCTAATTACATCAGAGGTTTACTCAAAAAGTTATTCGGGTTTTCGCAAACCCGAACGGAGCAGGTTCAAAGAACTGACATAGCTGCGGTTGTTGCCTCTAAAACCGGAATTCCAATCGGGAAAATTCAGCGTCAGGAGCGTAACCGCCTGCTTAATATTGAAGGGTTTCTTCAAAAACGTGTCATCGGGCAGGAGCAGGCCATCAAAGCAATTTCAGCAGCTGTTCTCGAATCCAGATCCGGGTTAAGTAAAAAGGGCTGCCCTATTGGTTCTTTCTTTCTTCTGGGTCCTACCGGAACAGGTAAAACAGAATTAGCGAAATCGCTGGCAGAATTTTTGTTTTCGGATGAAAGTGCTTTGCTTCGCTTTGACATGTCTGAGTTCAAAGAAGAGCACTCAGCTGCACTTCTATATGGTGCTCCGCCCGGGTATGTGGGATATGAGGAGGGCGGACTGCTCGTCAACAAAATACGGCAACAACCCTATTCGGTGGTTTTATTTGATGAAATTGAGAAGGCACATAGTTCAATATTTGACCTTTTTCTTCAAATACTTGACGAAGGAAAATTGCATGACAGGCTCGGAAAAGAAGGGGATTTCTCCAATTCAGTTATCCTGTTTACCTCAAACATAGGCAGTGAATATATTACAGGGAAGTTAAAAGATAATAATATGCCTTCCCCATCAGAGTTATTAGAGATTATGCAGCAATACTTCCGCCCTGAATTTCTTGGAAGGCTGACTGAAATTGTTCCCTTTGCTCCAATAAATGTGAAAAACATTGTTCAAATATTCGATAAACAATTAGAGCATTTACTAAGTGCGCTTGCACAACAGGGAATCGGGCTAAAGGTAAATCAGGCAGCAAAGGATTATTTGGCTCAGACAGGCTTTACCCCAAAATATGGCGCGCGCCCATTAACAGGTGTAATACGTAATCAGCTTCGTCGTCCACTGTCCCGAATGATAATCTCCGGTAAGGTTAGGAAGGGATCTTTTGTGGAGGTGGATTTGAATGAACAGGGTGAATTAAACTGGATAGTTAATGAAGAAGCCGTTTTGGCATGAAGAAACACACCTTATAAGGTATAACATAAAACAACATAAATATGGCTTATGAATATGGTATCGGTGGCACCGAACGAAAAAACGACAATGCTAACGAAGGATTTGTTGAGATACAGCAAAACAGAACGCTGTTTATTCAGAAACTTACAGCAGATACCCCTTACGAACCGGAATTGGTTCAAAATCTCAAAACAATAGATGAGGTATTCCAGCATTACAAGCCATCTGTTAATGTTGAATTTGAAACTGAAACGGGCGCTTCGGCTTCTGAAAATGTGCAATTCAAAAATCTAGGGGATTTTGGAACAAAAGGCATTTTGGGGCAAAGTAAATTTTTACAAAACCTGAATAATAAACAACAGCAGTATCAGAAAATTGTTAAAGAATTGAAAAGTAATAAGGCGCTCCGAAATATCATGGAAGATCAGGAAAGTAAGCAGGCTTTCATAAATGCAGTAAGAGCCCTCATTGCTGAACTGGAAGAATAAGAAGTTTAATTAGAAAATTAATACCATTAATTATGCAAGAACAACATTCAGGTAGTTCTGCCCTTGCAGAACAGTATAAAGATCATAAAGTAGAAAATGCTTCCCAGTTGCTTCACGAAAGTGCCGCAAAACTGATTCGGTTTGGTGGCTTTAAAATAATTGAGAGTGCAATTAAAGGCGTGCAAAATCTTAATCCCGATTCAAAAGCAAGGAAAAAAATTTTCTTAACCGATAGTTCAAAAAAATCGGAGAGGGAAACACTGAAGGAATCGTTGAAGCTGTGGCTCGATGTGGTTTCTACGGCAGACTCTGTGGCCAATATGATTGAAACAAGTCAGTTAAATGCAGATAATGCCCAGCTTCTTTTAAAGAAAAATCTTAAGAAATCGATGGAATCAACCCGTCAGCTCGAAGAATCCTATAGATCTGTTGCATTATTCTTTAAAAACACCGAAAGTGATAAGGTGAAAAACATAACCATTCTTAACGCCGAACCCGAGCAACTTAAGGATCTTGATAATCCGATATTTATTGATGCGGTAGCGGAAGAATTAAAAAGAAATTATGACCGCTTAGATTTGCGGGATAGCTATTCTTTATTGGTTGTGCCTGGTTACCTTGGCTCAAATATGGTGATTGAAAAGTGGGCAAAAATTGCTCACGCCACAAAGGTAATGTTGGTAACAGATTTCGAGAATCTGGAAAACCCGGATGGCGTGCTGGATTTTTTCCAGGGTGCAAATCTCACCGGGGGCGACGGCTACCGTTCTAATGTGATGATGGCTTGCAACTGGTTAGTTGGCAGGGGCAGGGACGAAAATGTTAATGAAGAAGAAGATGTATATGTACCACCCTCTTCTGCTTTGGCCGGAAGAGTTTATACAACGCTTATGTCGCAGGTTACCGCCGGAAAAAAACATGGTGGATTAAGTGAGGTAGATGGGGTAAGGTTTCAGTTAAAAAAGAGCGAGCTTGTTGCCTTGGAAAAGACCGGGTTAATTCCTATGGTTAATGAGTATGGGAAAGTGATGGCTTTTTCCGCAAAGACACTTTTCAATGGAGATAACTTGGGACTACAAACATACTCTGTGGTTCGTGTATTTGACTATGTGATGAAAGTACTCATGGATTTTCTGAACAGAAGGGCCTTCGAGAATTTCAATATCAATACCAAACGTGATTTACAGGGGCAGATCGAAAAATTTCTGGATAACATTACCGGCCCCGACAATCTTATTGAAAAGTTCAGAATATTACGCTTCGAGCAGGATCCCAAACAAAAAGACAGAATATTTCTTGATATTCACATGACCCCCTATTTCCCTGCGAAAAATTTCCTAATCAAATTAGACGGGCAAAAGGGCGACGATGCTGATTCATCGCAGTGGAAATCTGAATGTGAACAACAATAAAGAAATATTGTAAAACTGTGTCCGATTCTTGCGCCTGTAATTTTGTATATGCTCTCCCCCTCCCGATTTGAGCAATACCCCGGATCTTGCACACTGTATTAGCAGTACGTATGCCGCCGGGTCAATAGAAGGCAACTTATAGAAGGTTTAAAAAAGACATTTTAAAACAACGAGATTATCCGCTTGGTGTTAAAAATCGGACATCACACAGGCTTCTTCTAAATTCAAATTGTATCAAAAATAAAATAGTTACTCGGTTTACATCTTTAATTATCAACTCAAAAATCAAAAATTATGTCATTCAAAGCACATCTTTCAATTGACGGCGGAGAAGAAGTAAGATTACTTCATTGCAGCTACAGTCTTCAACGGGATTATGATTCTACCGGACGGCCATCTTCTATGGTACATGGCGGAACGGTTAATTTTA
>JACCDG011558179.1_pt1 | contig 11822 bp, 14 predicted proteins | sample 7442471 | NCBI WGS metagenome assembly JACCDG01 (sample SAMN15323444, study PRJNA562643) | freshwater metagenome | isolation source: river surface water | place: USA:Blue River Watershed | collected 2017-08-17
AATAATGATTTTTTAAGAGAGCTTGTCAATCATCAAACAGCTTTATATTGGTATACCGATGATACACAATATCTACCCTGGGGAGGCCTTGGGGAGATTTCTTCTAATTTAGAAACTGCATCAATAGTTAAAAAAACAATTGCAGAATGGGATCTTTTGTTAACTAACCTATGTTTCTTAACTACTGCATTATCTGCTTTAGATATAAAGTTTCCTGGTAACAAAATATTTGTTATGCCGTTTGTGCCACTAACTAATGGATCATACGAAAAAGCTGTTGATGGCATAAATGGTCAACAGTTATTAAATTTATTATATAGCGGGTGGGCGAACAGTATTGATACAAACAGATTTCACATTTTAACTGTTAATCCATTTAACTACTATCAAAATAATCCTAAATATTGGGATGAGAATAATAAGATTCATAGAAAAGTAGATCACAGTACAGAGGAGTTCCATAGTAACTTTGCTGATTTATTGTACAAGCAGATGAAACCATTTTATGACTAGTCATTATGAAGCAGCCGCAGATGCGGCACAACAACAGCTAGATGCTATTAGTCCCACTATGTGTTACGCAAAGTGGGCGCAAGTATCTATGCACTTGACTAATGGCATGACACATAGCTGCTATCACCCCCCAACGCATAGTATTCCTTTACATGAGTTAGCTGAAAACCCGAGCGCACTACATAACACCTTAGAGAAGAAAGAACAACGTAAGGAGATGCTCAACGGTACAAGACCTGCTGGTTGTAGTTACTGCTGGCGCATTGAAGATGTTGGCGGTCGTAGTGACCGCATATATCGCAGCGGAGAATATTGGGCACAGAATGCTAAGGAAGATATTAAAGCAGCAGGGTGGGAAGGTAACATCAATCCTCGCTATGTAGAAGTCAACTTTAATCAAGCCTGTAACTTTAAATGCAGTTATTGCAGTCCGCATCTAAGTACAAGCTGGCATCAAGAGATTAAGGATCATGGTCCCTACCAAATTGTAGGTGGAGAGCATAATAATACAGAAAGTTTAGCTCGTGCAGGCTTAATGCCCTTGCGTGTAGCACAAGATGAAAATCCATATGTAGAAGCATTTTGGAAGTGGTGGCCCGATCTTTATAAAACCCTAGAAGTGTTTCGTATGACTGGCGGCGAGCCACTTATGGACGTTAACACTTTTAAAGTACTAGACTATGTGTATAAGAATCCTAACGCATGGTTAGAACTAAGTGTTACTAGTAATATGTGTCCGCCTAAACCGCAGCTAATGGATAAATTCATTGATGCGGTGCGTAAACTAGAAGAAATTCAAATTTGGGAAGATCCAAATCGTTTCAATCCCAACAGTGGTAATAACTGGTATGTGGCACCAGCTTGTAAGAACTTTGCTGTATTTGTTAGCTGTGATGGTTATGGAAAGCAAGCAGAGTATATGCGTAACGGCATGGACTTTGAAGTACTAAAAAAGAATGTGTTGCGTATTCTACGTGAAACAGACAACACTACTATAACATTTATTAATACATTTAATGCACTTAGCTTGACCAGCTTCCGTGAATGGTTACAGTGGATACTAGAACTACGCGAAGAATTTGCTAAAGACCGTCAAGGAACAAAATACATACCTATTCCAGATAATGGCGGCCATAAACATCCGGATTATGAAATATTACCTAAACAGCGAATTTGGTTTGATATTCCGTTACTACGGGCACCACTATGGCAATGCATACAAGTAATGCCTGAATGGTATCAAGACTACTTAGAAGAAGCAATTGCGTTTATGGAAATTAACCGCGCAAACGAAGATCATATAGATTACAGGGGTTTCAAAGATTTTGAAATAGATAAAGCCAAAAGAAACTTAGAATGGATGAAGGCAGGTAATAAATTAAGCGAGCTCGATAAAACAAAAGCTAGAGCAAACTTTTATAAGTTTTTTACACAGCACGATCGAAGAAGAGGCACAGACTTTCTAACTACATTTCCAGAAATGGAAGATTGGTGGCATATTTGCCAAGCAGCGGAGGCACTAGTATAACTATGTCAAAGATAGTATTTTTAGGAGATAGTTTAACCGCAGATATTCCATATGGTGAGAAAAAAAGCTGGGTTAAAAAATTCTGTACAGAGTATGATTTTTCCTATAAAAATCTAGCAGTAACAGCTGGTAATAATAAAACTCAAGTGATCAAACTACAGCATTATTTGCTAAGTGATGAATATGATAAAAATGATATTTTCTTTTGGGAAATAAATGCAAGCGGTAGAATCAATGTATTAATAAATCGAAAACAAATAGTTAGTGGTAAAACATTAGAAGATGCTGTAAATACCTCAAAAGAATCAGAATTTATCGAACACATTACCAATGTAAGTAATGTATTTGGAAATGATAATTATGGTATGATACTGTGCCAGCCACATTTAAATCTATATAGAAGATTTGTTGATCCCTACGATTTACAGAATGTTGAAGAGTTTGTATTACAAGAAGTATTATCACAAATTAAATTATTATCACAAGCAGGACATTTAGTTATTGTAGTGTTAGGCTGGCGCAACTGTCTAGCTGAACATCATAAAGAAATTTTCTTTCAACAATTAAATAAAACAAACGCACATATAATAGATGCAGAAATTTTAGAATGGTGTATTGATCAAAATTTACCCGTAGACGATGATGGTATGCATCCCGACCAATTAGGTGCTACATTATTATGGGCTAAAGCACATCTATTACCAATACTACAAAAATAAAGCAGAGGATAAACAATGGGACGTAAGCAGGGCGAAAGCCACAGAGAATTTAAAAAGAGAATGATTGACAGCGTCAGCGAATCATTCTGTGCAGCTAAGTGGCTCAATGCTACTATTTGGCTAGGACATGGTGGTACAGCTAGTTGCCATCACCCTCCCGCACACAATATTGATATTGCTGACCTTAAAGATAATCCTAGTGCTATTCACAATACCAAGCACAAGAAGAAAATGCGCGAAATGATGCTTGAGGGTAAGCGTCCAAAGGAGTGTGAATACTGTTGGAAGATTGAGGATATGGGCAAGGATGCTGATGGCAACGAGCCCGTAAGTGATCGTACATACAAGACTGTTATCTATGATGACGAAGACATCAAGAAGATTGCAAAGTTAAACCCCAACGAAGATGTTAATCTTAAGACACTTGAGATTGCATTTAACCGCACCTGTCAGTTTGCATGTAGTTATTGTAACCCTGCATTTTCTTCTACATGGGTTAAGGACATTCGCAACAATGGCGGCTATCATAATATCCGCAGTGACGCACGTGGACACTTTATTGATGACGCACCATATGCTGAGCCATTTACCCGAGATGAGTTTAATCCATATGTAGATGCATTTTGGCGCTGGTGGCCTACACTTAGTCAGGAACTAGAAGAAATTCGTGTTACCGGTGGTGAGCCCACAATGACCCCAGACATCTATAAATTGTTTGATTGGTTTAAGGAAAATGCTGAAACGCCACAAGCACAGAAAATGCGTTTGGCTATTAACAGTAACTTAGGTTCTAAGAAAGAACTCATTGACAAATTAATTGCAGGTACACAGTATATCAATCGTTTCCACTTGTATACCAGTTGTGAAGCATACGGCCCACAAGCTGAATATATTCGCGATGGACTCAATTGGGAAGAATGGACACATAACTTTGAGCGTATTTGTAGCGAAGCACGTATTGAAGGGTTGCATATGATGATGACCATCAATGCACTTTGCTTGGACACTATTGTGGACTTCTTTAACTGGATGCTAACAATGAAACGCAAGTATGGACATAATCGTCCTGGATTTACCTGCAACATTCTACGCTTCCCTAGTTTTCAAAGTCCACTTACTCTCCCTGATGAACTACGTAAGAAGTATCATGATCAAATCTTTAACTGGCTTAAGGAAGTGCGTGAGAAAGACGAGCGTGATGCAAATGGTCTACCGTTAGTGCAACCATGGGAACAAGATCAAGTGAGTCGTCTAATTGAGTATCTAGACGTTGTTAAGACTCCACACCGTAATACTGCGGACCGTGAACTACTAGAGCATGACTTTAAGGTATTCTACGAGCAGTATGACGCACGTCGCGGCAAAGACTTCCGTAAGACTTTCCCTAACTTTGTAGAGTTTTATGACAGTATCAAAGTATTCCCGTTGGCTAAGCCTGAAGCTGATATTCAGCAGCCAAAGGATACTACAATCTACGCACATAGAACAGTTAGTGAAGACGGTGAGGTAGTTGTACAAGACATTCGCCATCGCAAGACTGGGGAAAGTATGGAATGGTATGACAATCCATTAGACCCTGAAGCACGAGCTGAAATGCTTAAGAAGATTGGCGGTAGCAGTATTGGTTGGGATACAGATACTGATGGACTAGGTGGCATTGAAGGCGATGAGAATAGTTAATACCACAACTAGAGAATCCATTGTATCAATGCCGAGAATAGGCACTTGGACACTGGTCAAATTCTTTAGAAATCTGAACCCTGCTGATCCAAATTGGGTCCATTATAATGAAAAAAATGGTTTTATGTATGACATAGATCCTGCAAATCCTGATTCATTTAAAAACAAGATGGCTTACCATGATTGGAAAATAACAGTTGTATTACGAGATCCGTGGCAACGATATGTTAGCGGTGTATGCGAAGTTTTATTTGGCGGGAGCGCAACAGGGTTCTTTCCAACTAGAGCAGCCGACAATAAAGACTTCGCAAGAGCTAAACTTTCGCATGAAAAGCAAACAGATACAGAATTAAAAATATTCTATGTTAGCGATGAGTTACGAGCTGATTATAACTTTATAAGAGGCACGCTGGAGAATATGTATGCATTTTGCAACTATGACATTAGTCTAAATGAAAACATGCATACAAGAAATTGGCTCAATAATATTGTTCATGCAACGATGTCAAGTAAAGATATACAGATTGTTGATATATTATCTTTACAAACACATCTAGCAAAACAGTGGCCAAAGACACATTTTAGTTTGTACAATGTTACGCCATCAGTGCTTAAAAATAATGTTGAACGAGCATTAAGCGATATGATAATGCATGATAAAATTTTTAGAAACAGGATTGAAGAATATCTCGATCAAGAAATTTACAGATATAAATCTTTAATGCAACAAGCTAAATGACAAAACTATACGCAAATATCAGTATCGATCATCAAAATCAGGGTCACATTCTAGAAGGTAGAATTGTAGCTGCTGCTCAGTGTAATGCTGATGCAGTAATAATACACAAGACTACACCAGGACTAACCATACCTGAAGAAAAGAAGTATGTGCCTGTATCCAGTCGCTGGGGTACACTATCTTATATTGATTTTGCAAAACGCTGCGAGCTTGACGATGATGCTGTATCTTATATTATCCAGCTATGTGAACGAATTGGCATACCTGTAATTTGGTGTGTTACAGATAATACTAGTGCCGAGTATATAAAAAATCGCACAGACTGCGGCACTATAAAAATTCACAGTTCAGCGGTCAATATTCATGAGCTAGCAGTATTTTGTTCAAATAACTTTGAATATGTTATATATCCGCATAGCTTAGAAGATTATACACTTTCCTACTACAAAAAAAGCAAAGACAAAAACAAGTATTCATTATACTATACACCTGAGGGTGACGATACTGTTAATTTAGAATCACTGAATTTTAAAATGTTAGACAGTCTAAAGCACTCACATTTGAATGTGGGCTACGAAAGTAGAACTAACACATTGTTTCCCTGTGTTGCAACGGCCTACAAGGGTATAGAGTATATTGAAAAATACCTAGGCGAGTATGATAACAGTAACAACAGCGTTATGAATCCTCAGCAATTATATGATCTCTATAAAAATTTAGAAATACTAGAGGTTGCAAATGGGTAAGAACAGCACACTGGACCTACATGGTGTACGACATCACGAAGTGGATCGTCTAGTAGAAAACTTTATTTTTATGAATCAAAAAATATTGCCTCTTAAAATAATATGCGGCAATAGCCAAATGATGATTGATCTTGTTTTTGCTGTGATCAAACGACATAAGATAACTATAGCTGCAATGGAACATTACGGCGTAATCCACATTTATAAACTATGAGAAAACATGCAATTTGATATAGATATGACCGTTGGTCGCAACAAGGCAGCATCAGACGAGTATTTAACTATGCTGGCTAAAGATTATTTTTACGTAGCTCGAGATAAAACTGTGTTAGAAATAGCAGCACACAGTGGCGCACAGACGTCTGCTATACTTGCTAATGATCCTAAGAAAATTATATGTGTTGAACCTGACCCAGTTTCAGTCGACTACAATATTTTTAAAAATCCTCTAATAAAGTTTCATTCATGTACAGCAAATGACTATTACAAGCACTATGCAGAAAAAGTAGACGTAGTTACATGCTTTGGATTGTTTTATCATCTACACAGCCCATTTCATCTTGTAGAGCAAATTATAAATTATAGCAGTCCCACGCACATAGTAATTGAAACTCTGTGGGATGGTAGTACGGATCTTGTTAATGAAAATAACAGTTACAAAGAACTACTAGTGATCAATCATGAAGAGCCCAATGCTCCCGGTAACTTCTTTAACGATGAAAATGTACTAAAGCCAGTTAAATTAAACATTGAAATTAATTATAAGTATATAAGAAAAGCAATCATTGATGCAGGATATCGTGTGCTAAAGGAAGTTTCATACAACAACAAATATGACATAGATTCCAAGCGCGGCGCTGGCATAACACTATTTGAAAAATTATGACACAGAGAATTAAACCAATTTGGGAACACGGGCGTATGAGCCCAGACTCGCCTAACAAAACATTTTGTATGGCGCCGTGGACGCATACTTATATTAGTCCACAGAGCGAACGCAGAATGTGTTGTGCTAGCCGCGAAGAACACATGATGCAGCGTCAGTATATTGATGCCAGCAACGATAAAAGCACCGGCAAGTACAAAGAAGTAGGAACCATTGAGGACTATAAGCCAGTTAGTCTCGAGGAACACTGGAACAGTCCTTATATGAAGGACATACGTAAGAAGCTGATGGCAGGTGAAACAATTCCACAATGCGCTGTATGCAATGACAGTATTCTAAGTCAAAGCACATACCGTCAGTGGTTCACAGGCCATCTATTCAAAGATAAAATAGAACAAGCCTTTGAAGAGACTGATGATGATGGCTATACTACTATGCCTCCTATTAGTTTTGATTATAGGGTCAGTAATTTATGCAACTTTAAATGTAGAATGTGTGGAGAACCTCTCAGCTCAAGCTGGGAAAGCGAAAAGCGCAAGCACGGACTCTGGAGCCCAGAACATCAACCTTTTATGGTTCCCGAGAATAAGGCTATCATTGATAAGTTCCAAAAAGAAGTTGTAGAAGAAGAATTTTGGGCAGCTATCTGTAGCGGAGTAGTAGAAGAAATCTATTGGGTAGGTGGTGAGCCCTTGATGTATGATATTCATTGGCGTGCTATGGATAGACTAGCGCAGGACAACAATCTACGTAAAGTACACTTACGTTATAACAGTAACCTAAGCCGTGTACGTTTTGGTAAACATTACTTGTACGACTGGCTACCACAAGCCAAAGACTGGACCATGTGTGCTAGCATTGATGGCACAGGTAAGATTGGCGAGTTTATTCGCACAGGCTTAAAATGGGATCAGTGGGATCAAAACTTCCGCGAGGGTGTAGCATTACCGGGCGGCAAAGATCGTATGCTTATGGACCTTACACTAACTGGACCCGGCATGTTTGATCTAAAGCGTTTCTTTGACTATGCTCTAGAGCTAGATGTTAAGATTGAAACCAAGCGTATGTTTGCGTTCCATCCTGATATTGTGTTTAGTCCTATGGCTTGGCCTCGCCATATTTTAAATCGTATCGTTAACGATAATTTAGAGTATATTCGACCCAGGGCAACGCACAAGCAACAAACGCTAATTCGTGAATTAGAAAATATGCTGGTAACACCCACATTTCAGGAACAATGGCCGGATGTAGCAGAAGCTAGCTTCTTTAAAGGCCGCAACTGGCAGGATAAGATTGCTGATATACGCAGCGGCGAAGGCAGTACTCGCATTGAGCATATATATGCTGCGGATCCAGAGTTATTGGATTGGTGGATGCGCTTAGACCCCAAACACAATCAATAATATCAAAATATTTTTTACACCTGAAAATCTCCGATAAATAACAGCGTACTTTATAAAAAAGTACCTTAGTTAACATAGGAGAAACAAATGGCCTCAATCGGATTTATCGGAGTGGGCAAGCTAGGACAAGCCTGCGCCGAGATGGTTGCCGAGGTCCATGATGTTGTTGGCTACGATATTTCACCCCGTACTCCAGAAAACTTTAAGATGGTACCCACCTTAGAGGAAGCTGTAGTAGGACGTGATATCGTATTCATTGCTGTGGAAACACCGCATGACCCACAATATGATGGCAAGGCACCAACCAGCCATTTACCCAACAAGGACTTTGACTACACAGTGGTCAAGGACGTTCTGCGTCAGGTAAATGCTGTTGCGACCCCATCTCAGTTAATTGTTCTAATCTCAACAGTACTACCTGGTACAGTAAGACGTGAGTTGATACCCTTAATCCCCAACGCACGTTTTGTTTATAACCCATATCTAATTGCTATGGGCACAGTAAAGTGGGACATGGTCAACCCAGAAATGGTTATGATCGGTACCGAAGATGGCAGCGAAACAGGTGATGCAAAGCAGCTTGTGGATTTCTACAAGACCATTATGCAGAACAGTCCTCGCTACGTGATCGGTACATGGGATGAGTGCGAGTGTATCAAAGTGTTCTACAACACCTTTATCTCAGCCAAAGTAAGTCTAGTAAACATGATTCAAGACGTAGCAGAGAAGCAGGGCAACATCAACGCAGAACTTGTGTGTGATGCTCTAGCTGCCAGCGATCGTCGTATCATGGGTCCAGGCTACATGAAGCCGGGTATGGGCGATGGTGGTGCATGTCATCCTCGCGACAATATCGCGCTGCGTTGGATGGCCAACAATTTAGGTTTAGGTTACGACCTATTTGATGCTGTGATGCACAGTCGCGAAGTACAAGCCAAGAACATGGCAGAAATGCTAGTGGAACTGAGTCAAGCTGGACGAGGTGTTACAACAGATCTACCAGTGATCATTGTGGGCAAAGCCTACAAACCATTGGTACCCTATGAAGCAGGTTCAGCCAGTATGCTGGTAGGACACTATGTAGCAGAGATGGGCGCAGAACTATACTATCTAGATGAAGTGATTGGAGAGTCACCCAGTCCAGAAGTATTAAACAAACCCGCTGTGTACTTACTAGCACACAACCCACAGATCACTTATGGTGAGCAGTTGGACTTTGTTAAGGGCTGGTATAACGATCACAGAGTAACAGGTGCAGACGAAGCACTTACTGTAGCAACTGCTAACGGTACAGAGCTAAAGTTTGCAGAGGGCAGCGTAGTAGTTGATCCATGGCGTAAGACTCCCAACACCATCCCAGGTGTAAGAGTAGTACACTACGGCAACACTCGCAAGGAATCACCTCGCTGAGCCAGTATGTTAACAGAGTAGTTAACACCCAGTTGGGGAGGGGGGAATACTCTCTCCCCATACTGCGGCGAAGCCGCCCTTAAAAAAATTTTTTTGTAGCAAGCCAATTATGAACAAGTACAAAATCAAACCCAGTATAGATCGCAATCTATTTAGAAAACGTCTTAAAGTAGGGCAGGAAATGCGTCTTAGTCTAGTGGGCGTAATGATTATAATACTGCTATATGGTATAGTTGATGCACTGGAAAACAATGATGCACAGCCTATTACAGTTGAGGAAACACACTATGAGCAGTGATGATTGGATGTATGCTCGTATAGCAGAGTTAGAAGCACGATTAGAGTTGGCTAACAAGCAGTTATGGGAAACAGAACAAAGACTAGCAGCAGCACAGCAAAAAATACACGAGCTAACCAATGAGTCTGATAGAATCAGCTACAGTGACTATTTGCGTTATATTAGGGATGATCTAAAATGACCACACACACTATATTAACAGTTATATTGATAGTAATAGCTGTAGCAGCAGTTATAGCATACGTGACTCGAGATCGCAGCAAAGACGCTGAAAAAGAACAAAGTGCATGGTGGGGATAACTGTGTTGTCTAACCGCACACACGAGATTCGTATGAGTAAACTCAAAAATTTGGCTAATCAAAACAAGCCGCATACCGCTGGTCCATGTGACCTGTGCAAAACAACCACCAGGGTATCGTATTTACAGTTATTCAAACAATGGACTAGTTTACTTATAGTAATGCTGATAACTGTAGCAGCAGTATACACATTTATAACGAGCATAAGCAATGTATTACTTTAAAAACACACTGGCTAAACTGTTGTTGTGGCCTTTTGTTAGCATAGCGGGATTAATAGTATTAGGTGCATTGAGCCTAGTAGTAGTGTTTAGCCCACGATTTAAACTGTTTAGAGAAAAATAACACATAAGAGAAATATTGAAGATGACCTATACAACGGTAAATTTTTTAGAATTTGGACAAGCCGCCCCAAGCTGGTCCGCGCCACCTTCACAAAAGAGCCACCAGGGTCACCAAAATTCACCCGAGCGAAAAAAATTTTTGCAGAGCCGATCCTATGAAAAAGTCTAATACATACTGTGCTCTACCATGGATACACTTGGGTACACACCCACATGGAGGGGTTACACCCTGCTGTATTAGTGATATGACTGGGGGTAAGAACCGTGCTCGCAACTATACTAACAGTAATGATCAGTTCCTTAACTTAAACGAGCATAGTATAGATGCTCATATGAACAGTGATTACTATAAGCAAATAAGATTAGAAATGCTAGAGGGGCAGAAGCCTAGTGCATGTATGAGGTGTTATGATGAGGAAGCTAAGGGTATTGTATCTAAAAGACAATACGAACAAACCCAATATCCTAGTAAGGATTTGGCATGGGCTAGCGGCAATACTGGTGCTGACGGCAGCATTGATACCAGTCTTGTTTTTGTTGAACTGCGTCTTGGTAATGTTTGCAATGTTCAGTGTCGTACATGCAATCCGGCAAGCAGCAGCAAGTGGCGTCGCGACTATGAAGAAGTTGTGGAAAAGCTAGAGTTTGTTAATGATGGATATAGTTGGTTAGATCACAAGCGTGACTTTAAATGGCCCGAAAGTGATGCATTTTATGAGGACCTGTACGAGTGTGCGCCCCATATGCAAGTACTGTATATAAATGGTGGTGAGCCTACATTAATTAAGGCGCATTGGCGTTACTTGCGTAAGCTGGTAGAATCGGGTCGCAGTAAGGATATTATACTATGGTATAACATTAACATGACTAACTTGCCCGAGGAAGCACGGGAGTTGTGGAGTGCATTTAAAGAAACACGAGTGTGTGCAAGTATAGATGATCTTGACATACGCAATCATTACATACGCTATCCTACATTTTGGAGTGATGTTAAGCGCAATCTAGCCACTGTATTACTGTGGGGCCAGTCTCATCCCAATATAGTCACACGCATTACTACCACAGTTAGTGCATATAACTTTCCCTATTTGGATCAGTTCTTGGCGTGGGCACCTTGTCCTGTGGATCTAAACTATGTGTATGATCCCCATTACTTGAGCCCCAGTGTGCTGCATCCCCAAATACGGCAGCGTATATTTGATCGCTATAGAACCACCATGGGCAACAGCCATCACTTGGGCAGTTTGTTAAGCATG
>JACCDG011177396.1_pt1 | contig 11819 bp, 12 predicted proteins | sample 7442471 | NCBI WGS metagenome assembly JACCDG01 (sample SAMN15323444, study PRJNA562643) | freshwater metagenome | isolation source: river surface water | place: USA:Blue River Watershed | collected 2017-08-17
GTTGCTGCGCCTTCTGGCTGATTCCAAATTGCGGCAACAGACCATCCTGCCACTGGCCGTGGATAAACAGGCGCTCATGTGGTGCGTGGCACAGATAGCGTTCATCGTACTCCGGTGACGTCGCGTGTGGATCGCCGATGAGCACGCCCAGATCACTCAGCAATTCGCGCACCCATACCGCCTCGGTGCCTGGCAGTGGCAGGTAGTGCGCTCCCCAGGGGTAGCGGCTGACAGTGTTTTCGCCCCAGCGGGCATTGCCGCCGGGATTGTCTTCCAGCTCCAGTAGCTGGAAATCGTTAAAGCCTGCTTTCTGCAGCCGCCATGCCGCGCTCAGCCCCGCCACGCCGCCACCCACAATCACCACCGGCGTTTGTTCATGGCTGGCAGGAGGCGGAAAGTGGCCGTCGCGCAGGCGGTGCCCGAGTGCCATGTCCGGCCCCAGCAGGCGCCCACTGGCTTGCCTGGCGGGCTGTGGGCAGCCGTAAAGCAGGCTGCTGGCGCAGGCGCCGAGAAAAGTTCGGCGTTTCACATGGCTTCCATTACGCGGGCGCCTGCAAGATTGCAGCGGCGGGTTGTGGCATGATCCATAATCAGATAGTAGAAAAATCCTGCTCAAACTGCCGCTGTGCGGCGGTGTGGTAGCCCTTCAGGTTGTATGAAGCTTAAAACCCTATCCAACTGGTTTTCCCTGCTGGTGATTGGCGCATTTTGCGCCAATCTGGTGTCGATCGGCTTTCTGATTCACGCCAATGGCAAAATCGACGGTGCCTACCGTGACCGTGAACAGGCACTGCAGCTGACGCACGACCTGCGTCTGGAGACTGAACGCCTGGCGCGTCTGGTGCGCGCCTACACCACCACTGCCGCCCCGCGCTATTTGCTGTTCTACTACGATATTCTCGATATCCGCAACGGCAACAAGCCACTACCGGCTGGCGAATCTGCCTCTTTGTACTGGGATGAAGTGATTGCCGGCAAGCGAAGCCACACCTTGCCCAACGACGGGCAAAAGATTTCGCTGGCGCAGCGTTTGTCGAATATCGGCGGCAGCGCCGAAGAAATGTCGGTGCTGATGCGCTTTCAGTACATCACCGAGCAGATGAATCGCCTGGAGCAGGTGGCGTTTGCAGCCACGCAGGGCCTGTATGACAAAAAGGCCCGGCAGTTTGTCTCTGATGGCGAGCCGGATCTGAAATTTGCCGCATCGCTGGTGCACGGCAAGGAATACAGCCAGCTGGAAGCACAGCTTTCGCAGGCGGTGGTGGATCTGGTCAGGGTGATGAATCAGCGCACACACCAGCGGGTGGAGGTTGCACATTCGTCGATCCGCTTCTGGCAATGGGTGTCCGCGGCCACCATCTTGTTTGGGCTGATTCTGATATCGATGGCGTTTCACCTGATTCGCGCGCGGGTGCTCAACCCGATTGACGAGCTGGAGTCTGAGGCCAAAAAACTCGGCAGCGGTGACTATACTGCGCGGCTTGGCAATCTGCGTGGCGTGGATGAACTCATCACGCTGGAGAAAACCTTCGACAGTATGGCGCAGGCCATCGAGCTGGATATCCAGAATCGCGAGCAGATGCTGACCGAGCTGCAACAGGCGCGCAAGCAGGCAGAAGCGGCAACCGAGGCCAAATCATTTTTTCTGGCCAGCATGAGCCATGAGATCCGCACGCCACTGAATGGCGTGATCGGCATGCTGCGTTTTGCGCTGCGTGACGAACAACTGCAGCCCGAAACCCGGCGCAAGGTACGCCTGGCTTTGAGCAGTGGCGAGTCGCTGCTGACCATCATTAACGACATTCTCGATTTTTCGAAAATTGAGGCCGGCAAACTCACCATCGAATCGATCGATTTCGAATTCCTGTCGATGGTGTTCGATGGCCTGGAAACCATCTCCGAGCTGGCCGGCAACAAAGGACTCGGTTTTGTCGTCAACGTCGATGAAAACCTGCCGCGTTATTTTCGCGGCGATCCAACCCGTATCCGGCAGGTGCTGGTCAACCTGGCCGGCAACGCCATCAAGTTCACCCAACACGGGCAGATCGTAGTGTCGGCCGAAGCCGAGATGAACGACGGAGCCCAGTGCCGCGTGCGCTTCAAGGTGCAGGATAGCGGTATCGGCATTTCCGCCGAGGGTCTGTCCAGATTGTTCCAGCGCTTTCAGCAGGCCGACGATTCCACCTCGCGCCGCTTTGGCGGCACCGGCCTCGGGCTGGTGATCTGTCGTCAGCTGGTGGAGGCCATGGGCGGCGAAATCGGTGTCAGCAGCGAACTGGGGGTCGGCACCACGTTTGAATTTGTGCTGACCTTGCCGCTGGGCGTGGCGCCGGTGCTGGAAGACCTGCAACCGCAGCAGCAACACCCGCATCGCCTCAAGGTGTTGTGCGCCGAAGATGTGCAGACCAACCAGATCATCATCCAGACCCTGCTGGAAGAGATGGGGCACGAAGTCACGCTGGTAGAGAACGGCCGGCTGGCGGTAGAGGCGCTGGCGCAGCAACGCTACGATGTGGTGCTGATGGATGGCCACATGCCGGAGATGGATGGCCTGGAGGCAACCCGTGCGATTCGTGCTGGTGGGCTGGAGGGGCTATCGGTGCTCGATCCGCAAGTGATGATTGTGGCGTTGACAGCGAATGTGACCGACGAGCATGAAAAGCAGTTTCTGGCGGCCGGCATGGATGCCTTTCTGACCAAACCGATCGAACAAAAGGCCTTGTACGCAGTGCTGGAACGCGCAATTGCCCGCCTGGATGCCGCGCCAAGTGCGCCGCTGCTACCCGCTGCGGCGCCGGTCAACGATACCCGTGCCCGTTTGCGCGATGCGGTGCTGAAATCATTGCCGGACAAGCTGGTGCAGCTGGATCGCGCCCTGCAGCAGCGGCATTTGCTGGAGCTGGGTACGCTGGTCAACGGCATCAAGGCCAGCGCCACTTTTCTTGGTGACGAAAACCTGCAGGCGCTGGCAAGTGATCTGGAGCATGCCGTGACACTTGCCGACTGGGTGCTGATCAGCGATGGCTGCCGGCGTTTGCGTCTGCGTCTGGAGCCGGCTGCAGGCTGAGCGCAATTGGCCCGCAAACCTTGGCGGCGCTTGCCATAATGAAGACATCGATTTTGCTCCCGGCTCGGAATCTGCTTATGGCCAAAACACGTATTTTGATTGCCGCCGCCTGCGGGCTGTGTTCAAGCCTGCTGCCGGCTGCCGATATCTCCTTGTCCGGCTTTGGCACGCTGGGTTATGCGCAGTCGGACAACTCACTGGTGTATCAGCGCTTTGTCGACAATGGCGGCACCTTCAAGCGTGATAGCCGTCTGGGGCTGCAGGTGGATGCCTCGCTCAATGAAATGTTCAGCGCCACGGTGCAGGGCAAGCTGGCGCCATCGTTGCACAATGATAGCGACTGGGACGGCACGTTCACTTGGGCGTTTGCCTCATTCCGGCCGACCGATGACTGGCTGATTCGCGCTGGCAAGCTGCGGGTGCCGATCTATCTGCACAGTTCCAATCTCGATGTCGGCGTGACCTACGATTTCGCCCAGCTGCCGCTGGAAATGTATTCACTGTTTCCCTCGATTGATGTCGCCGGCGGCTCGGTCAGCAAAAGCTGGGCGCTTGGTGCGGGCGACATCACGCTGGATGCTTTTTGGGGGCGCAACGAAACCGATCTGCGCGCCTATCTGCGGCCGCTGGATGAAACAAAGTTCATCGGTGTGCGTGCCAATCTGCGTGGCCTGTCGCTCAACCTGCAGCAGGACGACAACCTGTTTCATGCCGCAATCGTTGAAATGTTTCTGCGCAAGGCGCCAGGCGACGACACCGGCTTCGACAAGGACTATCCCTACGTCAACCCTCCCGGCTATTACCAGGTGGATGATGCCATTCCCGGCCCCGGCGTGCCCAAGGAAGAAACCCTGCACAACATCGCCTACACCATCGGTGGCGATTTCGGCATTGGCAACGGTTATCGGGTGATGGCCGAATACGCGCGCCGCGACGTGCGTGATGCGGTAAAGGGCATGGATAGCTGGGGCGCTTACGCATCGCTGCGCAAATCGTTCGGCAAATGGACGCCGTATGTCGTCTACTCGCGTCTGTTGTCCGAGCCGGGGCCGCGTAATCTTTACAGCGGGCTGGTCAACAACACCTTCGCGCCGATGGTGGTGTATCAGAACATGGCGGCCGATTATCTGCTGGTGTACGACCAGTACACCGTGGCGCTGGGCACCTCATACAAGCTGACGCCAACGCAGAAACTCAAGCTGGAATGGGCGCAAACCCACGTCGGCGCAACATCGGCGATGGTCGACAAACCCTGGGGCACGGATTTCAGCCGGCAGAAGCTGAACGTGTTTTCCGCTTCCTACAACTTTGTGTTTTAGGAGGCGGCAATGAAAACCAAATTCACTTTCCTGCTGCTTTCCTGCGTACTCAGCTTGCCGGCTACGGCCGACGTGGTGGTTGTCGGCAATGCCAACCTGCCCAAGCTGGATGCGGAAACCCTCAACAAAATCTACACCGGCCGGGTGATCCAGGTCGGCGGCGTCAGCGTGGTCCCGGTCAACCTCAAGCCCGGCAACAAACTGCGCGGACAGTTCCTCAGTGAACTGCTCAACTCCGATGATGAACGCTACATCGCCTACTGGACGGTGCGTCGTTATATCGGCAAGGGTGTGCCGCCCAAGGAGATGGAGGGCGGCGAAATGCTTGGCTTCATTCAGTCCACACCCGGTGCATTGGGTTATGTGGATGCGGCAGAGGTCAAGCCGGGGATGAATGTGCTGCTTAAGCGCTGACGACTGCAGCGAATAAACAACCGGCCTGCAAGCCGCTCTGGATGTGGCTTGCAGGCCAGCCTGCAGGGCAATATGGATGCGGCTTGCAGGCCGGTGCTTTTTATCCCGCCTGCTTGCTTGCCTGTGTTTCAGGCTCTTCGGCCGGAATCGCCATCACCCCCCACACAATCCCCACCGCCACAAACATCAGCAGAAACATCTGGTATTCCACCAGTGAATACATGCCTTCGCCGGGTGTGCCGATCAGGTGGGCAACGGTATACAGCCAGCCCGGATTATGGCTGCCCGACGACATCCACAGCTGCCACCACATCCCCGCGCAGAAATATGCGGCAATTGAAATTCCAGATAGATGCAGGCACAGCTTGCGCGTGCGCGGCAGACTGGCCAGCAAGAGAAACAGCACTATGGCCCCGATCCATGACGCACGTAGCGCCCACAGCGCCACGCCGGCGTGCGGCAGACCCCAGGTAAACGCGGCCAGCAGCGCTAGCACATACGTGCCGATCAGTTTCAGGGCGGGCAAAAGCTTGGACATGGCGAAATACCGTGGTGAAAAGAACCGCGCCATGGTGCCGCCAGCATCACGGCTGGTCAATGTCGCATATCAAATTGTTGGCAGGTTTGCTGTGAAATCGCTGCTATGCCAGTGGCGGCGTGTGCTGCTGCCGACCCATAGCAGTTCTTCGCGATTGACGAGCCCTACGACTGATGATTACTTCGAAGCAGACGAACGTGAGCATTCAGGAACATTCTCCATGAACGGTACTTTCGACTCTAAGGAACCACCAGCGCATCGGTTTGGTGATTTACAGGTAGTCGGCAAAAGCCTGCAATGAATTCACTACCCCAGGCAGTAACGATACCCGGCCGGTCTTCCCGTCACAGGTGGCGGGTAGCAATCAACCGTTTATAGTTGGCTTTCCGGGCCCAACTGTAGCGCCTGACTTTTGTCGATGATGCCATCGATGGTATAGCCTGTGCCCAGCGCGGAGATGAATTTCCGGAAGTAGTCCCCTTTCCCACCGACGATATCGATTTTGACATTGCCCAAAGCCAAGCCGGGGATCGCCGCCTGCTCTTTGGCGATCAGCGCATCGGCGCCGACTGTTCCCAATATTTTATCTACCGAATATAAATTGATATATTGCATTCTGTACTTGGCTCTTGAACGATCAAGTTTATTCACTACGCCCATCGTAGAGCGCTATATTTTGAAAGACCAAAAAAACCAAAACGTCGCAAAAAGGAAAATTGTGCGCAAGATTCTTTTGCCAATGCTAACGCTCATAATGGCGTTGCCCCTTAGTGGTTGTTCTTTCTTCTACTTTGTAGTACTCGCGACGGGTATCGTAGACAAAGGCCGAGTGGGCGGGCCCGTTGTTCGCTGGGAGAGGCCAGAGCTTCGGGACTGTAAACAATCCATCCCTGGCTGGAGTACCAATCCACTAGTCAATGCGGCCATTTTTGGCGATCAAGAAAAAGTCAAACAACTGCTGCAAGTGCGCATGGAGCCTGACCATGCGTCACAAGTGGCTTTACTCATGGCTGCTTATTGCGACCACCGGGAAATTGCGGAATTACTTGTCAATCACGGGGCTGACTTCAAAACCAACTATGGGGAACCATTAATTATTGAGCTTGCGAAATATACCCCACCTGGAACTCTCGACAAACTCCTGAAGAAACTGATTCCCATCGGCCTGAATATTAATGAAAGAAACAATCAGGATCAAACAACGGCACTGCATATACTTGCCGCGCATTCATATTATACGATGAAGAATATCACCGTTCTGCTTGACCATAAAATTGAAGTAGACGCGAGAACAACAAGCGGTGAAACCGCATTCATGGTGGCAGAAAAAATGGGTAATCAAAAAGCAATGGAATTGCTGAAGCGATGAACTGGACAAATAAAAATTCTTCCACCATCGATTTGCATCTGGAAAACAGGTGGCGGAATTGACAAGGAATTTCCTGCTTTGTGCAGCGGCCACACTCGCTTTATTCAATTCGTCTGGGATACATGCCGAACTAGCCAGGCCTTTGAGCTTTGAATCAGCACCTGAAGAGCATGCCTCCCGGCAATCGGGAGGCGTTACAAAACAAGTGCAAAAAGCTGCAGAGAAGCAGCGCCAGGCCAGCAATTCGGAAGCTTATGGCAAGCTTGCCCATCAAGCGGAAATATTTGAACGGCAAGGCCTCATGCTTTCATGTGCCTCGCTCCATGCTGAGCTGCTTGAACTTGATCGGGTTCAATTCGGGGCAGATAGCCGGCAGTATAATGACAGAAAGCTAAAGTTAGCCCAATTGACATGGATATTGGGAGATTCTGACAAATCAGAGATGCTGTTCAATGATGTAAAAGAATATTATGAGCAGCAACCGGATCAATCCGTTGCCCGTTTGGGCGAAACCTATTCTGGACTGGCTAGGCTTTACGAAAGTATTGACAAAAGCAAAGAGGCTGAGCACTACCTTCATGAAGCCGCGAATACCCTCAAGAATTACTATGGAAATACCCATGTTGAGTATGGGGAAGCATTGTCCAGAATTGGCTTGTTCTATCGGCGACAAGGGAAAGTTCCGGTTGCAGAGCAAACCTTGCTAAAAGCCTCGGAAATCATGAATCAGTTAGGTGCGGAAGGCAAAGACGGGGATGCGGAAAACCTCTACCGCCTGGCTAGATTCTTTAGAACCACAGGAAATTTCTATGCTGCGGAAGAGATTTTCCTCAAGCTGTGCAGGGAAAAAAAGGCTGGTGGAAGCACCAATGGATACCAGAATGTATTCTATGGCATTCATTATTCGAAGCAATGCGACACGGGGCTGGACGTCGACGAAATTGCATCCTCCGAGTCAATTGACGCAATGCTGATGCTTACATCGCAAAATGCACAGCGAAACCAGAACAGAATTCCAGGTAATGATTTTCTGTATGATTACAGAAAATCAAACAGTGAAAAAATTGAATACATCCAGAGAATAGCACTAGGGCAGGATAAGCTGCCAAAAAAACTGGCCAACCTGGCGGTTGTATACCGGGATCAGGGCCAGATTACGCGCGCAGGACTGTTATTCGATTGGGCATATGCACTGGCAGAAAGAAAGCCTGACGCATCGCCAGAAGAGAAGCTTCGCCTGTTGAACAATCTTGCTGATGTCTGGGATACCCAGCGTCCATCCAGTACAACAGGCAAGATATACGCAGACGAGGCATCCAGGGAACATCAGGTCGCCCTCTCTCCTTTTCGTATAAGGGCGCTGACTCGAAGCGCCTTATCCGCAAATGCAGTTGCACAGCCTGACAAGTATTCCGAGACAGCACTTCTTGAGGCCCTGCTGCTGGCTGAACAATATTATGGAACGAGTTCAATTGAAGTAGCTGAGGCATTAATCAATCTGGGCGAGTACTATAATCGTGGAGGCTCCTATGCGGGCTATCTGGATTTACTGTACCAACGATCTTTATATATCATGAAAAATAGCGGCAACGGGGCCGATGACAGATATCTTGCAACGCTGCTGGTTCATGCAAAAACATTGGGAAAAAACAGGAAATACCAGGAGGCTGATCGCCTGTATCAAACGGCATTGTCACTGGCGATAGACAGATATGGGGATGACAGCCTAGAAGTCGCCGAAATTCGGTTCAACATCGGCAAACTGTACTGGAGCGGGCACTATCGAAATAACGACGCGCAGGCATTGTTTCTAAAATCAGTTACCACGTTTGAACACCTGCTTGGCCCGAATCACCCTTATCTTGGATGGAAGCTAAGGTATCTTAGCTATACCTATTTTAAAAGTAATCCGGCAAAGAAAAAGGAGTTAGAGCTACGAGCTGAATCCATTGCTCCATACTGGAAGGGAAGCTTCTAGGAAAACAAAGATTAATAAATCAAGGGGCCAATCCACGTGAGCAACCGGGCTAATGCCGACACACAGGTGCCATGCAGTGCAAACGGGCAGGTGCCAAATAAAGGCCGGCAGATGCCTAACGACGGATGAACTTAGGGCGGCAGCATTGTAGTGGAAGCGGCCCCAAGGCGCATCCAGCCGCAACGGCAGCAATTGGCCGAAATCCGACAATCATCAAAGTCACTCGCAATTAGCCGCCGCAAACGATTAAATTCAGCACTCGCCACAAGCCGCTCTGATATTGGCTTATAGCCTTGCCTGCAGGCCAATATCTATGCGGCCTCTAGCGTATCACCCGCCGCCATTCTTCTTCAAAGGTACGCACCAGAATCTGATTGTTGAGGCGGTTGATCTCAGTGTCGAGTCGCGCCATGTCTGGCGCAAACTGGAATAGCGTGGGCAACTGGCTGGCGCTGATAAAGCGTAGCCCGGTGGGCAGCTGTTGTGGCGGGGTATACGGTTCGCGGCCGCAGAGGATGTAGCCCCATTCGCCGAAGGCGGGCACCAGGGCGTGGTAGGGCTGGGTGCTGAGGCCAACGCTTTCTACGGTGTTGACCACGGTCCAGAACGATTGCCGGGCGTACAGCGGCGAGGTGGCTTGAATCACGGCGCGGCCACGGGCGTTGAGGTGGCGCTCCAGCAGGCGGTAGAAGGTGTTGGTGTAGAGCTTGCCGACCGCGTAGTTGGTGGGGTCGGGGAAGTCGACGACGATAAAGTCGAAGGCGTCCTGATTCTGCTCCAGCCAGACAAAAGCGTCGGTGTTGATGACTTTGACCTTGGGCGAGTTGAGCGCGTTGTGGTTGAGGCTGGTCAGCAGCGGGGTGTGGCTGAACAGCCGCGTCATCGCTGGATCGAGGTCAACCAGCGTGATCGACTGGAGCTGCGGGTATTTGAGGATTTCGCGCACCGCCAGCCCGTCGCCGCCGCCAAGCACCAACACTCGCCGCGCCCACGGCAGCGAGGCAAGGCCGGGGTGCACCAGTGCTTCGTGATAGCGGTATTCATCGCGCGAGGAAAACTGCAGGTTGCCGTTGAGAAACAGCCGGTAGTCGTCCTTCCAGCGCGTCATCACCATGCGCTGATAGGGCGTGGTTTCGGTGAAGACGATTTCATCCTGATACAAATGGGTTTCGGCGATGCCGCTGAGCTTTTCCGCGCCGATAAAACCCGCTAGCAGCAACACAATCACCGCGCCACCCTGCAGTTGCAGGGCGCGCCGTTCCGGCAACTGCTGGCGGAACAGCCATAGCGCCCACAACGCCACCACCGCGTTGAGCAGACCAAACAGCAGTGCCGAGCGCACCATGCCCAGCTGCGGCGCCAACACCAGTGGGAACAGCAGCGACACCAGCAGCGCGCCGAGATAGTCGAAACTGAGCACCTGCGACACCAGTTCTCGAAACTGGATCTGCTTCTCCAGCAGCCGCATCACCAGCGGAATCTCCAGCCCCACCAGCGTGCCGGTGAGCATCACCAGCCCATACAACACCACTTTGAAAGGCGCGGTGAGAAACACATACACCCAGAACAGCGCCACCGCCGAATAGCCGCCAATCAACCCCACCAATAGCTCGATCTGGATAAAACGCGCCGCGACGTTGTGGATGACAAAGCGCGACAGGTAAGAGCCAACGCCCATCGCAAACAGATAGGTGCCGATAACGGTGGAGAACTGCGTCACCGAATCGCCGATCAGATAACTCGACAGCGCCCCGGCGATCAGCTCGTAAGCCAGACCGCAGGAGGCAACCACAAATACGGAGAGCAGCAGGGCGATATGCATCAGTTGGCGGCAGCAGGGTTAATCAGCAGCAGGCCTGCAGGCCACATCTGGCGCGGGCTGCAGGTAAGGCTGCAAGGCGCTCTGGTATTGGCTTGCAGGCTGGCAGCCTGTCGGACTTGAGGCTGATCTGCTGCGCCAGCGGGAGAAACGGCCCAGATTTGCCCGATTTCTCGTTGCATAGTCTCGCTATGCGCCTCGAAAGCGGGCCAATCTGACCTCGTTTTCCCACTCGGCTCGCGACGATCGCTCAAGTCCGACAGGCTGCCAGGCTGGAAAATCACGGTTGATTGCGCTGTTGCGCATCCTGATAAACACGGTTGCGCTCGCGTTTGCCGACTGCGATCACGGTGACAAACACGATATCGTCGTCCACGCGATACACCAGCTGATAACCGATGCTGCGCAACTTGATCTTGTAACAACCGGGCATGCTGCTCAGCGCGGCGGCGGGCACGTGTGGCTGTTGCAGTCGCTCGGCCAGCTTTTTTTTCAGCGGCTCGCGGATGCTGCCATCCAGCTTGTGCCATTCGGCCAGCGCTGCCTGATGAAAACGCAGCTTATAGCTCATCCAGCGTTGTCTCGATGAACGGGCCGCTGGCGCGTTCTTTCAGCAGTTGTGCGTCTTCCAGGTCTTCCAGTCGTTCCAGCAGCTGATTGTAGTGGGCGGCTGACAGCAGGTAGGCTTCTGGCCGATTGTGGTTGAGTACGGCCACTGGCGTATCTTCTGCTGCTTTGAGAATGCCGGAGAAATTGCGCTTGAGTTCGGTCACGCTGACTGTCAGGTTGGCAAGCACGGTGTCCATGATGGCTTCCTTTTTGGTGCCTTATTTGGTGCTTAATATAGCACTAATTCAGCCGCTGATTGAGGCGGCGATGATGATGGCGATGCCGAGGCACATGGCGCCAACCACAATCGCCAATGCCTGGTTTTTGTCTTCAACAATGCCTTTCCACAAATCGTAGGGGGTGAGCTTGTCGATCAGGATGAAGCAGATCCAGAACACAATCACGCCCAGGATCGAATACAGCAGCGAGGCGAGCATGGTGTGGGTGGTGAGCAGGTCGTGCATGAAGGTCTCCCTGGTTTTTATTTGTGGTAGGCACGGGCATAACCCGAACCCTTGTTCTCGCGGCTCTGTTCATCCGAGCCCAATATCGATTTGCCGTTGAAATTGGCCCAGCTGAACAGCGACAGGGCCAGCACGCCGGCGGCGACAAACAGTTTTTGCAGCATTCAGTCATCCTCCGAGCTGGTGATTTTCGGGTGGTCGGATTCGGCCCAGCGTTTGATTTCAAAACTGGCGCCGCGCCA
>JACCDG011619832.1_pt1 | contig 11818 bp, 3 predicted proteins | sample 7442471 | NCBI WGS metagenome assembly JACCDG01 (sample SAMN15323444, study PRJNA562643) | freshwater metagenome | isolation source: river surface water | place: USA:Blue River Watershed | collected 2017-08-17
GCGTCTTTGGGGTGGTGCCAATTTCAATGCTGTGCGGCATCGGCAGCCCTTGGCTGCTGGGCACCAATCTAATCCCGAAAAACGCGGGTGCGTTTATCCGACACTCGACCCCGTACATTCACGGCATGTTGCGGGAGTTCCCGCATTTATTCAATTTCGTGGACGTCAGAAACCGCAAAGCGATAGCGTGGCTGAAGCGATCCGGCTTTGTTTTGCATGAAGCCGTGCCCTACGGGCCCTTCGGTTTGCTGTTTCACCCATTCGAAATGAGAGCGTAACCATGTGTTTTCCAGCCGTTTTTGCCGCACTTGGCGCGAGCGCCACAACCGCGGCCACGCTGTCTACGGTGGCGAGCGTCGCGGGCACCGCGTTCTCCGCTATCGGTGCGATGAACCAAGCGCAGGCCGCACAGGATCAGGCCAACTATAACGCGGCGGTCGCAGACAACAACGCCAAGCTCGCAGAGTACAAGGCGCAGGACGCGCAGCAGCGCGGCGAGCTAGAGGCCCAGAAGGTGCAGCGCGAGGCCGCACAGCTTCGCGGCGCCCAGCGCGCAACGATGGCGGCGCGTGGCCTCAGCCTCAGCGAAGGCACCCCGCTGTCGCTGCTGGAGCAGACCGACTACTTCAGCGCGACTGACGTCGCCACCACTCGCACGAACGCAGGGAAGGAGGCGTGGGCGAACCGGGTGCAGAAGGCCAACTTTGAGACCGAGGCGATGTCGAACCGCGCCACGGCGAGCTCGATTAGCCCACTGATGGCCGGGGCTACCAGCCTAATCTCCAGCGCCAGCAAGGTGGCCGACAAGTGGTATACCCCAAGCGCAGGCGCCGCGGTAAACAGCGGCAGCAGCTGGAGTGTATCTAACGGCGGCGGCTACGGGCGCTTCTACTAATTCGTAAAGACAATGGCGACTATCCCTACATACACTGGACCGCAGATAAGAGAGCGCGCGCTTGAGGGCGGGTATCAGGAGTCCATTCGTTCTGATGCCGCGTTCGGCGGCGTCGCCGCAAAACAACTGCAGCAGGCCGGCGCGGCGGCTACCGACCTCGGCGAAGCGTTTACCAAAATTCAGGAACGCGAGGACGCCGATGTTGTTTTTCGCGCCGAGACCGCGCTGAAGTCTGAGTACCTGAAATTTGAAGACGATATGCGCCAAAAGCGGCAGGGCGCAAACGCTAAGGGCCTGACGCAGGACGCAGACAAGTGGTGGGCCGAAGCCGAAAGCCGCTTTACTAACGGGCTGAACGACCGCCAACGTCGGCTGTTGGCTAAGTCTGCAATCCAGCTTCGGGCGCAAGGCGAAAACAGCATTCGCGATTACGAGGACAAAGAGCTCGAGCGTTCGCACGACGAGAGCTGGAGCGCAAGCAAGGCGGTCGAAGCGCGCAACGCCATCGCCAATCCGAAGAGCGAGGTCGTTGACACCGCGGTCAACAACATCAAACAGAAGAACGCGTATCAGGCAGCACGCAAAGGCTGGAGCCCGGAGCAGCTCGCCAGCGAGAATCTTAAAGACACAACCACCATTCACCGCGAGGTGTTGAACCGCATGCTGGACGGCAACAACCCGGAAGCGGCGCGCATGTATTACGAGGCAAACCAGAAAGACATTGATCCGCTCTTTCATAAAAAGATTGAGGATACGCTTCAAGATAAGATGACGGACAAGGCCGCTGTGCAAAAGGCCGACTCTATGGCCAGCCTGCCTTACGAAAAGGGTCTTGAAGAGATTTCTAAAATAACGGATATCCCCTATCGCGACAAAGTGCGCCAACGCTTTCGCGAGAACCATCAGGACAAGCAGATCATACAGCGCGAGCAGGATGCGGAGAAACTGCGCAAAGAAAAGGCCGCTGAACAAAACGTGTGGCGCGCAATCTCGCAAGGCAAGAAGCCGGAACAGGCTGATCTGAACGCGATGGACCCAGAAGTCAAGGTCAAGGAAATTGACAAGTACTACGAAGCAAAAGCCAAGGCCGTTGTTGATAAGCGCAGCGGCAAGCTGCACGCGAAAGAGGACAACTACGAAGCGTTGGACATTGCGGAGTCCGCGATCAACTCCGGCGAGATTACCCAACCGCAGCAGCTTGAGCGTTTCGCCCCGTTCCTCCGCGCCGAGACCTTCCGCAGTTTGCGCAAGACACTGGACAAGCGCGGCGAGATTCCGCACACCGAGGTCGAGCGCAGCTTCTCGGACCGCATCGGCAAACCGCGCAGCAAGTGGGAGAAGGGCGACTACGAGCAGTGGGTTGCCTACCAGAACTACGTCAACACCAACGTAAAAGAAACGAAGCGACCGGAAGATATCGATGCGTGGGCCGACAAGTGGTTCCGCAGCGGCTACCGCAAGTCGGAAGCCAATGACTTCTTCCAAAGCCGCATGACGATGGGTGAGGCCCGCACGAAGGGCGTGACTGACTTCGTGTTCAAGACACCCAAAGAGGTCGAGCCGTTCATCAACGAAATGGCGTCGAGCATGAACCGCGTCAAAAAGAATCTGCCCGGCGCTACTGTCAACGTGCCGACAGGTAAGACCGCGGGCGACGAGCTTTACACGAATTACTACAAAGACGCGACCGTGTGGTTCTCTGCACAGGGCCAAACGATAAGTGGCCCGCGCGCGGCCGCCTACGCTGTGCTCAAGCAAAACAACAAACCCATTACCATCGCAAATATCAACGCGGTTATCGCGCAGATGAAAGGTCAATAAAGTGCTCGATCTGGAAAACTTGCCTGACAGGGGCCCGGCGGCTTCGGTCAACAAAGGCGGTAACACAGCAAACACTGGACTCGATTTTCTACCGGACACATACGAAGGCACACTGCGCGGACTGTACCGCCAGAACACGTCGCTGCCGGATGTCTACGCGAAAAACAAAAAGCTATCTACCGTCACCGGCGCGCCGGTGATTGACGCCGTTCGCAATCCGTTCACGCCGGAGATGCAGGCCAACGAGCCTGACTGGAAGAACGTATCGAACCGCTCCCCCAAGGCGGCAAAGGTGCTGTCGGAAAATGTCGATCTTTTCCACATGGGCAAAGACGACACCGACAACCTCAGCTGGTGGGAGGCCGGCCTGAAGAAGGCGGAGAAGGCGCTGAAGTACGCGGTGTCTGCGCCCGACGCAAAACGCTCTTTGGCAAGCGATATCGAAAGCGGTATTCGAACTTTCTCGCGCGGCATGCAAGACAAGAAGGTGGCTGATGCGTTTCAGATTTTAGACACAATTAAAAAGATTGAGTCAGGCGAGCTAAAGTCCGACACCGACATCCTGCGCTACTCTGAGTATGGCGCGCTGTTTGTCGGTGTAGGCCGCGAGAAGCGCGCGCTCGAGCTAACTAAAAAGCAATACGAGCGACAACTCGCAGACGCAACACTGGCCAGCTTGCAGCAGACCAAGGCGCTGCGCAATAAAGCGTTGATGCCAAGCGATGAGCTAAATCGGGTGGCTGCCGCTGAAGGGTTTACCGAGCTTTTATCCGCAACCGCTTCAAACCCGGAAGTTGTGGTAGAGGTAGCGGCGCGTTCTATAGGAACTCTCGTCCCCGCATTGCCGTTTATCGTGGCAACCGCGCGCTCGCGCGGCGGCGCTGGATTGTCTGGCGCAACCGGCATTTCTTCCGCACTGGCGGAGTACACAACCTCGTTTAACGAGGTGTTCCAAGAAATGAAGATCGACATCAATGATGTCGAGTCTGCGCGCGCTGCCATATCGTCGCCTGAGTTTAAGCAGCGCATGGCGGACAAAGCGAAAAAGTCCGGCGTCATTGGTTTGTTCGACGCGGCAACAGCCGGGCTCGCAAGTAAAATGCTGGCGCCCCGCCAACTAGCAGGGCGCACACTTACTGCAGGCCAGCGAGCTGGTGCCAACATTGCGGCCCAGACTACAGTGCAGGCTGCAGGAGGCGCAGGCGGAGAAGCCCTTGGCTCGTTGGCCGGGGGCGAGGAAATTAAACCCGGCGCGGTCTGGATGGAAGCTATCGCGGAAGCACCGGGCGGTGTCATCGACGTGTTTACGTTGAACGCGGCTGACGCAACAAAAGATGCAATTCGCGTGCAGGACGCAATCGCTTCGGCCGACAAGCTCGGCGAGATGATGAAGCGCGCAACCGAGTCGAAGCTACGCACGCGAGCGCCCGAAACCTTTGCACAGTTCGTGCAAGAGATGGCCGACTCTGACGGCGATTCGATCTCGACCGTGTACATTGACGCCGAGACACTGAGCGATGTCCTGCAACAGGCGAACATCTCTGAAGGCGAACTGCTCGGTCAGCTGCCCAGTCTGCTGCCGCAGTATCAGGACGCGATCGACACGAAGAGCACGGTCTCGATCCCGATCGGCGAGCTGCTGACCAACGTCGCCGGCACCGATCTTGAGCCGCTGCTGCTGCCGCACCTGCGCGAGTCCGACGACATTAACGCGCTGTCGCGCGCCGAGGCGGAGCAGGCCAGCAAGAAGGCGCAGGAGTATCTGCAGCAGATGGCCGAGTTTGTTGTGCAGGAAGCCAACAACGCGGAGCAGCTGCGCGCCAGCTCCGAGGTTGTGCGCAACAACATCCTCACCCAGTTCACACAGGCCAACCGCTTTACCGCCGACGTCAACGAGTCCTACGCCAACATGGCGCGCGACTTCTACACGGTGCTGGCGAATGACCTGAAGATCACCCCGGAGCAGCTGTGGGCCGGTGGCTGGACCGATGCGAACGGCAACGTGCAGGCCCCCTTCCAGCTGCAGATTCGCGCTGAAGGTGTTGAGGGCCCGGCGCTGAACCAACCCATCAACGAGGCGCTGCAGGCCCGAGTCGATACCGACTACGCCGGTGTGGTTGCGGAATACAACGCCCTCGAGGAAGCCAAGGGCGGCCAAGTCATCAACACCGACATCGCCCGCGAGCTGAGCCCGGAGTACCGCGCCGACCGTTCGCGCGCTGCTGAGGTGCACGATGCTGCCAGCGCCTTTACCTAGCGCCTGTACGCTGACCGCTTGGGGGCACCAACCCCCGCCGGCAAAGCGCCCGTTGTAGTGTTTACCGCTGGCGGCACAGGCGCCGGCAAGTCCTCTGTGGCCGCAGTAACCGGCCCGATGATGGACACCGCCGACATCGTGTACGACACCACGATGAGCACCTTCAAGTCGAGCGACGAAAAGATTCAGCAGGCGCTCGCGTCCGGCCGCAGCGTTACAATTGCTTACGTTTACCGCGACCCGGTTGACGCGCTGGTCAACGGCGCCCTGCCCCGCGCAATGGGCAGCGGCCGCACCGCACCGCTGAAAGTGTTGCAGGAAAGCCACACCGGTAGCCGCAAGGTTATCCAGCAGCTGGCCGAGAAGTACGCCGGCGACGAGCGGGTGACGATTTTTGCGATCGACAACTCGCTCGGCCGCGGCAACGCTCGTCTTGTATCACTTGATAAAATCCCTGAAGTAAGCGAAAATGGACTCGAGGAAAAACTAAATGAAGCCCTTGAAAACGCCTACGCCGCCGGTGCCATCACCGAGCAAGTCTACCGCGGCACCACCAACCGCCTTGCCCCACAAGGCGTGGAGCGAGAAGCTGGCCTCGGAGCTGCTGAGCGGGCTGAACAGCGCGACCTCCAAGACCGCGTAGATACCGCGCTCGACGCGATCCCGGTACCGCCGGACGCATCGCTCGACGACTTCACCCGGGAAAACCTTCCTTCGTTGCTGGAGAAAGAAAACTGGGCGATTCTTACTGCAGCAAATCCAGACGGCGTCACCCAGACCGACGAGCAGAATGCAGCACTGAACGCGCAGCTCGAGCAGGACCTGAAGGATATGGGCGTCGAGTACATGCCCGGCATTGGCCGCTACGGCAATGTGGAGCCCGTGTTCATCGTCGTCGGCATTACCGAGGCGCAGGCGCGCGAGCTCGGCGCCAAGTACACACAGGACTCGGTTCTGACCCGGCGCGGGCTGTTGTACCGCAACGGCAACGTAACCCCGCCAACAGGTACGGTCTCTGTCTTTGACACCCCGCCGAGCGACTTTTACACCGAGGTGCCCGGCACCGACGCTTTCTTCAGCGTTGATCTGGACTTTGAGGCGACAATCGAAGCGCAGCTGGGCAGCTACAATCAGGCCCGCGCCAAGGCGCAGCAGCCGACCTCTGCGGTTGACCTGCCGCAGGAGCTGACCGCCACGACCGCGATTGACATCCGAAACGGCTCGCCGCTCACCGGCAAGCAAGGCATGTCGGTGCAGCAGGTCGGCGAATACTTTGACCGCATTACCGGCGTGCGCGACTACGCGGACCCGGTTGAGTTTAGCCGCGCGCTGGACACACTGGTTGGCGAGCTGCAGTACCAGATGCAGCAGGAAAAGAACGGCCTCGACTGGTACGAAGAGGACATCGGCGCTGCTTTTGCCGAAACGCAGAAGCTAATCCCGGAGCTCGAAAGCCCGGCGCAGCGCCAGCTGTTCTCTGTTATGGCCGGTATTTTGTCGCCGCAAACCAACGCGCGAGACAACTGGTTTATCGCAGCGCAAGCCTTCCGCAGCTACAAAGACACCGGCACGGTGCCGGGCCGCAACCCAGCCACCGGTTCGCTGTGGCAGGGCGGCACGACCTCGGTCAACAAAGAGAAGGCGCTCAACTTCCTGAACAACATGGTTCAGGACTTGGGCGAGGCGCAGACGATCGAGTGGCTCTTCAGTGAGCACACCGTCAAGGAACTGAACGCCGCGCGCAAGAAGTGGGGCAACATGGGTCCGGGCGTCGATGGCAAAGCCACCGACACGGCGCTGGGCCTGCGCGCGTTTGGTCCCAAGGTGGGACCGTTTGTAATGAACATCAACGGCATCCACGAGATCACCGTTGACATGTGGGCGACCCGCACCTTCAACCGACTGTTTGGTCGCATGATCGGCCCGGACGGAAAGATTGTTGACGCCCCGACCGAGGCACAACGTAAAGTTATCAAGGAGCTATTCAATGCCGCAGCCGAACGCGTTAACATCAAAGGCTACCAAGCGCAATCTGTCGCGTGGTTCTTCGAACAGCAGCTCTTCAATCAACTCGGCACTGGCGCCCAGAGCTTTGGCTTTAGCGACGGGGCGCGACGATTCACTGGAGAAGGTGCTCGTGACGCCGGAGCTGTCGCTGGCGGACAAGTATCTGGCGGATACGCTCAAGCGGCAGCGAGCGTAACCGGCTACCACTTCAGCAACCAGCAGCGCACCAACCTCGACGGCCGCTTCTACGGCACCGGCCTGAAGGGTCAGGAGCGCGATCGCCTCGCGCGCACCACCGACTCCCGGATCAAGGACCGGGTCTACTTCTATGTTGACGAAGGCAAGGGCGTTACGCCTGAGCAGGGCGTGGGCCCGATCGCCCACAGCGCGGAGCTGTCGAACCTGTACGACGTCATGGCCGACCCGTTGCGCCTGTGGGACGGCGACCACAACGCAAGCGAGACCCGGATTCTGGACGCCGGCTTTGACGGCTACTACGCCCGCGGCGTATTTGGCACGCAAGGGGTCGCCGTGGTCCTTGGCGCCGCTTCGCAAGGAATTACGGTCCAACCCCTAGACAAGGCGCCCGCACGCGCCACAGGCGGTTCTGCGGCCCCGCAGGCCCCATTCCGTTATGGCCTAATGGGCGACGAGATCGCTGCGGTCAACGCCAACATCGAGGCGGTGCGCGCTGCCGCCCCGTCCGCTGCGGTCCGGTCCGGTAATCTGGTCATGGATCGCGCCGAGCTGGAGGCCGCCCGCCCTGTGCTGGCAGGCATCGGCGTGCAGCTTCCGGGCGGTACCCTCGCGCAACCCGCGCGCGGCACCTTCAGCCCCAGCCAGCTGCGCATCGACGTGCTCAAGGACGCCGACCTCTCGACCGTAATTCACGAGATGGGTCATTTCTTCCTCGAGGGCATGGCCCGCTTTGCCGCGATGCCGGGCGCGCCCGCGCGCGTGACCGAAGACCTCGACACCGCATTCCGCTGGTTCAAGCTGCCGGGCGCGACCGCGGCCGAGCGCCTTGCGCACTGGAACGGCCTGACGCTGGACGAGCGCCGCCCGTACCACGAGAAGTGGGCCGAGTCCTTCGAGCAGTACGCGTTCGAGGGTCAGCCGCCGGTGCCGGAGATGCGCCCGCTGTTCCAGCGGTTCCGCGAGTTCATGCTGGCGGCCTATCAGTCGATTGAGCGATTCACCAAGCAGTACGGCTTCCAGCTGACCGACGAGGTCCGCGCGGTGTTCAACCGCATGCTGGCGACCAAGGCGGAGATCGAGACCGCCGAGCAGTCGGTCGGCTACGCGCCGCTGTACGCGACCAAGCCGGACGGCATGAGCGATGCGGAGTGGGCGGACTATCAGGCCCAGACCGCAGCGGGCACCCAGACCGCGATCGACACGCTGCAGGCCCGCAGCCTGCGCGACCTCAAGTGGACCGTCAACGCGCGCTCCCGCATCCTGAAGCAGCTGCAGCGCGACGTCGAGACCAAGCGCAAGGCGATGCGCGAAGAGGTTACCGCCGAGGTCCGCGAGATGCCGGTCTACGCCGCGCAGCGGTTCCTGAAGAAGGGCGAGCTCCCGGACGGCACCAAGGTCGAGGGCGGCAAGCTGTCGCTGCCGATCCTGAAGGAGCTGTACGGCGAGGAGCCGGCCGCCCTGTGGCGGTATCTGGCCACCAACATGGTCACCGCCGACGCCGAGAGCGGCCTGCACCCGAACATGGTTGCGGAGCTGTTCGGCTTTAAGAACGGCGACGAGATGGTCCGCGCGATCGCTGCCGCCGACAAAGAGAGCGACATGATCGACGGCCTGACCGACCAGCGCCTGCTGGAGCGGTACGGCGATCTGGTCACTGAGCGCGGCATCAACGAAGCCGCCGACCGCGCTGTGCATAACGAGGCCCGCGCCCGCGCTGTGGCCACCGAGATGCGCTTTGCGGAGGAGGCCCTTGGCCGCACCGAGAAAACCGAGCGCGGGGGCTACGTCAACGTCGCGCTGCGCGCCGCCAAGGAATATGCGGCAGCTATGGTTGCCCGCCGCCGGGTGCGCGACCTCCGTCCGGGGCAGCACACCGCCGCGGAGAAGCGCGCGGCCAAGAAGGCGGCCGACGCCCAGAAGAAGGGCGACAACCTCGAGGTCGTCACAGCTAAGCGCGACCAGCTGCTGAATCACTACGCAAGCCGCGCCACGCTGGACGCGCTGTCTGAGATTGAGCGCAAGGTGGACTACCTGCGCAAGTTCGAGAAGGAGAGCGTCCGCAAGAACCTGCCGGCCGACTACCTCGCGCAGATTGACGCCCTGCTGGAACGCTTTGATCTGCGCCGCGGAACAACCCTGCGCGCGCTTGAGCGCCGCGCTGCGCTGCGCGATTGGGTCGAGAAGCAGCAGGAGCTCGGCAACAACCCGGTAATCCCGGACGAGTTGCTGGACGAGGCGTACCGCACCTCCTACAAAGAGATGACGGTCGAGGAGTTCCGCGCGCTGGTCGACACCGTGCGCAACATCGAGCACCTCGGCAAGCTGAAGGACAAGCTGCTGACGCTGCAGGACAACCGCGCCTTCGCCGCTGTCGTGCAGGAGGTCGAACGCTCGATTCGCGACAACGCCACCAAAGAGACCCCGGTACGTATCGACGCGCCGACCAAGCTGCAAAGGGGCGCAGACGCCGTGCGCGGTTTCTTCAGCTCGCACCGCAAGCTGTCCTCGCTGATCCGTCAGATGGACGGCTTCAAAGAGGGCGGCGCCTTCTGGAGCGTCTTCGTGCGCTCGATGAACCGCGCTGGCGACATGGAGGCGACGATGCGTCAGGAGGCGACCCAGAAGCTGGCCGCCATTTTCGAGCCGCTGCTGAAGACCGGTAAGATGCGCCAGCAGGTCACCATCCCGGCGATCAACGCAAGCCTGTCGCTTGAGACCCGTCTGGTCATCGCGCTGAACTGGGGCAACGAGGCGAACCAGCAGCGCGTCATGGACGGCGACAAGTGGAGCCGCCAGCAGGTCGAGGCGATCCTCGGCACGCTGACGCCTGAACAGCTCGGCTTCGTCCAGCAGGCGTGGGACCTGATCGACAGCTACTGGCCGGCTATCAAGGCGAAAGAGGAGCGCGTCTCCGGCGTGGCGCCTGAGAAGGTCGACGCTGTGCCGTTTGAGATCACTGCCTCGGACGGTACCGTGGTCCAGATGCAGGGCGGCTACTACCCGATCAAGTACGACCCGGACCGCTCGAGCAAGGCGGAGGCCGACACCGAGGCCGAGGTGACCAAGCAGATGATGCAGGGTCAGTACACCCGCGCCACCACCCGCCGCGGGCACACCAAGGCCCGCGCCGAGACGGTCAATCGCGCTATCCGCAAGGACATCGGCGTGATGTTCCAGCACATCAACGAAGTCATTCATGATCTGTCGTGGCACGAGTGGCTGATCGACGCGACCCGCCTGCTGCGCGCTGAGCCGATCGACGCCGCTATCCGCGAGACCGCGGGCCCGGTCATCCTGCGCGAACTGAAGAAGGCGGTGACCGACATCGCCGCCGGCGAGGTTCCGGCGCAGACCGAGATCGAGCGCGGCCTGAACTACCTGCGCAATGGCGTGACCGTCATCGGCATGGGCTGGAACCTGATGACCTCGCTGATGCAGCCGCTGGGTCTGACACAGTCTATGGTTCGCATCGGACCGAAGTGGGTTGGCAAAGGTATGGCGCGCTGGATCGGCGGCTCGGTCAAGATGGAGGGCGTCGTCGCCGATGTCTACGCGAAGTCCGACTTCATGCGCCTGCGCGGCGATACGATGCAGCGCGAGATCAACGAGATCAGAAACAAGGTGGCGGGCGAGAAGTTCACGGCGCTGCAGGAGAGCTACTTCTACCTGATCCAAAAGGGCCAGATGATCGCCGACCTTCCGACATGGCTCGGCATGTACGAGCGCGTCATGGAGGAGACCGACGGCGACGAGGGCATGGCGGTTGCGCTGGCGGATCAGGCCGTGCGCGATGCACAGGGCGCCGGTCAGGTCGCCGACCTCGCTCGCATCCAGCGTGGCGGACCGCTGCTGAAGCTGTTCACCAACTTCTATTCCTACTTCAACACAACCTTCAACCTGACGGCTGAACGCTACGGCGCGACCAACTTCAAGAACCCGCTGCAGGTTGGGCGCTTCGCGGTTGACATGCTGATGCTGTACGTTGTGCCGACGGTGCTTGCCTTCTCGCTAAAAGAGGCGGTCAAGGGCGGCGACGATGACGAGGAGGAGCTGCTGCAGAAGTTGGCCAAGGAACAGCTCAGCTACCTGCTGGGCACCGTGGTCGGCCTGCGCGAGGTCGGAGCAGCAATTACCGGCTTCAACGGCTATCAGGGCCCGGCCGGTACCCGCTTCTTCTCCGAGGTCGGCAAGCTCGCCAAGCAGGTTGAGCAGGGCGAAATCGATATTGCGCTGATCAAGGCCATGAACAACACCGCCGGCATCCTGCTTCATTACCCTGCGGGCGCTGTCAACCGGGCGGTCGAGGGCTTCATCGCGCTGCAAGAAGGCAAAACAAACAACCCGCTGGTGATTCTGACCGGCCCGCCGAAGGAGTAGGTGCGGATATGAGAACAACGGCTACGGATAATCCCGACAAATCAAAGGAGTACGCACGATGACGATCCCGTCTACTACCCGGAAGGCTGGCCCTTTCACGGGCAACGGCTCGACCACCAGCTTCCCGTTTAGTTTCAAGGTCTTCACAACCGAAGACATCAAGGTCACAGTCAACGACGCGAACGGCGCCGAGACCGTGCTCGTGCTCGACTCCGGCTATTCGGTCACCCTGAACCCGGATCAGGAGGCCACCCCCGGTGGTA